>Ga0316204_10010929_pt1 | contig 11534 bp, 12 predicted proteins | sample 6monrhotite_MG_2_FD_205661 | JGI IMG/M metagenome (GOLD analysis project Ga0316204, IMG submission 205661) | Microbial mat bacterial communities from mineral coupon in-situ incubated in ocean water Damariscotta River, Maine, United States -... | ecosystem: Environmental > Aquatic > Marine >...
ACGGCAGTTTCGGCGGGTGAAGCGCAGGAACGGTCCAAAAATCCGCGGGCGTTTATGGAATGGCTGCGAGAGCGAACTCTTGCGTTGAAAGAGACGGATTAACGCGTCGGAACTGGTGTTTCGCCGCGATAGTCATAAAATCCACGCTGCGTTTTTCGACCCAGCCAGCCCGCTTCAACATATTTGGTTAACAAGGGACAGGGCCGGTACTTGGTGTCCGCTAAACCTTCGTGAAGCACGTTCATTATAGCTAAACATGTATCGAGACCGATAAAGTCTGCCAGTTCAAGCGGACCCATTGGGTGATTGGCGCCAAGCTTCAGCGACTGGTCGATTGATTTCACGGACCCAACGCCTTCGTAGAGGGTATAGACGGCCTCATTTATCATCGGCATGAGAATACGGTTGACGATGAACGCCGGAAAATCTTCGGCCGACGCGGCGGTTTTCCCAAGTTTTTCAACGACTTGCAGGCACGACGCGTAGGTTTCTGGATCGGTCGCGATGCCGCGGATCAGTTCGACCAACTGCATGATTGGCACAGGGTTCATAAAATGGAACCCCATGAACTTTTCCGGCCGGTCGGTGCCGCTGGCCAATCGTGTGATCGAAATTGACGACGTGTTGGATGTTAAAATTGTATGTGGTTGAAGGTGCGGAACCAGCTCAGCGAAGATCGCGGTTTTGACGGCCTCTTTCTCGGTCGCGGCTTCTATGACTAGGTCGGTTTGGCCTAAGTCCGCAAGCGTTCTGGTTGACGATATGCGGCCAAGCGCAGCGGCCTTGCCTTCTTCGGTAAGTTTCCCGCGCGAGATTTGGCGATCAAAGTTTTTACCAATGATTGCAACGGCTTGGTCGATGGCATCTTGCGAAATGTCGTTCAGTAAGACGTCGAAACCTGCCTGTGCCATGACATGCGCGATCCCGTTTCCCATCTGGCCTGCCCCGATGATTCCGACTTTTTGAACCTGCATGACCGTGACCCTTTCCTGATTTCCCTATGACTTTATGCAGCCGGATCGGGCAAGCGCAAGGGGCGCATGTGAATCAAATTGGAAGTTTAAGAAGATGATAGGAAATCGGGTGGATACAAACCGTGGGTGAGTATTGATGAGTGGAGTTGGCTTATGCACCAAACCAATTGGTCTGAATCGGCGTTGGATTACCGTCCGTGCCGCTATGGAAGTTCGCGGCTGTTGTTTCGCGGGCCAAAGAAAACGCCGAAGGATCCTTATGTGGCCTTTCTTGGTGGCAGTGAAACCTACGGCAAATTCGTGACGTCTCCGTTTGCGGACTTGCTTGGGTCCGAGCTTGGAAAACCCTTTGTAAACTTGGGGTGTCACAACGCGGGGCTGGATGCGTTTTTGAACGACGAAATAGCGGTTTCAATATGCAATCGCGCGGAAATTACGGTTTTGCAAGCCTTTGGGGCGTCGGACCTTTCGAACCGGTATTATGCTGTGCATCCACGACGAAACGACCGGTTTTTACAGGCGTCTCCTATGCTGGAACGGGCCTTTCCGAGTGTCGACTTTATGGAGTTTAACTTTACCAAACACCTGTTGACCAACCTTCAGATCGCGTCACCCACGGGATATCGAGGCGTGGTACAGGCGCTGCGCGAAACCTGGGTGGTGCGGACCAATCAATTGGTGCGGCGCCTGAAAGGGCGGGTGATTTTGCTGTGGATTGGGGATGAAGGCGGCGTCTCTGGCACAAGCGATGCGGGGCCTTTTCTTGTAACCAAGCAAATGATTGATCGTGTGCGACCCAATTGTGTAGATTGTGTTCATGTGCGCATTGGGCAGGACACGCGCGCCCTTGGGACCGAAGGGATGCACTTTCTTGAGCATGAGTTTGAAGCCGCCAAACGACTGCCGGGGCCGGTTGCCCATCAGGATATTGCGACGGCTTTGAAACCCGTCTTGCGTTCTCACTTAGGGCACAAAAAAACGGCCCGCTAAGCGCGGGCCGTTTGATAACATTTGTACGTCGAAAGGCTACAAAATCTGCTTTCGTGCCCTTACCATAGCTTTTCTGTCAGCTCAGGGACAGCCGTGAACAAGTCTGCAACCAAGCCGAAATCGGCAACCTGAAAGATTGGCGCTTCTTCGTCTTTGTTGATCGCAACGATGACTTTTGAATCCTTCATACCGGCGAGATGCTGAATCGCGCCCGAGATACCAACAGCAACGTAAAGGCCCGGTGCCACGACTTTGCCGGTTTGACCAACCTGCCAGTCGTTCGGAGCATAGCCCGAGTCTACTGCTGCGCGGGATGCGCCAACGGCTGCGCCAAGTTTGTCGGCCAGTTTCTCGATCAGGGCGAAGTCTTCTTGCGACCCGACGCCACGACCACCCGAAACAACCACGCCAGCGGACGTGAGTTCTGGACGATCATTTGCGGCGACCTTGTCTTCGACCCACGACGACAATCCGGGGTCTGCGGCGGCCGAGACTGTCTCAACTGATGCAGAACCGCCGTCGCCTGCGGCGTCGAAGGTTGATGTGCGGATAGTCACGACCTTTTTCGCGTCAGAAGACTTTACGGTCTGAATGGCGTTACCGGCGTAAATTGGGCGCTCGAACGTGTCGGCGTCAACAACGCCAGAAACGTCTGAGATGACCATGACATCAAGCAAAGCTGCGACGCGCGGCATGACGTTTTTCGCGTCGGTCGTCGCCGGGGCAACGATATGCGAATAACCGTCAGCCAATGAGACCAGCAACGCAGCCGTGGTTTCCGCCATGCGGTGCCCTAGGGATGCGTCTTCGGCCACGAGAACCTTTGAGACGCCAGCGATTTTCGCCGCAGCGTCGCCGGCAGCAGCAGCTGAGCCGCCTGCGCATAGAACAGTGACGTCGCCCATGGCTTGAGCGGCCGTGACGGCCTTGGCAGTTGCGTCAAACGCGAGTTCGCCGTCGGTGACTTCGGCTAGTAGAAGAACAGACATTAGATAACCCCCGCTTCTTTGAGTTTTTCAACCAATTCGTCGACCGAGCCAACGATAACGCCTGCCGCACGGGCCTCAGGCTCTTCGGTTTTTAGGATTTCAAGACGAGGCGTAACGTCTACGTCGTATTCGGCTGCAGTTTTTTCGTCCAGTGGTTTGCGCTTCGCTTTCATGATGTTTGGAAGCGACGCATAACGAGGCTCGTTCAAGCGCAGGTCAACGGTGATGATCGATGGCATCGAGACTTTGATCGTCTGAAGGCCGCCGTCAACTTCGCGGGTCACGATGGCGTTGTCGCCGTCGATGTCGAGATCGGACGCGAAGGTGCCCTGCGACCAGCCAAGAAGCGCGGACAGCATTTGACCGGTGGCGTTCATATCGTTGTCGATCGCCTGTTTGCCTGCCAAAACGAGACCCGGCTGTTCATCTTCGACGATTTTCGCAAGGATTTTGGCAACGGCCAATGGTTCGATATCCGTGTGGACGTCGTCAGCGGCAATCACGAGGATCGCGCGGTCTGCACCCATGGCAAGTGCCGTGCGCAGCGTTTCCTGAGACTGTTTCACACCGATGGACACGGCGATAACTTCGTCTGCTTTTCCAGCTTCTTTCAGGCGGATCGCCTGTTCGACAGCGATTTCGTCGAACGGGTTCATCGACATTTTAACGTTAGCGAGATCAACACCGCTTCCGTCCGCTTTAACACGGACTTTCACGTTGTAGTCGATCACACGCTTGACAGGTACAAGGACCTTCATGGCGGGAGTTCTCCATCAGTTATAACAAGCCGCGACGCGACAGATTCATGCTCTCAAACGCTCTGATAGCGGGTTGCTTTCGACAGAAACAGAGAAAAATCGTCACGTTAGCGATCACGGACGTCGCGTTTTTGCCGATTTCTGCGAAATCAGCAGCTTTTTGAGTATTTTTGCAAAGATAAAGCCTTAGCGGTTTGCGCCTGGAACCCAGAGCACATCGTTTTGGCCGTTCTGGTTGGCGACGCGGGCGGTCACAAAGAACCAGTCGCTGAGGCGGTTTAGGTAGCGGATGACCGACGGGTTGATGTCGTCTTTCGTGGCGAGGTCAGTGCACAGGCGTTCAGAGCGGCGGGCGACAGTGCGGCAGACGTGGAGATGTGCGGCCAAGGGTGAGCCGCCGGGCAGAATAAAGCTGCGCAGGGGTGAAAGGTTGGCGTTCATCGCGTCGATTTCTGTTTCAAGCCGATCGGTTTGGGTATCGGTCACGCGCAGTGGGGGGTAATCGGCGGTGGCGTCCTTGTCCATTTCAGGGCGGCAGAGGTCAGCGCCGAGGTCAAAGAGGTCGTTTTGGATTAGGGACAGTTTTGCATCTAAATCCCCCGTGGTATGCAAGCGGGCGGTGCCGATGAAGGCATTAAGTTCATCCGTGGTGCCATAGGCATTTACGCGGGCGTCGTGTTTGGCGACGCGCACGCCGTTGCCAAGGGCGGTATCGCCTTTGTCGCCTGTACGGGTGTAGATTTTGTTGAGAACGACCATCAGGAGCCGCCTCGCAGCCAGACGAACAGGACCACAAGTGCAACGGCGACGAACTGTGCGTAGATCCGCCAGCGCATCATTTTGTTGGACTGTTTTGCGGCCTCGACGCCGCCGCGGCCAAAGAAGCTAAGACCTCGGGCGAGGATAATCACGACCGCAAGCATGGCGATGAGGACGATAATAAAGAGGGGATCGTTGAACATGTGGCAACCCTTTGTGACGTTTGGCCCTAGTGAGCGTTCAGTTTGATTTAAGAGGTTTTAAGCGAAAAGCGAAGGGGGGTTAGCCGCGTGAAAGGATCGCATCCAGGGCACGGGTCGGCAGAATTCGGCGCAGGATGTTCATGAGGTAGGTCGGGCGTGTCACGAAATAGCGGGGATGGGGGTGTGAGCTTTCAAGCGCGTGGATCAATTTTTCGCTGACGGCGGATGCGGGGAGTTCGAATTGGTCGGGACCATGGTCATTGTAAAGGCGGGTTTTCAGGCGCTCGTATTGATCGGCACGGGCCGATGATTTCCAATCGATTAACCGTTCGAAATGTGGAATCGAGTTTTCGCGGATTTTTGAGGTGATAGGACCGGGTTCGATAAGAATGATGTCTATCGCCGTGTCTCGCATTTCGTGGCGAAGGGTGTCCGTTAGGCCTTCGAGAGCGAATTTTGTAGCGACGTATGCACCGCGCCATTTGTAAGCGACAAGACCAAGGACCGAGGAATTCTGGACGATGCGGCCATGGCCTTGGGCGCGCATGACGGGGATGACGCGGTTCGTCAGGTCTTGGGTGCCAAAGAGGTTGGTTTCAAATATCTCACGCAGGGCTTGGCGGGGCAGGTCTTCGACAGCACCGGGGGTTGCGTAGGCTGCATTGTTGAACAGCGCGTCGAGGGTGCCTCCGGTGGCGCTTAGAACCTGCGCCAGTCCGGCCAGTAGGCTGTCTTCGTCCGCAAGATCAAGGCGCGGGCTTTCGAAGCCTTCGCCGATCAGGCGGTCGCAATCGCTTTGTTTGCGGCAGGACGCGAAGACGCGCCAGCCTCTGGTTTTCAAGGCCTTCGCGGCGTCATAGCCAATGCCAGACGAACAACCAGTTATGAGGATGGATTTCTGCGTCATGGGTGGTTAGCCTTGGCTGAGAATTAGGAGAAACGCATGTCAGATTTTCGAGCGAGTTGTCAATGTGGGGCTGTGCATGTGCAGTCGGTCGCTAAGCCTTTCTTTGTGGCGGCATGCAATTGCACTGCTTGCCAGAAAAAGACCGGATCGCCGCTTGGGTCGGGCGTGTTCTTCCAAAAAGGCGATCTGAGCGTTTCGGGCAACACAAGCACATGGACGCGTACGTCGGACGCAGGCAACGACCTGACCAGTCATTTCTGTCCACACTGCGGCACGACCGTCTATTGGTTCAACGCCGGTGCGCCCGAACGGGTGGCGGTTTCGTATGGGTGTTTTGACACACCCGCGCCGACGCCTGATAAGATCGTTTGGGGGCGCAACAAGGTAGATTGGGTGCAATTTTCCGACGACATTCCGGTTGTCGACTAAGACGCATTGGGATTTCTTAAGCGGCGTCAATCAATAGAGCTTGTTCCTAAATACCCGCGCTTGTATCACATCATCTATGAGTGATTTACGTGACGACCCCAACATAGAGCCGATCATTGCCGAGCCTTTGCGCAGGGCGATTGGGTCTCGGTATTTGCAATATGCGTTGAGCACGATTATGCATCGTGCCCTGCCGGATGCCCGTGACGGGTTGAAGCCTGTGCATAGGCGCATTCTTTATGCGATGCGCGAATTGCGGTTGGCGTCGGGAGGCGGGTTTCGAAAGTCTGCGAAGATTTCAGGCGATGTGATGGGTAACTATCATCCGCATGGCGACGCGGCGATTTACGATGCCATGGCGCGTTTGGCGCAGGACTTTAACGTGCGCTATCCGCTTGTGGACGGTCAGGGTAATTTCGGTAACATCGACGGCGATAACCCTGCGGCGGCGCGCTATACCGAAGCGCGGATGACGGCAGCGGCCGAAGCTTTGCTGGAAGGCCTTTCCGAAAACGCGGTCGATTTTCGCGACAACTATGATGGCACCTTGACTGAGCCAATCGTTTTACCGGCCAGTTTCCCGAACCTGCTGGCCAATGGATCAAGCGGTATCGCTGTGGGGATGGCAACGAATATTCCGCCCCACAACATCGAAGAATTGTGCAACGCCTGTCTGCATCTGATCAAAGCCCCGAATGCACGCGACGAGACCTTGCTGGAACATGTGCCGGGGCCGGATTTTCCAACCGGCGGGGTGATCGTTGAGCCGCGTGAAAACATCCTCGAGGCGTATCGCACGGGGCGCGGGTCGTTCCGTTTGCGCTGTAAATGGGAGATCGAAGACCTCGGGAGGGGGACGTGGCAGATTGTTGTCACTGAAATCCCTTATCAGGTTCAAAAGTCCAAGCTGATCGAAAAACTGGCTGAGATCATACACACCAAAAAGGTGCCGATCCTTGGTGATGTGCGCGATGAAAGCGCCGAAGACATCCGGTTGATTCTTGAGCCGAAGTCAAAGAACGTCGATCCCGAAGTCTTGATGAACATGATCTATCGCAGTTCTGATCTTGAGGTGCGTTTTAGCCTGAATATGAACGTGTTGATCGACGGTGTGACGCCGAAAGTCTGTTCGCTGAAAGAGGTGCTCCGTGCGTTTTTGGATCATCGTCGGGACGTTTTGCAGCGGCGGTCTCAGTATCGCATGGAAAAGATTGATCACCGGCTTGAGGTCTTGGACGGGCTGATCATCGCGTTCCTGAACCTCGATCGGGTGATCGACGTGATCCGCTATGACGACGAACCCAAGCTGGCGTTGATGCACGAAAGCTGGGGCGACGATTTTGCGCGTGCGATGTCCGAGGCTGACTATATCAGGCCGAGCAATTTGAGCGGTCCTGAAACCCTGAGCGACGTGCAAGCAGAAGCCATTTTAAACATGCGGTTGCGCAGTTTGCGCCGTTTGGAAGAAATGGAGCTGCTGAAAGAACGCGACGCCTTGCGGGACGAACGCGATGGGCTCGTGGCGCTGTTGGCCAGTGAAGACCTCCAGTGGGTGCGGATCGCGGAAGAATTGCGCGAGACCCGCAAGAAATTTGGCTGCGGCCATGAATACGGCGCACGCCGGTCTGTTTTTGCAGAGGCTGGCGAGGCTACCGAAGTGCCGATTGAGGCCATGATCGACAAAGAACCGATCACGGTTGTGTGCTCAAAAATGGGTTGGATACGGGCGATGTCAGGCCATGTGTCGCTGGACCGAGAGCTTAAGTTCAAAGACGGCGACGAGGCCCGCTTTACATTCCACGCCGAGACGACGGACAAGCTGTTGGCGTTCGGATCTAACGGCCGGTTCTATACTGTCCAAGCGTCCAATCTTCCGGGTGGACGAGGCATGGGCGAGCCGCTGCGATTGATGGTCGATCTGCCTAATGATGTTGAGATTGTGGATCTGTTTATCCATCAGCCGGATCGCAAATTGCTTGTCGCGTCAAACGACGGCAACGGATTTATCGTCGCTGAAGCTGACGTTGTGGCGCAGACCCGCAGCGGGAAACAAGTGCTGAACGTGAAGGGCGGAATGGTCGCGAAGATCGTCAAGCCTGTTGTTGGGGATCACGTTGCCATCGTCTCGCAAAACGGGCGTTTTCTTGTTTTCCCCACTGCGGAGTTGCCGGAAATGGGACGAGGCAAGGGTGTGCGGCTGCAGAAATACAATCTGGCCAGCGGGCGTCAGGGCACGCTTGAGTTGGACGGAGGGGTGTCGGATATAACCACCTTCAACTGGTCGGCTGGTTTGAGTTGGGAAATGGGCGGCGGCAAAACCCGCCACGAACCTGAACTGACCGAATGGCTGGGAAAGCGAGCCGGTATTGGCAAGCGACCCCCATACGGATTCCCGCGTAACATGAAGTTTTGATTGTTTGATGTGCAAATAAGCGGTGACGCGGTCTTGCGACCGCGTCTCAGGATTAAAGGTTTCGCTTGCGCGAAACAGCGCATTCGGCGAGGATATTTTAGGACAGCAAAACTGCCCTAAGGAGAGTCTGGAGGGTGTGATGGATTTTGAAACAGTATCGTCGGCCGATTTTGGCCGGTCGCTGCGGGGCATTGGACTTAATATTCTTGTGCACGATGTGCGGGCCTCGGCTGCGTTTTTGGCGCAGGTTTTTGAGATGGGCATCCACAGGCTTTCAGACGATTTCGCGATTTTGACTTATGGGCGGGATGTGATGCAACTGCATTCAGATCGCACCTATGGGGCGCATCCGTTATTGGGGCTTGTGCCTGAATCTGGGACCCGGGGGGGCGGTGCCGAGTTTCGTCTTTACGACACTGATCCAGATGTTGCTGCAGCGCGCGCCTTGGTTGCGGGCGGGCATATTCTGCAAGAACCAACCAACAAGCCGCACGGGTTGCGAGAATGTGTGATCCTTGATCGTGACGGCTATGCGTGGGTGTCCAGTCGAGGGTTAAGCGGCGCGGAAGACGCGGCTTTCGACTAGGCACAGTCTTGACGTCGGGGCCGAGCAGGGTTACGGACGCGTCCCTTCTGTGTATGAGGCCTACTGATGTCAGCACCCATTCTTGCCGTTGATTTTGGCACGTCAAATTCTGCTGCTGCAATTGTCGTTGACGGGCAGGTGTGCCGATTGCCGATCGAGGCGGGGGACGAGACGCTTCCAACGGCGGTATTTTTCCCAGCGGGACGCGGTGAGATGCAGATCGGGCGAGACGCAGGGCGGTCGCTGATTGACGGGGACGAGGGGCGCTATATGCGGGCGCTCAAAAGCATTCTCGGGACGCCACTGTTGCATCAGAGCCGGATGATCGAAGGCAAGCGCCGGACCTTGGCCGAGGTTGTGACCGCGTTTCTTATGGCCGTGAAAACCCAAGCCGAGGCGCAGTCTGGGTTGACGTTTGATCGCGTGTTATCAGGGCGGCCAGTGCGATTTCACAGCAAGAACGACGAGCAAAACCAGCAGGCAGAAGAAGACTTGCGAGGCTGCTATCTGGCGGCTGGGTTTAAGGGAGTCTCGTTCTTATATGAGCCCGAGGCCGCTGCGCGTGCTTGTCGCGGCATGTCTGAAACCGGATTGGGACTGATCGTCGACATTGGCGGCGGGACATCGGACTTTTCGATCTTTCGTCAATCGGACGACGGGGTTGAAATTCTTGCCAGCCACGGCATTCGGCTTGGTGGCACAGATTTTGACCAACGGATTTCAATGGCCCATGTCATGCCGCTTTTGGGGCAGGGGGGGCAGGTTAAACGGACGTTTGGCGACGGGTTGCTGCCGGTGCCTGCGGCGATCTATCAGGATTTGGCGACATGGCCGAAGATCCCATTTCTCTATGCGCGCGAGACGGAGCGTTTGGTGGAAGACCTGTTGGTGCACGCCATAGAGCCTGCAAAGATCAGGCGCCTGAAGACAGTTATCAAAGACCAGCTGGGGCATGAGATGGCCTTTGCGGTTGAGGGCGGCAAGATTGCCGCAAATTCCGTTGGCGTGCGATCCGAGATTGATCTCGGGTTTGTTGAGTGGGCTTTGATTGCGCCTATTACCACGGGGTCTATGAACAGCGCTTTGGCGGAATTTCGCGGTCAGCTTTCGGGTGCAATTTATGAGACGCTGATGCGGGCCGGTGTCGGCCCTGCGCAGATCGACAATGCGATCCTTGTGGGTGGGTCGAGTTTGATGAAGATCGTTTCCGACGAATTGCAACACGTGTGTCCCGCAGCAAAGGTTCACCAATCCGAGGCGTTTACGGCTGTGGTTGATGGGTTGGCGTTGGCGACGGTTGAAGCGTAGCAATGGAATGAATAGTTAATCGCAAGAAACTGAATTTCGCCTGTCACCAGATTCGGCCGCCATAAATAAAAGAAAGTCCAATTCCCTAACGTATGACAAGACAATGCGGGTTTCCCGTTCGGGGTCGATACGACTCTCCAACACGCGTGTGTATCTTTTCGATGTATCACCACACTCCTTTATGTGCTGCAATGTTCCGAGCGCGATTTCAGAGTTGGCCCAGTCGTTGAAGACGGCAATGGCCTTTTCAAAATCTATTTGTCTTTTGCTTTTGCCTGCGGACTCCCATTCAGTGATGCATCCGTAGAATTGACCGTCAGGGCTTTTGACTTCATTGAGTGAAATGTAAGTTCCATATGCCAACCAAGCGCGGCCTGTAGATCTGGCGTTCATTCGCTTTGCGGTTTCTGTGGGTAAGCGATTCATGAGCCAGCCGTTTACGACGTTTCATTGAAGAATTCGTTCTGCGCATTTTTCTATAAAAATCCGATTCAACTTGTACGCATCAGCTATCGGATCGTCCGCAAAAGCCGGTCTCGGATTTAAAAATAACAGTAGGCAAAGTGCGGTACAGGCTTGTTTGAACATCCCGAGACACAATCATGAGTGGAGTGATGCTTCAACCCGAAATTCCGCCAACCAGATTGCGAGAGATCACGGATCAAGTCCGAGACGACGCAATTTTAAGCGTTAAACAAGAAGTGTAGGACGTCGCCGTCTTTGACGGTGTAGGCTTTGCCCTCGACGCGCAGCTTGCCTGCGTCTTTGGCACCCTGTTCACCGTTGCACGTGATGTAATCATCAAAGGCGATGGTTTCGGCGCGGATGAAGCCGCGTTCAAAGTCGCCGTGGATAACACCTGCGGCTTGGGGGGCCTTGGTGCCGGTGCGGATGGTCCACGCGCGCGCCTCTTTGGGGCCGACGGTGAAGTAGGTCTCAAGATGCAGCAATTCGTAGCCTGCGCGGATAAGCCGGTCGAGGCCTGCTTCGTGGAGGCCCATTTCCTCAAGGAACATTTCGGCTTCGTCGGCGTCAAGCTGGCTGATTTCTTCTTCGATCTGGGCGGAAATAACCACATGCGCATTGCCTTGCGCCGCCGCCATGGTGGCGACTTTGGCCGAGAAATCATTGCCTTCAGCCGCGCTGGCTTCGTCGACGTTGCACACATAAAGGATCGGCTTGGTGGTCAGAAGTTGCAGCATCTTCCAGGCTTTGACG
>Ga0316204_10010930_pt1 | contig 11533 bp, 7 predicted proteins | sample 6monrhotite_MG_2_FD_205661 | JGI IMG/M metagenome (GOLD analysis project Ga0316204, IMG submission 205661) | Microbial mat bacterial communities from mineral coupon in-situ incubated in ocean water Damariscotta River, Maine, United States -... | ecosystem: Environmental > Aquatic > Marine >...
AAGTAGAAAAGGAAGTCTTTTAACAGGTTTATTGCGAATTAATAGCAACCTAAAGCTATCCCATTCTATTTCGTTCCTTCTAAAAACCTGTGCTTAGCCATTGTGGCTAATAGTAAAGATCACAAAATGACATTAAACAAAGTATCTTTATCTCAACTCGAACAATATCTCTCAAAAGCAGCCTGGATCTTAAAAGGCCCAGTCGATGCATCAGACTTCAAAGTCTACATATTTCCTTTGCTATTCTTCAAGCGTATCTCAGATGTCTATGACGAAGAGTTCAAATTTGCATTAGAAGAGTCCGATGGAGATGAAGAATACGCAGCATTACCTGAGTTTCATCGTTTCGAAATACCAGAAGGATGTCATTGGTTGGATGTGCGTGAAACCACGACTAATGTAGGCCAGGCAATTGAAAAGGCATTAAGGGGAATAGAACAAGCAAACCAAGAGTATTTATATGGGATTTTCGGTGACGCTCAGTGGAGTAATAAGAACAAACTCTCAGATAAGCTCCTGATAGATTTGATAGAACACTTCTCACAGCACACATTAGGCCGTGAAAATGTAAATCCTGACATGTTGGGTGAGGCCTATGAGTATCTTATCAAGCACTTTGCCGATTTAACCAATAAAAAGGCAGGTGAGTTTTATACACCGCGCTCAGTAGTGCATCTCCTCGGTTTAATCCTCGATCCACATGAAGGTGAAACGATTTATGATCCAGCCTGTGGCACAGGTGGTATGTTGCTTGAGTGTGTCAATGACCTCAAACACAATAATGAAGATTACCGAACACTAAAACTGTACGGGCAAGAAAAAAATCTAACATCAAGTTCCATTGCCCGAATGAACATGTTCTTACACGGCATAGAAGACTTTGAAATCCTTCGAGGGGATACGCTGCGAAATCCAGCATTCTTTGAAGCCGATGGCCTGCAAACCTTTGATTGCGTTATTGCCAACCCACCTTTCTCCCTAAAAGAATGGGGTGCAGAAAACTGGGCTAACGATCCCTTTGGGCGAAATATCGCAGGAGTTCCGCCTAAAGGGAATGGCGATATGGCATGGGTGCAGCACATGGTTAAGTCCATGAATAGCACTGGTCGCATGACAGTCGTACTCCCTCACGGTGCATTATTCCGTAAAGGGGCAGAAGGAAAAATTCGCAAAGCATTGTTAGAACAAGATATGCTCGAAGCGGTAATTGGCTTAGGTCCAAATATATTCTACGGCACACAGCTTGCCGCCTGTGTCATGGTATTTAAACAAAATAAAACGGCAGAGAAAAAAGGCAAAGTGTTATTTATAGACGCTTCAGATCAAATCCGAGTAGGGCGTGCACAAAACTTCCTTGAACCCAATCATGTGCAGCAAATATATGATTGGTTCAAGGATTTTGTCGACGTAGAAAACCACGTCAAAGTCGCAACATATGATGAGCTACAAGAAAATGACTTTAATTTGAATATCCCTCTCTACGTTGAAAAAATAATCGAAGACAATCTTCCCAGTGTTGAAGAGGCAATGGCCGATCTAAAAGAAGCCTGGAAAGCGAGTCTAGAAGCGGAAGAAAAATTTAGAGAAATATTAAAGAGGTTTTTATAATGGCTTATCAAACACCTATTACAATTAAAGAGGCGATTGATAACATTAAAAAACGCCATTATGTATTGCCATCAATTCAGCGTGAATTTGTTTGGGATACAGATCAAATTGAAATGCTTTTTGATTCGTTGATGCGAGATTATCCTATAAGCACCTTTCTATTCTGGAAAGTTGATAAATCACGAATTAAAAATTTTCAGTTCTATGAGTTTTTAAAGAAATATCATGAAAAAGATTGTCGTCACAATAAAAAAGTCGACTTACCTGACGATGAAGATGTTATCTCGTTATTAGATGGTCAACAACGAATGACATCCATGTATTTGGCTCTGACAGGTTCGTACGCAAAGAAAAGGCCAAACTATCGTGTAAATAACCCTTTGGCATACCCAGAAAAGAAATTATATCTAAACTTACTAAAGTCATCCGATGAAATTGAAACTGAATATGACTTCAAATTTCTTTCTGACGATGAAGTAAAAAATAAAGAAGGATACTTCTGGTTTGAATGTGGAAAAATATTAGAAATTACTGATATGGGCAAAGCATCAATGTTTTTGATGAAGAATGGCCTTATGGATACATCTATATATAGTACGCAGGAATCTGAGTTCGCCATAAATACACTCAATGGTTTTTTTAATGCAATACACCAAAAAGGCACAATAAGTTATTACCTAGAACAAGGTGAAGAGTTAGATAAAGTTCTTCAGATATTTATTCGTATCAATAGTGGTGGTACAACTTTAAGTTATTCAGATCTTTTACTCTCCATAGCAACAGCACAATGGCAAGACAAAGATGCGCGAGAAGTTATTCACGAATTTGTCGATACCATTAATCAAGTTGGCGATGGCTTTAAATTTAATAAAGATATTGTCTTAAAGTCATGCCTGGTTCTGGGTGATTTTGACGTAAAGTTCAAAGTAGATAACTTTACTAAAGAAAATATGCAGACTATCGAGCGTAATTGGGATGAAACCTCCGGTGCAATGCAATCTGCTATCGAGCTAGTGGCAAAGTTCGGATATAACCGTGACAGTCTGCTGGCTACAAATGCAATCATTCCAATAGCCTATTTTATACATAAGAATGGTTTTAAAGATCAAATACTCCATTCATCAGCACGAGAAGATGATCGTAAGGCAATCAAAGAATGGTTGGCTCGTGTGTTATTAAAGGGCACGTTTGGAGGGACACCAGATGGACTTTACCCTGCATTAAGGGACTTGGTTAATAAAAATATGGGCTATTTTCCGCTTCAGGAAATTATTGAACACTATCGAGGCAAAACAAAATCAATTATCTTTACTCAAGATGACATAGATACGATTTTGAATTTACAGTACGGAAAGCCAAAAACATACTGTGCTTTAACGCTTCTGTATCCAGGTTTAAACTTAAGTTTCAAATATCATCAAGATCATATACACCCTCAATCGTTCTTCAAAAAATCAGTATTGAGAGGCATGGGCTTAAATGAAACTCAAGTTGATGAGTTTATTGAAAAATGTAACGGCCTACCAAATTTACAATTGCTACAAGAAACTCAAAACATTGAAAAAAGCGACACTCAATTTGAAGAGTGGCTGGAGAAAACGTATCCGAACAAACAAGATAGAGATAGCTATCTGAACCAACATTATATAGGTACTAGTGATTCATTAGCCTTTGAAGATTTTTTAAGTTTCGTAACAAACAGAAGACAGAAGTTTAAAGCTCAATTTATGACATTGCTTGATTCCAATATTGCTGAGCATGAAGAAGAGGGTGAGCCAGCATAATGATGACTCAACAAGAACTAGAAAAATACCTATGGGGTGCAGCAACAGCCTTACGTGGCACTATCGATGCGGGTGATTATAAGCAGTACATATTCCCATTGCTATTCTTCAAACGTATATCCGATGTATATGATGAAGAGTTTATTAATGCACTAGCCGAAAGTGATGGAGATGCTGAATACGCAACCTTTGCAGAAAACCATCACTTTCAAGTACCAGAAGGGGCGCATTGGGATGATGTGCGTGAAACTACAGTTAATATTGGGCTGGCATTACAAAATGCCATGCGAGGCATTGAGCAAGCTAACCCTGATACCTTGCATGGTATTTTTGGTGATGCAAGTTGGACGAATAAAGAACGCCTCTCTGATGCAATGCTCACCAATCTTATCGAGCATTACTCGCAGCACAAACTTAACCTAAGTAACGTGCCAGACGATAAACTCGGTAATGCTTATGAATACCTGATTAAAGAGTTTGCTGATGATAGCGGTCATACCGCAGCGGAGTTTTATACCAATCGTACTGTGGTAAAGCTCATGACAATGGTTATGGACCCACAACCCGGTGAATCGGTGTATGACCCTACCTGTGGATCTGGCGGATTATTGCTGAACTGCGCACTGCATTTAAAAGAGGAAGGTAAAGAATACCGAACACTTAAACTTTATGGCCAGGAGATTAATCTACTTACTTCAGCCATTGCACGCATGAATATGTTCATGCACGGAATAGAAGAATTCGACATAGTACGTGGTGATACCTTAGCAAACCCAGGTCTAATCGAAAATGACGAGCTGAAGAAATTCAACGTCATCTTGGCTAATCCTCCATATTCTATTAAATCGTGGGATCGAAAATCTTTTGAAAGCGATCCGTATGGGCGGAATATTTGGGGAACACCACCGCAAGGTTGTGCGGATTATGCCTTTCAGCAGCATATTCAAAAAAGCCTAGATTTGAAAAATGGTCGTTCAATATCACTCTGGCCACACGGTATTCTATTCCGTGATAAAGAAGCTGACTTGCGTCGAAAGATGATTGAAGAAGATTTAGTTGAGTGTGTGATTGGTTTAGGGCCAAATCTTTTTTATAACTCACCAATGGAGGCTTGCTTACTAATAACCAAAACTAATAAGGAGAAAAGAAAAAAAGGGAAGATTCTTTTTATTAATGCGGTGAATGAAGTTAAGCAAGAGAAAACGATGGGTTTTTTAGAGGAAAATCATATACAAAAAATATTTAATGCTTACCTAGATTTTGAAAATAAAGAAAACTTTTCTTTATTGGTTGATAAACAAGATGTGCTAGATAATAGCGCTAATATGGCTATTAATCTTTATGTTCGAGCTGATTCATTAATCGATGCTGATGAAATTACTTTTGAGCATGCATATCAAAAATGGCAACGATCTTCAGATTTCTTAAATACATCGATGAATAAATTGCTTCAGGAATTGTCATCATGATTGATATGGAAATGATTAAAAATTTGTCTATCGATAAAAGTGATTGGGATACAGTAAAATTTGGTGATGTAGTTATTGAGCCTAAGGAATCGGTAAAAGACCCTGTTGCTGAATGTGTCGAGCATGTCGTGGGTTTAGAACATATTGACTCTGAAGATATTCACCTTAGGCGCTCTGCTAGTAACGAAGATAGTACGACTTTTACTAAAAAATTTAGTAAAGGCGATGTGCTGTTTGGTAGAAGAAGAGCTTACTTAAAAAAAGCTGCCAAAGCAGATTTTGAAGGTATTTGCTCGGGTGATATAACAGTTATGCGTGCCAAGGTGAAACTGATACCTGAATTACTCCCGTTTATAGTAAACAATGATAAATTTTTTGATTATGCAATCACACATTCTGCTGGTGGATTGTCACCGCGAGTAAAATTTAAGGATTTATCAAATTTTCAATTTACTTTACCACCAAAAGAAATACAAATAGAAGTCGCAAAGTTGTTTTTAGCGATGGATGTGGTAATGCAAAGAGACGCGGCTACCTATGCTAGTTTTTTAAATTTAGAGAAGTCAAAAACTAAAGATATATTTATATCTGATCAGAGTAAAGGGCGTAAAACCGCAATCGGCTATGTGAATAATGATTGGGATTGCTTAACTCTTCAAGAGCTTATTGATAACGGTGCTGTACTGTCCCATTTAGATGGTAATCATGGTTCCTCATATCCCAAATCAGAAGAATTCGTTAATGAGGGAGTACCGTATATTTCAGCAAACTGCATTGAAGATGGGGAAGTGTTATTAGATAAAGCAAAATACCTGACTGAAGAAAGGGCTTCAGTTATTAGAAAAGGTGTTGCTTTAAATGGTGATGTGCTTCTTGCACACAATGCGACTGTAGGGCCTGTAGGTATTTTAAAAACTGATTTACCTAAGGTGATTCTTAGTACTACATTGACTCACTACAGGGTTGACCCTGAAAAACTGGATAGAGAATATTTATACTATTTTATGCAGTCAAGACTATTTCAAGGGCAGCTGGAACGTGTGATGAGCCAATCAACTAGGAATCAAGTACCTATAACTACACAGAGAAAGTTGTTTTTTGTAATTCCACCTGTAAAAATTCAAAGGGAACTTGTTGCTGATTTTTTCAAAATCGTGCAAGTGCGTAAAGCTGTAGAACAAAAAATTGTTGCATCTAAAAAACTTCAGTCATCTCTTGTGAATCAGGTGTTTTAATTATGGGGTTCACCGAACTAAATAGCGTAGAACATTACATCATCCATCAATTGACAGGCATTAATCTCAATCAAGGAACTGTCGCTGAAACACCATTAAAATCCTATGGCGCAGAGTGGCAATTCCAATCACCCGAACAGCTAGGTCGAGGTGTCAATGAGGTGCTAGTTGAATCTCAGCTTAAAGAAGCTTTGATTCGTCTTAACCCTGAAATAAGACAGAATCCTGAACTGGCCGATGAAGTAATCTACAAACTACGCGCCATCTTAATTTCAGTGAATCAAGTCGGTTTGGTCAAAGCCAATGAAGAGTTCTTTGAATGGCTGACGGGTGAGAAAACCATGCCCTTTGGTGAGAACAATCACCATGTGCCTGTGCGCTTAATAGACTTTGATGATTTAACCCAAAATCAATACATCGTTACCAATCAATTTCGTATACACCATCGTGAAACCAAAATACCCGATGTGGTGTTTATAATAAACGGCATACCTGTTGTGGTGGGTGAAGCTAAAACACCTATACGACCATCAGTCAGTTGGTTAGATGGTGCGCATGAAGTGCATAATATTTATGAAAATGCAGTGCCTCAATTATTTGTACCGAATATTTTATCTTTTGCTACTGAAGGCAAAGAGTTGTTCTATGGTGCTATTCGCTGTCCATTAGAGTTTTGGGCGCCCTGGCGTATTGAAGATGATGAAGACAAGATAGCTAAAAGCCTTGGTTTAGGTGAAGTAGGTAAAGAGTTAACCGATTTACTCAAGCCAGCTCGTTTAATCGATATTATGAATAACTTTTCTTTATTTACGACTAATAAGAAAAAGCAGCGTATCAAAGTCATCCCTCGTTTTCAGCAGTACGAAGGGGCGAATAAAATTGTTCAGAGGGTAATAGAGGGCCGAATCAAAAAGGGCTTAATCTGGCATTTCCAGGGTTCAGGTAAGTCACTGCTTATGGTGTTTGCAGCGCAAAAACTTCGACGAGAGCCTAAGTTAAAAAGCCCAACAGTCATTGTGTTAGTTGATCGAACCGACCTGGATACTCAAATTAGTGGCACTTTTAATGCTGCTGATGTGGCTAATGTAGAAAGTACGGATAGCATTAAAGAATTACAACAAATGCTAGAGCGGGATACCCGTAAGATCATTATCTCGATGATTCATAAGTTCCGTGATGCTAAACCTAATATGAATACCCGTGACAATATTATTGTGCTGGTAGATGAGGCTCACCGTACCCAGGAAGGAGACTTAGGTCGACAAATGCGTGCTGCACTGCCTAATGCATTCTTGTTTGGTTTAACTGGTACACCGGTCAATAAAGCAGATAAAAATACCTTTTGGGCTTTTGGTGCAGAAGAAGACCAGGGCGGTTATATGAGCCGCTACACCTTCCATGACTCCATTCGAGATGATGCTACATTACCGCTGCATTTTGAACCACGGCTGGTAGATGTGCATGTAGACAAAGATGCGCTTGATAAAGCCTTTGCGGAATTTAAAGAAAGTTCTGCACTGACTGATGAAGAGGCTGATGCGCTAAATCAGAAATCCGCAAAAATGGCTGCATTTTTAAAAGCCCCCGAGCGTGTAGAAAAAATAGTACAAGATATAGCAATCCACTTTAAAGAGAAGGTTGGGCCACAAGGCTTTAAAGCGATGATTGTCACACCAGACCGCCATGCTTGTGTACAGTACAAAGAAGAACTTGATAAACACTTCCCAGAAGAAGCCAGCACGGTAGTGATTTCAACTACTGCAAACGATGATTTTGACTTCAAGAAAAAATGGGGAGTTGATAAAAGTAAACAAGAGAAGATAGTTGATGAGTTTAATGATGAACATTCAGAGCTTAAATTTATTATTGTTACCGCAAAACTGTTAACGGGTTTTGATGCACCGATACTACAAACCATGTATCTGGATAAATCTATTAAAGATCACACGCTCTTGCAGGCTATCTGTCGAACTAATCGTTTATACCCACAAAAAACATTTGGGCGAATTGTGGATTACTTTGGCGTATTCGATGATGCAGCTAAAGCTCTGGAATTTGACGAAGAAAGTATACAGCAGGTCATTAGTAACCTTAGTGAGTTGCGCGAGAAGCTACCACAGGCTATGGCTGATGCATTAGCGCACTTCAATGGTGTGGATAGAACGCTGGAAGGATTTGAAGGTTTAGAAGCGGCTCAAAATGCCATCAGTGGAGACGAGAAAAAAGATGCCTTTGCCAGTGATTTTAAATATCTCGCAAAGCTATGGGAATCATTATCACCTGATAATTTGTTAGATTTGTATAATGAAGATTATAAATGGCTGGCCCAGGTCTACGAATCTGTAAAACCTGCATCTGACAACATCGGCAAGTTACTATGGCTCACCCTTGGTGCTCAAACCACACAGTTAATTCACGACAATATTCATGTAGGTGATGTGCATACCTTAGATGAGTTTGTACTTGATGCCGATGTAATTGAAGATATCTTTAATAATCCAGACCCAAAAAAGACTAAACAACTCGAAAAGATTCTCATCATGCGATTCAAAAAGCATGGCGATCTACCTGTCTTTAAATCACTAAGTGAGCGATTAGAAGCATTGCGTGATAAGGCAGAGAAGGGGCTTATTACCTCAATCGAATTTGTTAAAGAGCTATGTAAAATAGCAAAAGAAACAGTTCAGGCAGAAAAGGAACTAGAGACAGAGTTACAGGATAAGTCACCAAAAGCAGCTCTTACAGATTTGTTTCTCGAATTAAAGACAGATCAGACTCCAGCAGTCGTAGAGCGGATAGTTGCTGATATAGATGCCATTGTTAGAGTAGTTAGATTCCCTGGATGGCAGCAATCGACTTCTGGTGAGCGTGAAGTTCAGAAGTCCTTGAGAAAAGCTCTATTGAAATATAAGTTGCATAAGGATCAGATGTTGTTTGAGAGAGCGTATGCGTATATTAAGGAATACTACTAAAACATTATGTTTACATGGAGCTTAGACAATGGATGCTAATGGATTGTTAACTGTTTTAGCAATTTTAGTGGCTGGTTATAGCTTGTTGTCTGATGAAAAAAGGCTTGATATAAGATTAAGGATATCTTGGCTTGATTGGCTGATTCTAGGTCTGTCGATACTCTTTGTACTGATCATTATCTATATGCCTGTAATAAAAAGCTTTGAGCTTTTTGTACCATTGCCATGGATGTTTGGTTTTAATGAAGAAACAACAACTTTTGCAGTTCTTGTATTCATAATCTTTTTTTTCGGGAATAAAGTATTAGGTAAAAAACTTTCAAAAACTAAGCTTCATGCATGGAAATATGTGTCTGATAGGCTTCTGAGAGAAAAAAAGTTTAGTGAGCTGGCTTACTTATTAGAAAAATACCATATGCAACTCATCAAATGGATTCGTCATGATGTTTGGTATGTCAATCTTCACAGATTCATTCAGCCAAAATTAATTCCAACAATTATAATGATGGCTGGTAAAGAAAAAAGACCATTATCTGACTCGCTTAGGATTGGCTTAGCAAAACTAGTTCCCGATCACTCTAATATGCAAGATATCATTAAGATGTCGATTTCACGAATTTTAAAATCAAAGTCGTTTGTCGCCTATCTTGCAGAAACACATCCGATGGTAGCAGCAAGGTTTACTAGTGTTAGATTTCGAGATGATGATGAGTTTATAACAATATATTTTGAAGCACTAATCTCCCATCCTGAAAGCGCATTATATCGTGAGCTAAGAGATAACCAGAATTGTTCTTATACAGGGGAATATTATTTGGATGAGAGTAACTCATTACTGAATTATTATCTTAAGAACGTTGATATGGCATGTAATCTAAGCATTTGGCAGCCTATTGCTGAATACGTTATTGTATTTATTCAAAATCAAAAAGGAAAAGATAATATATATAACCAACCATGTGATCGTTTTTCAGATGGGGATGAGCGTTGGTCTTGTCCGATTTTTATTGGGAGTCTTTTTTTTACGGTTATGGTTTCCTTGGCTATATTTCAAAGAAAAAAAGACCATATGTGGCTTATGTATTGTGATAACTTTATCGAAGAGATTCTTAAGAACTTAGATCATAGTCCTGAAGTCGATAAAAATAGAGAGTTCCCTTCAAGATTTGATTACCTACTTTACGTAATATTTTCTGCATGTGATAAGTGGGTGGGTGCTGTTAAATATATAGATTACAAGGACGTGAAAGAAGAAGATAGAAAATATTTTACAGAATATTGGGCTGCTAAAACATTGGGTAGTATGCTTAGAAAGCTAATCAAATCAGATAAATTATCAGATAGCCAAAAGTCCTATTTTTTAACAATAGCCATAAGAAGAATGAAGAGTTTAGATCAAAGTTGTCATGATAGGTATTCTAAGTTAATTATTAATAATTGTATTAGAGAGTATGAGCATGATGCAGTTGATAAAGATACTATCGATCTATTAGAAGAAGTATATAGACAGGTTGATCATGTATTAAAGTCGGATGAATCAACCTTTGAGAGGTTAATTACTAAATTTAATAAATAGTAATGATTTAATGCATGTGTTGCATCGTTCAGTTAAGAATGCAAATCACAGCGGGTGTTTTTAAATAAATTATAAAGATGATCGTTCATAATATGATAAGAAATTAAATATAGATATGTCAAAATTTAAAATGATAAATTATAGGTTAATTGAAGAAATTAACATTACATTGAATGAATGCCTAATTATTCTAGTTGATTATAATAATTCAAGGGAAATGGCACATATTGATACGATGAGTTATGCTCTTGGAATGCATTCTGATGACTAATAACTTAGAAGCAAGAAAGCTGATTCATACAGAACAAGGGAAAAAGTGGCTTTCTCAGTTTGATATATTAGATCAAGAAATTGCTTCATCAATTGCTAATAATCTTACTCTCATTTCCCATAATGAGTTTGAAAGAAATCTAGTTTTAAAAATCAATAAAATTGCAGCTGACATTGTTGGAGCAATTGCTTTTTTTGCAATGCGTGAAATGGATAAACCAATAGATGTATTAAAAGGTAAACCCTATCCACAGTTAGTTCGAGTAGCAATTCCATATTATGATCAAGCAGAAATTTGTGAAGATGGGGTTTCAGTATCACCTTTCAGCAAAACAGCAGACATAGGCAGTGAAGGAAGAGTAGCTGCAATAATCCGTCAGTTTTGCAAGAAAGACAAGAAGAGGTTCTTAAATCACCCAACGCTGGAACAATTAAGAGCAACGAAGTGTGATGCCATCTTTTGCATTGATGACTTTATTGGATCTGGTGGCCGTGCTCATGAGTTCCTAGATGCGCTCTGGCAAGAGAAGACAATCGTATCTTGGCATTCATCCAAGCATATAAAATTTCACGTGATTGCCTATTCAGGTACTGAGAAAGGCATAGAAAGGACTAAGGA
>Ga0316204_10010931_pt1 | contig 11532 bp, 7 predicted proteins | sample 6monrhotite_MG_2_FD_205661 | JGI IMG/M metagenome (GOLD analysis project Ga0316204, IMG submission 205661) | Microbial mat bacterial communities from mineral coupon in-situ incubated in ocean water Damariscotta River, Maine, United States -... | ecosystem: Environmental > Aquatic > Marine >...
ACGCTTTGGCATTCTGGTAAAGGTCGTATTCTCGATCGATACCGCGCATGGAGTAGGTTACTTCAGGCACCAGGAAGTTTTGCAGCATAAAAATCGGGGTGGTCATGGCTCCCTGTAGCACTTGATAACCACCATATAGCACTGGTAGCGCACAGCCTGCCACGATGGAGTAGTTGGTTAATTCGCTATGACGTAATCCGATGGCATGGGCGTCCTGGGTGCTTTGTTTCATTGCCTGGCTATAATCGTCCAGCTTTTGTCGTTCGTAGGCTTCTGCAGTAAAACTTTTAACCACGGGTAAGCCGCCAAGACTATTGGTTAACTGTTTTTTGACCTTACTTTCGTGTTCCCCCTGGATTAGGTATTGTTCACTGGTCTTTTTATGATATTTGCGTGACGCCATGTAAATAAATGGTGCAGGAAGCAAGGTCAGGACAAAGCTAATGGGGGAGGTATACAGGAATATCGCGCCTACCGCGATAGTTGCGGTACCTTTGGTGATCATGGAATGCGGGACGGTTCCCAAAAACCGGCGAATATTCGTTGAGTCATCGTGAATCATGCTGAGCAATTGGCCAGTATTCTGATTCTCAAAATACTGCATGTCCTGGTTTTCAACATGGGTAAACGCCTTTAAGCGTAGATTGTGCTCAATTTCGGTGGCGTATTGCTGCCAGGCTGTATTACCTTTGTAGAGCGTGACCGACTCGGCCGTTTTAGACGCAAAATAAAGGCCGGTTAGTAATCCTAACTGACCAATAGGGCCAATACCCCGACGGGTTAGAAAGGTTAATCCACCGGTGATTACGGATGCCAACATGCCACCCAACAGTGCAGAGCTAGCAAGACTGAAGGCCTGGTTTGCCAGGGAAAGTCCAGATGCTTTCCAGCGAAGTGCTTTCTCTGTGTCGACAGCATCAATGAAATTGAACAGCGATGGTGAAGGCGCTGGCGGTGCGGGCGAGCCGGGTGGCTCATGCTCGACATCGACATTGATCTCGGATATTCCTGGGGTAATTTTTTCCAGGGTCTGCTGAAGTAGTTCACCGATGTGGGTGTTGTCGTCTGCATTACTTTGGAAAACCACCAGTACTCTGCCGGTCGATGCGTTGGCGGTTACCGCTAATATGTTGCTGTGTTGGTTGAGGTCGGCTTCAATATGTTTTGCCAATGAAGGTTGGTTTTTCAGGCCATCGATATCCCATCGCTCCCGCCCTGGCAGGGATGAGCGCAAGTGCATCACCGTTTTTGCTGGTTGCTTTATGTTCATTCAGCGTTCTTCTTTTTATTTAACGTTACCGTTACTGGTAACGAATGTGCAACGTTGGTTGTTGTGGGGCGTACAGGTGCCTGTTGCTGTGTTATGGCTGGCGTATGCGCCCACTTTGTTATGTTGTTCGGTTAATCGTTCAGAAAATAGCGCCATCAAACTCAGCCAGGGCCAGACAGTGGAGTAAGTAGATACATCCGTTGACACGAGGGTGTTGATGGTTTTTTATATTATGTATTATTTTCTGGCAGCACTTCTTTCATGGCAGAGCTTCGCTCTAGCCGTGCATTTATTATTGATGATGAATCCCATCTGATTTGGGTATGTCGTCGCGATCATGACACAGTCATCATATCATTTATTAACTAATCTTGTGGTTTGCTTATTCTAAAAAATGAATGATCAGTGAATTTGTTTTTTTTGTCAAGATATATAAGCATAGGCATAATCTTATTGCATAAAAACTCAGATGGCCTTGAATCTGTTTGGCGAAAAGCTATATTACTTTGTCTGAGTTTATGAACCAAATTGTATTAGCATATTGACAATTAGATTTTATGTTTTGATTTGAATCACTGTTTAATGAAGATTGGGTATAAATTTTAGAGACTGGTATTAGGTTCATGCACTAAAGCACATAGTATTTTCCAAAAAAAAATGTTACGCGTGCGATAAGTGTGAAAAAAAGCTTAAACCCGTTCAGTGATTGGATACACCCATTAGCGGAAGAAAAACAAGACTAACATTGCATAACGTAAGTTGAGCTACTATCATTGCTCAACATAATAAGTAGCAAAAGCTATAGCGTCTGAAGGCTTGCCTGTAAAATGAACAAAATAGCAACAAAGGCGCGGACGATATATTGGAGCTATGTTGAAAATGGTTTTATGCTGCTAGTATTTTATGCCGCAGGTAAAAGGTATTACTAATCATAAAGACACAATGCTGTAGTTTCGTTTGATTAAAAACCCTTGAATATTATTGGTTCATAAACCTTTGGTGTGCTTGAGGGCGGCACATTATAGCGCCGCAGGATGTCTGCTGTAGAGAGGTGTTTGGTAAAATTATCCCAAACAATAGACTGAACTCGTTTATTCCTCACAGTAAAAAGAACGTGCCACACCAATGGTGGGGCTAATTATGCGTTGCAAAATAATTTAAGCGTTATCAACTGTCAGTATTGATGGCTGCTTATTGATTTGCATCCGGGTTCTTTGAGGCCGGATTATTTTAATTATTTATATTGTTAATAACGACCGCCAATAATTATAATTGTTAGGGAGAAATTTTATGTCTTCAGTTAAGCTGATTTTGGTAATATTGATGTCAGGGTTACTTATATCAGAAGCCGCAATCGCCAAGAATAAAAAATCGTTGTGTCAAGGGGAAAACGTCGAAACCACGCGCTTATTTTTACAACAATTATCCGATACCAGTGTGATTGTTAAATGGCGCGGGGAATCAGATATGGTTTGTGTTGGCCGTAAAAAGAATGCACTGAAAAGGTTAGTGTATGCCCTTACCACTGAAGGCAACCACAAGGAAGCCATCATTGGGGGGTTAAAACCAAATAAAACCTACTATTACTCCATTGGCGCATCGTCCCGCGCACCACAAGGGCAGTCATTTACCACATCACCCAAAAAGGGGCGCTTGCCCCGTGATCGCAATACCCGTATCTGGATTGTGGGGGATTCCGGCACCGGTACGGATGAGCAACCCACTCATCAGGGTGAAGCAGCTGCCGTGCGTGATGGTGTAAAGAAGTATATCGAAAAAAATGACGGAGAACCCATCGATATGTTTCTTATGCTTGGGGATAACGCCTATCTTAGTGGTAGCGATTTTAGTTACCAACAAGGTGTGTTCGATCTCTATGGTGACTTATTGCGCAATGTGGCGGTGTGGTCAACGATTGGCAATCATGAAATGGGTGCCGCTGACATTGATTTATGTACCATTGCGGATCGTAATGGTGTGCCTATTGCGCCCTGCGGCACTGTGATACCGAGTGTGCCCGGTGTCAGCGTTTCCTCCAACCCTTACTCCTGGCGGGAACCTGCTAGTGTTGCAACAGCAAGGGTGCCTTATCTGGATATTTTTTCCTTTCCGACCGCTGGCGAAGTCGGCGGTGTTGCCAGCGCCACAGAGCAGTATTATTCCTTTGATCAGGGAAATATCCATGTAGTCAATCTTGATAGTCAGCTTAGTGCTCGTGATGAAACGCAATTGGCGACTATGCGCCAGTGGCTGATCGACGATTTATCTGCAAATACACAGGACTGGACCATTGTCATGTTTCATCACCCGCCCTACAGTAAAGGGCACAATCATGACTCAGATGAAACGGAACATAATCTGGTGGATCGCCCAATTTGGGACATGCGCAATCAATTTGTCCCTATTTTTGATGAATATGGTGTAGACCTTGTCTATAGTGGTCACGCACATAGCTATGAGCGCAGCTATTATTTAAATAACCACACGGGATTATCAGAAACCTATTCCCATGGGGAACACGCAGAGCTGGTTGATGCGGATGTGACTCGACCGGCGTCCGGGCAGGGGGATGAGCATTATCCTCAACTGAGCCCCACTAGTTGGGGGATCGACAACCGTGTTGTATATACTGTTAATGGTAGCTCCGGTAAAGCGGACAGTTCAGCAGCACCATTCGAAGCCTGGTTGTTACATCCGGCGCATGTGGTACAGGCTGCTGACACGGAAACCCCCAAACGGCGCGGTTTGGCAAAATTGGGCTCTGTATTAGTGGATGCGTCAAAAAAATCGTTGATTGCAAAATTTATTGATGTGAATGGTGATGTTTTGGATTACTTTACCATCACCCGCGGGCGCGGCAACAGCCGTCGTTAGTGGGTACATGAAGACGTTACGTTTTTGGGTTTTTCTCTATATTTCGCTTTACAGTTATGCAGCTGCTTCGCATCAAGGGGTGGCTGCACAGCTGGAGCGTATTGATAAGGCGATTGAAAGCAATCCTCAAAATCAGGTGTTGCTGATTCAACGCGGCGCACTTTATTCTCATGATGGTCAGTATGACAGGGCGGAAAAAGACTTTCTGCGTGCAGAATCGCTGGGCGCGCCAGTGTCGGTGGCCTATGAGTTGGGTTTGCTGTTTTATCGCAGCCAGGCGTTCGCCAGGGCGCGCACTTATTTTGACCGCTATATAAAACAATTTCCCCAGCATGCATCAGCCTATGAGTACCGTGCCAGAACGGCGCATCGGTTGGGGGACACTAAGCAGGCCTTGGCGGATTTCGAGGTGTTTTTTGAATTACAACCCAAGGCCAGTCCCGGGCATTATATTGATGTAGCGAAAATTTATGCAGCGGAAACTTTTGTTAATAAAACCGATGTTATTAAAACTGATGTTAATAAAGCCAACGTTGATGAAACTAATATTAATAAAGCCAATATTAGTAAAACCAATGTTAATAAAACCAATGTTAACAAAACAACTGGACTCGATGCAGCCATCGATTTGCTGGATAAAGGCATGGCTACAATCGGGCTTACCCCGCAATTACAGCGTTATGCCATTACATTAGAATTAAATCGCAATCAACCGGATAAAGCGATTGCACGATTGCAGCGTTTAGAGCCTTTACTCAAGGGGAGTCCGTCCTGGAAGCTGGAGATGGCACAGTTGTTTTTGCAAACCGGAAAAACGGCACAGGCGCAACAACTGCTTAATAAAGCAAGTGCTGAGCTGGCCGTATTAAAACTTACGCCAGCCAGAATTAGTTTGGCTGAAAAAATAACACAGTTGAATGATGAATTAGCCCATCGCCTTTAATTTCTATACCCGTGGCGTTTAGTATTTAGGTGTTAAGTGTGCTTCCTATTTATTTCATGGCACCAAAAGTAGGTTCTTTAAGAAAGCCGAAATGACGCGTGAGCCGGACTATTGCAAGGAGTTTCAAAGCTTCCGCGTCCTGCTCACGCCCCTTGTCTACATCCATGTAGACAACGCAGCCGTGGAACAAATAGGAGGTGCAATTATGCCTAAATCCTAAACGTTACGGGTATATATTACGGCGGGAAAGCAATACCTGCCGCGCGCAATAGTAAATCGACGCTAACAAGACAATGAACACCTCCATGATTAGTTTGCCGACCGACAAGCAGTGCCAATATGATGTGCTGGCTCAACGCCTGGGGAATTCCGAATTTAAAAAAGACTACGGCATTCAATACGCTTACCTCGCGGGTGCCATGTACCGCGGTACCGCCTCCAGGGAGCTGGTGGTAGCCATGGGCAGCGCGGGTATGATCGGTTTTCTTGGTGTTGGTGGCCTTGCCTTGGATAAAGTCGAAAGCGATATCGACTATATTCAAAATGCACTTTGCGATGGACAGGCGTATGGCATGAATCTGTTGTGCGACTTGATGCACCCGGAAACGGAAATGAACGTTGTTGAACTGTATCTACGCAAAGGTGTTAAAAACGTAGAGGCTGCCGCATTTTTGCAGATAACCCCCGCCCTGGTGTATTACCGCTTAACGGGGTTACGCAAAGATAACGTTGGCAATATAGTTTGCGATCATAACATTATTGCCAAAGTCTCCCGTCCTGAAGTCGCTCGGGCATTTATGACACCAGCGCCGCAGCATATTGTGAGTAAATTGCTGGCGGAAAATAAAATAAGCCCGGCGCAAGCGCAGTGGAGTGTGGCGCTCCCCATGAGTGGCGATATCTGTGTCGAAGCCGATTCCGGTGGTCATACTGATCAAGGGGTGGCGACGGTGTTATTACCGGCGATGCAACGCTTGCGTGAAGTTATAATGAAGGCGTTTAATTACCCGAAAGCGATACGTATTGGTCTGGCTGGTGGCATTGGTACACCGCAGGCAGCGGCATCAGCGTTTGTGATGGAGGCTGATTTTATTCTTACCGGCTCCATTAACCAATGCACGGTGGAAGCGGGTACCAGCGATGCTGTTAAAGATATGTTGCAAGACATGAATATACAGGATACAGACTATGCGCCCGCAGGCGATATGTTTGAACTTGGTGCAAAGGTGCAGGTGTTAAAAAAGGGCGTGTTTTTCCCGGTCAGGGCGAATAAGCTGTATATGTTATACATGCACTACTCATCCCTGGATGAGATTCCGGAAAAAATACAACGCCAGATTCAGGACCAGTATTTTAAAAAGAGTTTTGACGAAATCTGGCAGGAAACCTGTCACTATTATCAAACAACGGGCCGCACCGATGTAACAGATAAAGCGGCACACAACCCAAAAAGCAAAATGGCCATGGTGTTTCGCTGGTATTTCCTGCACAGTTCACGGTTAGCCTTTAGGGGGGACACGGAGAATAAGACCGACTTCCAGGTGCATACGGGTCCGGCGTTGGGCGCCTTTAACCAGTGGGTAAAAGGCACGGCGCTGGAGAGCTGGCGACATCGCCATGTTGATCACATTGGCAAAACACTGATGGTGGAAACCGCGCGATTGTTGGATAAACGATTTCAGGTTTTATTTGGTGCTTAAGGGATATTGGTGAGATGCTGTGTTGATGTATTTTCTGGCAGGGTCAAATCCACACAAATAACACACTAATTATGGAGGGGTGTCAAGATGAAAACGTTTATATTTCCTGGCCAGGGTTCTCAGGAACGGGGCATGGGCGGAACACTATTTGATGATTTCTCGACGTTGACCCAAAAAGCGGATGAGATATTAGGTTATTCCATCAAGGAATTGTGTCTGGAAGATACAAATAGGCAATTGAGCAGGACGGAATTTACCCAGCCTGCTATCTATGTAGTCAGTGCCTATTGCTATTACAACCGGCTTCGCGATCAGTCTCAAAAACCGGACTTTGTCGCCGGTCATAGCCTGGGTGAATTTAATGCCTTACTGGCAGCGGAATGTTTTGATTTTGAAACCGGTTTAAAGTTGGTTAAAAAACGCGGTGAATTAATGAGCCAGGCAAGTGGTGGCGGCATGGCGGCCATACTGGGTTCGAATAAAGAGGATATACAACGTATCTTGGAGGAGAACGGTTTATCCGACATTGACCTCGCCAATTATAATACGCCGTCACAAATTGTGGTTTCCGGTGCCAAAGCACAAATCGATCAGGCCTTCGAGATTTTTAACGGTGGTGAAATCAAGTATATTCCCTTAAATACCAGTGGGGCTTTTCATTCACGATTAATGCAAGCGTCTAAAGCGGCGTTTGAACATTACTTGAATCAATTTGAGTTTTCGAGTCCACAGATTCCGGTGATCTCAAATGTCACTGCAATGCCTTATGGTAATGATACGATTAAAGCAAACATCGCCGAACAAATAATTAGCCCGGTGCGCTGGTGTGAAAGTATTCAGTATTTAATGGCGAAAGGTGAGATGAGCTTTGAAGAAATCGGCCATGGTGAAATATTGAGTAAGTTGGTGGTTAGCATTAGGGAGCAAACGCCGCTTCCTGTGCAGGCAGAAAAGGATAAACAGACGGGGCCTGCAACCACTCGCGATGAAGGTCACGGGAAAATTCCCTGGTTGGATGATATTCAATCCTTAACTGCAGAAGAAAAAGTGAGCCTGTGGAACAGGCAATACCCAGTTGGCACTCGCATTAAATCCAGTTTTAGTGATCAGGACAATTTAGAAACAAGAACGGAAGCGGTGGTTTTATTTGGCCACCGATCGGCCGTTTATATGAAAGGGTTTAATGGTTATTTTGATTTGGATGAAGTTATTCCACTGTTATAGTTGTTCACCTATAGGTGGCGATCATTGAGTGATGAGTATATTGTGGTTAGCATAAATAGTATGTTGAATAAAAATAATAAAAAGAACGAGGTGTAATCAATGAATAATGTCGGCATCGAAGCAATGAATGCCTTTTGCGGCAGTGCCTATCTGGATGTGAGTGAGTTGGCTGTGCATCGTCAGCTGGACCCCATACGTTTTGCCAACCTGTTAATGAAAGAAAAGGCCGTTGCCTTACCCTACGAAGACCCGATCACGTTTGGGGTTAACGCCGCCAAACCGATCATCGACCGGTTGAGTGATGAAGAAAAAGACCGGATCGAGATGGTTATCACGTGTACCGAGTCGGCGTTTGATTTCGGCAAATCCATGAGCACCTATTATCACAAGTTATTGGGTTTAAATCGCAACTGCCGTTTGCTTGAAATCAAGAATGCCTGCTATTCCGGTACCGCCGGTTTGCAAATGGCGGCTAACTTTGTATTATCGCAAGCATCACCCGGTGCCAAAGCCCTTGTGATTGCGACAGATATGTCACGCTTTTTGGTCGCTGAGGGAGGGGATGCATTATCTGAAGACTGGTCTTTTGCCGAGCCCAGCGGTGGCGCCGGTGCTGTGGCGATGCTGGTGAGTGAAACGCCCCATGTATTCCAGTTGGATGTGGGGGCCAACGGTTATTATGGTTATGAAGTAATGGACACCTGCCGTCCTGTGCCGGACAGCGAAGCCGGTGATGCGGATTTGTCGCTGCTTTCCTATTTGGATTGCTGTGAAAACAGTTTTCGTGAATACCAAAAACGGGTCGCTGATACGGATTACGCCAGTAGCTTTGGTTTCCTGGCTTTTCATACCCCGTTTGGAGGCATGATTCAGGGAGCGCATCGTACCATGATGCGTAAATTTGTGAAGGCCAGGCCTGAAGTTATACAGGCCGATTTTGAACGCCGGGTGATGCCTGGATTGCGTTACTGCCAGCGGGTCGGCAATATTATGGGGGCGACGATCGCACTGTCTTTGGCGGGCACTATTATTCATGGTGATTTTTCCACTCCGCAACGCATTGGTTGTTTTTCTTATGGCTCGGGATGCTGCTCAGAATTTTACAGTGGAATCGTCACGCAAGAAGGGCATGAGCGCCTGATTGAGATGGGGCTTGAAGCACAGTTGGACCGGCGTTATCGGTTAAGTATGGCAGAATACGAAACAATTATGGCCGCCAGTGCCGAGGTGAAATTTGGCACTCGTAACGTAATCGTGGATTCCAGTCTGGTCGCGGAGGCTCGCCAGCCAGGGTTGCTGTACCTGCAGGAAATTAAAGAATTTAGTCGTCAATATGAGTGGTTATAATGGACTATCAAACACTTCAGGTTCGTTATGAAGCATCGTCGCCAGGTGGCAAAGAAGATATTTGTTTTTTACAACTCTATCGGCCAGATGCCAATAATACCATTAATGATCAATTGGTCGATGAATGCACTCAGGTTATTGATGGGATTATTGATGGTAGTTACCAAAAAGTTAAAGTTATTATCTTGGAAGGTTTGCCGGAAGTGTTTTGTTTTGGCGCGGATTTCAAGGGTATGGCCGATGAGCTTAACCATCAGAACACGAGTGCAGGGCAGGGCCCTGAACCGCTGTATGATTTATGGTACAAGCTGGCAACCGGTCCGTTCATTAGTGTGGCGCATGTTCGAGGCAAAGCCAACGCCGGTGGTATCGGCTTTGTCGCGGCCTGCGATTTGGTGTTAGCTGACAGCGTGGCGGAATTTAGTTTATCGGAGCTACTCTTTGGTTTGATGCCCGCCTGCGTGCTACCCTTTTTGATTCGGCGCATGGGCTTTCAGCGCGCCCATGTGATGACATTGATGACAAAACCGTTGAATGTACAAGCCGCTCATGAAAGTGGTCTGGTTGATGCGCATGCTGATAAGAGTGAAGTACTGTTGCGCCAACATTTGTTGCGTTTGCGTCGGCTCAATAAAACGGCGGTACAGCGTTATAAAAATTATATGAATAGCCTGGATGATTCCCTGTCGAGTGCCAAACCAAAGGCATTAGCAGCGAACCGGGAGGTTTTTACCGATACGGACAATTTGGAGAAAATCGCCCGTTATGTTAACACCGGGCGATTCCCCTGGGAGTAATGGTTCTGTCGGCCATTGTTTCGAAAAGAACAGCCTCGGAAGCGATCACCTCAAAAACAGTGGCCAGCTAGAAAAACAGCCGTTTAAAATAGCATTATCTGACAAATTAAGAAGAGAAAATATGAACAGTGAAAAGATACTTGAAGTGATAATCACGAAGATTAAGGACGTTAAACCGGAGTTGGAAAATGCAGCCATGCGCTCGGATGACAATCTCGCTGATCTTGGTGCGAATTCAGTAGAACGTTCGGAGATTATCATCATGACCATGGAAGCACTGGATTTAAGAATCCCCCTGGTGGAAACCTATGGCCCCACAAATATTGGCGAACTCGCCCAGCTGTTTAGTGAAAAAATGGCTTGTAATAGTGAGGGCTAATAATAGCGCGAGTCTATGACACAGCCCTAAATTGGCAGCGGGGTACCTTTCTCAGTTTCCTGTTCAAATAGTTGTTTGAAGCGCTCTTCACCCAAGTGCTCACGCAATTGTGAAAATTGTTTTTTCAGTGCATCAATGTGGGTTTTTTGATCCAGTGTCAGCGTCTTGCGCCACATTTTACAGTAAAAAGGCATTGCGGCTTCGTGGTTTTCCTTTTGTAAATGAATATCCGCTTGTAAGCCTTCGAGGGTTTGCTCAAACTGGCTGATATCGTTGCGGCGCTTTAATTGGTCTAATAGTAATTGAGCGCTGTCCGGTGCGTTGCGACCTAAGCGCGCAAACACGATATCCAGCATTTGTTGTGCTTGAAAACCGGGCGGCGAACTTTCATAGGGAACGTGGTGCAGAATCTGTTCTTCAAACGCTTGCACTTCCTCTAATTTACCCAGCTGAAGGTGATAAGCCGCCAAAGATTTTAACGATAGTATGACCTGTTGCCAGGCCTCGTATTGACGATAAATTGGATGGGCTTTATTGACGACCAAAATGCAGGCTTCCCACTGTTGGCGTTGTTGATAATACATCTCTAAAAAGGTTGCCACCAGGCGGAATAGGGGCAATCCAGTTTCGTTGAGGGTTTCCTCCTGGGCATCAAACCAGGTGCGCCAGGCTTCAGCGCCTTTATGAATGGGGTTTTCTTCATTCGTATCCTGGTGATATTGTGGGCTTGATAAGGCGCTGGTGGCCATGGATAGCCAGCTGAAATTTTCCGGGGTAGTGTTGGTGGCATCGTTAGCGGAATTATCAACCACAGGCAGCGGTGAGCGTGTTAACAAATCAAAGGCCCAGTGATTAATTTCGTCGCCTAATTTAGCCTTAAGCAGCAGTTGCTCAAACGCGCTTTTTACACGAATAAACCCCTGATAATCGCCTGAAAACCAAAGACGCTCAAAATGTTTCACCCAATGTTGCCGGTTAATTAACAAGTAGTTAAACAG
>Ga0316204_10010932_pt1 | contig 11530 bp, 13 predicted proteins | sample 6monrhotite_MG_2_FD_205661 | JGI IMG/M metagenome (GOLD analysis project Ga0316204, IMG submission 205661) | Microbial mat bacterial communities from mineral coupon in-situ incubated in ocean water Damariscotta River, Maine, United States -... | ecosystem: Environmental > Aquatic > Marine >...
TGTTTGCTGATATTTCCGACCAGTCGCTGGCCACGACCAGGGAGACCCTGACATCGCTATTGAATCAATTTCGCTAAGGGAGACTCTTATGCACTACTTGATTGACTACAAACCACCACGCATCGCTATGGGCCTGATCGTTCTGGCGGCCGTCACCAACGCAGCAGCACCGCTACGCCTACATGCGAGCCTGCCGTTCGCCGCTGCGCTGGCAGCGCTGCTTGGATTCACATTAATGATTCGCGCCTGGTGGCTGTTCAAACAGGCGGATACCGCGATCTGCCCAACGGCAGCGGCGACGTCGTTGATCACCCACGACGTCTTCTCAGTCACTCGCAATCCGATGTATGTCGGTATCCTTATCATGTTGCTGGCACTGGGTATGCTCATTGGCGCCGCGGCGTTCTACGCCGCCGCAATCATCTACTTCGTGCTTATGGATCGCTTCTTCTGCGTGTTTGAGGAGCAAAAATCACGCGCCGAATTCGGCGATGAATTTGTGGCCTATACAAGACGCGTAAGACGCTGGCTCTGAATCAACCGGATTTGTTGGTGAGCTCGAGCAGACGCGGGTAGAGATCGTTCGGCTTGCCGCCAGTGACTCTGGCCGCCAGTTTGGCCGCTACTTTGGGTGGTAAGTGCGCGGCCAGTTCTGTGAGCAGCTGATCGACCTCAAAGGCACTGGTGCGCTTCTCGCTGGAGCCGCTGAGCACCAGCACAAACTCTCCCTTGGACACAATCTCGCCCGCATCCAGGCGCCGCAGCAAATCGGCAAGCGTTGTCTGCACGCACTGCTCGTGCATCTTGGTGAGTTCACGGCCTATGAATGCCCTGCGCTCGGGGCCGATGATGTCGACCAGATCGGCCAGACAGTCTCTTATCCGATGCACCGACTCGTACAACACAATACTGCGGCTTTCGCTCCTGAGCTCAGCCAGCCGATCACGGCGGGCCTTTTGCTTGGCGGGCAGGAAACCTTCGAAACAATAGCGATCCGTCGGCAGTCCGGCGGCCGACAAAGCAACCGTTGCGGCGCACGGGCCTGCGATCGGCACGATACGAATAGCGTTGCTGTGCGCAGCAGCGACCAGTCTATAGCCCGGGTCGCTGATCAGGGGTGTACCGGCATCACTGACCAGCGCGATTGATTTTCCCGTTGTTAGCTCAGCGATCAGCGTCGCAACAACCTTCTCCTCATTGTGGTCATGGAGCGCGAAAAGTGGTGTTTTGACGCTGAAATGCGATAGTAATCGACCGGTGTGGCGGGTATCCTCGGCGGCGATAAGGTCCACGTTTTCCAGAGTCTGGCGTGCCCGTGGCGACAGATCTTCCAGGTTGCCAATCGGCGTTGCCACAACGAAAAGTGTACCGCTCATGAAGGACCAGTTTTCTGATGAATAGTAGTGGTGTGAATGAATAGCAAAATAGCTCCGAGACATCCTGCCCGCGTTGTGCGTCATTTAGCAAGGTTTGCCGTATTGCTTGGCGCCACACTGGCGCTCGCAGCCTGCGAAACGACGGGGGGTGGCTTTAGTGGTTCGTCGGGCGAATCAAGGGCTGCAAGACTGTCACAGAATGGCGATCATCAGGAAGCTGCAGCCGTTTATATGGATCTTGCTGCAAGCGCGGTTGGCAGCGATCGCGACCGGCTCCTCCTGCTTGCCGTTGAGCAACGGCTGGACGCCGGCGATGCGGCCGCTGCCAGCACTATCTTTGCGGGTGTAAACCGCCCTGCTGATACCGAGACAGGCAATCTTTGGAAAACCAATTCTGCAACGTTGATGCTGTATCGGGGTGAGGCAGACGCAGCCCTGGCCGTCCTCGAACCGATGAGCCGTGAGCCAATGGCGAAAAATCGTCGCTTGCGGGTCGACGCGCTGCGAGCGGATGCCTGGATTCAGAATGATGATCCGGCACGCGCGGTCGAACTCATGACGCAACGCGAAGCAATGCTGACAAGTCGCAGCAGCATTGAGAGCAATCGCAAGCACCTTTGGCAGGGATTACTGGTCAGTGAGCCGAGAATCCTGCGCGCCGGCGCTGAGCTAACGCTAAATGACGATACGCGTGGCTGGCTATCGCTGGGCTACCTTGCAGCATCGACCGGGCAACAAGGCATCGGTTGGATCAATGGCGCCGTGCATTGGCGCGACGCGCATTTCGGCCACCCCGCGATGTCAATTCTCGAGCAGCTCGATCTTCCTGACGAAGTGATGCTCGATTACCCAAAACAGATCGCACTGTTATTGCCATTATCGGGCCGCACTGCACGTGCCGGACAGGCCGTTCAGAACGGTTTCATGGGCGCCTATTTCTCATCGCTCGAAGGCCTGGATGAAGACCAGACGATTCGCATCTACGACGTCAACACCGAGGGTGGCGCAAGTGCCGCCTATACCAGCGCCGTCGCCGATGGCGCCGAGTTTGTCATTGGCCCGCTACTTAGAAACAGCGTGATTGCCCTTGCCAACGACATCCTGGTTCCGGTGCCGGTTTTAACCTTGAACTACCTGCCAGACGATATCCTGGCGCCACCTGGCCTTTATCAGTTTGCTCTGGCACCGGAAGACGAAGCACGCAGCGCCGCCGTGCGTGCGATTAACGATGGTCACACTCGTGCTGTCGCGTTGGTACCCAACAACGATTGGGGACGACGCGTCCTGTCAAGCTTCGCAACTGAATTTGAATCGCTTGGCGGCACTTTGCTCGACCACCGTAGTTACACACCTGCCAACCAGGACTTCTCAAATACCATTGAAGACCTGATGGCGCTCTCCGGAAGTGTGCAGCGCTATCGTCGACTTCGAGCGAACATTGGCGCGCCACTGCAGTTCGACCCACGCCGTCGCCAGGACACAGAGTTCATCTTCCTCGCTGCTGATGCGTCAGCCGGCCGGCTTTTGAAATCGCAGCTCAAGTTTCACTATTCCGGCGATATTCCGGCGTACGCGACCTCGTCCATATTCGAGCTCGATGGCAGGTCCAACAGTGACCTGAACGGCATCATGTTCGCCGATACACCGTGGGTTATCTCACCGCATGCCTGGATCGAACATCTTCCCGTCAGCTTTGCGGAACATTTTCCGGATGAAAGGCGCCTCGGTCGTCTGCACGCTATGGGCTATGACTCGTATCAGTTGATCGCGGCGTTGTTCACTGCGCGCAGCGGCGATATGCAAGAGTTCGATGGCGCAACCGGCAAATTATATCTCGACCCGGATGGCAAGGTGCACCGTCGTCTCGCATGGGCGCAATTTCAAAGTGGCAAGCCAGTGCCACTGCCAGAGCAACTGGTCCTCGGCGGACCGATTGAAGACATCAGTAATAATCCGGAATTGCTGCAGCCCAGTAGCGCGGATGACGAGTCGTGGTTCGAACCGCAAACAGAGCTTTAGGCGACGAGGCCGAAGAGCTCGCGTTTCGATATCTCAGGCAACATGGCCTGACACCCGTGCGGCGAAATTTTTCTTGCCGCCTGGGCGAACTTGATCTGATTATGCGCGACCAGGAATGCCTGATAATTATCGAGGTTCGTTGCCGCAATCATCGCTCATTCGTGCCCGCCGAACTGACCGTTGACCGTCGCAAACAAGCAAAGATCATTCGTACTGCTGCGATGTTTCTGAGCTGGAATGAGCGCTTCGCATCATTACCGCTGCGCTTCGATGTTGTCGCCGTAGACACAGATGCCGGCGGCGAAACCACCATCAAGTGGATTCGCGACGCGTTCCGTCCGACCGACGCCCGACTTTAGCTATTTAACAACCCGAAGATGCGGGCGCTGCCGCGGCACGTCTTCAGCAACCGTTGTTTGTACGGACTGTTGACCCGAACTTGAGCTATCCGAATCGTGCGAGAAGATCATGCCCTGACCGGTTTCGCGCGCGTAGATTCCCAGCACCGATTTCATCGGCACCCAGACGTCAAACGGCACGCCGGAAAATCGCGCACGAAAACTAATCGCGCTGTTAGTCAACTTCAGATTATGTGCCGCAGTCTCGCTGATGTTGAGAATGATCTTGCCATCCTTCACGTGCTCGCGCGGCACCGTAACTCCGTCAACCCCGGCGTCTACCACGATATGTGGCGTGTGCACATTATCGCCCATCCACTCGTGCATGGCGCGGATCAGGTAGGGTCTCTTTGAGCGGCTTGGATTATTATTCAATTTATTATAAGCCTGGTAATTCATCCACCAGAGCCAATGTTAGCATTGTTTTATGCCGCATGGCCGTTGGTGACATAAGCTGGTTATAGACGCATTTCCTGTTCAAGCTCAGTCATGCTGCGCTGAAACGATGGGCGTGCAAAGACTCGCTCCATATAATTCTCGATTGCCTCAGCCTGACTTCCCAGATCAATGCCATAGACAGGCAGACGCCACAGGATTGGCGCGATGCTCGCGTCAACCAGCGAAAATTCATCACTCAGGAAATACGGACGCGCACCAAACAGCTCGTTGCTTTGTAAAATACTCTCGCGCAAAAGCTTTCTGGATTTGCTGCTGAGCTTGCCGTCACCGGTTGCTTCCGCCTCTTCGGCGATTGAATACCAGTCCGTCTCTATGCGAAACAAAGCGAGCCTGAACTGCGCACGCATAACCGGATCGACCGGCATAAGCGGCGGATGCGGAAAGCGCTCGTCCAGATATTCGATAATCACACGGGAGTCATACAAGGTGAGATCACGATCAACCAGGGTCGGCACTGTGTGATACGGATTCAGATCCATCAGATCTTCAGGAAGATCTGCGCCCAGCACGCTCGTGATTTCAATATTGATATTCTTCTCGGCCAGTACAAGCCGCGTCCTGTGACTGTGAATATCGGTTGGCCTTGAAAACAAGGTCATTACAGAACGTCTATTGGCGATAACTGCCATCATGGTTTTCCTCGAATTTCTTATTATTGATGCTGATCAAGTTGATCAGTGAACATCTTTCCAGATCTGCTTCTTAAGCATGTAAGCGATAATCAGGAACACGAGCAGATACATAATTACCCACGTACCGATCTTGCGTCGCTCTGCGCGAATTGGCTCCGCGATATACGCCAGGAAATTAACCGTGTCGCGAACAAATTCGTCATAGTCCTCGGCGTCCAAGGTGCCCGCTGACACTTCCTCAAAACCTTCGAAGTGCGTTGTGGTGGAGACATTGCCCTGCGCATCTTCTTCCGTGTGTTCGGAAAAAACCGCTTTCTGATAACCCTGCAAGCCCCACAACACGTGCGGCATGCTGGTCGCCGGCATCACGATATTGTCAACACCGGTCGGGCTATCTTCCTGCACGTAAAAACTCTTCAGGAAGGTGTAGATGTAGTCTGCACCTTTGGAGCGCGCCATCAGCGACAGATCCGGTGGCGCAACGCCATACCAGCGCTCTGCGTCGTCGGCTGGCATCGCTGCGCGAATCGTCTCGAATGACTTCTCGGCATTGAACATGAGGTTATCGACCAACTGCTCTTCCGACAGCTCCAGATAATTGCCGATGGTGTTGAAACGAACGTACTGCGCCGAATGACAGCCAGAGCAGTAGTTCATGAAATTCCGTGCGCCACGTTGTAACGACGGAATCTGGCCTGGATCAATGTCTGCTTTCTGCAGTTCGGCACCACCGGCGGCGAACCCTGGAGACGCAGCAAGGCTGCTGGCAATGGCGACAACAGCTGCAATTTTTTTAATCTTGTCCATGCTAAACCACCCTGTCCGGCACTGGCTTGGTCTTGTCGATGGTCGTGTAATACGGCATCAACAAGAAGAACGCGAAATAGATAACTGACAAAATTCTGGCGGCGAGTACATAGGGACCTTCGGCAGGTTGTACACCGAGCCATCCGAGCGCCACAAAGGTCACCACAAAAATCGACAATGCTGACTTGTAGATCCAGCCGCGATATCGAATCGACTTGACCCGCGCTCTGTCGAGCCATGGCAAGAAGACCGGCAGCACAACTGACAAGCCAAACAGAATAAAGCCCCACAGTTTGTCCGGCACCGCACGCAGGATTGCGTAGAACGGCGTGAAGTACCAAACCGGTGCAATGTGTTCTGGCGTGGCCTTTAAATTGGCAGGTTCGAAATTCGCATATTCGAGGAAGTAGCCACCCATTTCAGGCGCAAAGAACAGGACGAAAGAGAAAATCATCAGGAAAATAATGATCGCAACCATATCTTTGCTGGTGTGATACGGGTGGAATGCGACGCCATCCAGCGGCACGCCATCCGGCCCTTTGTGCTCCTTGATTTCGATGCCGTCCGGGTTGTTCGAGCCCACTTCATGCAGCGCAACAATGTGCACGAATACCAACCCAATCAAAGCCAGCGGCAGCGCTATGACATGCAGCGCGAAGAACCGGTTCAAGGTGATATCGGAGATCGAATAATCGCCGCGAATCAGCTCTACGATTGACTCGCCAATCCCGGGAATCGCACCAAACAAGGAAATAATCACCTGTGCGCCCCAGTAGGACATCTGTCCCCAAGGCAGCAGGTAACCGGCGAACGCTTCTGCCATCAGCACGAAGAAGATCAGCATGCCGATGATCCAGATTAACTCGCGTGGCTTCTTGTAGGAGCCGTACAACATGGCTCGAAACATATGCAGGTAAACAACGATAAAGAAGAACGACGCGCCGGTTGAGTGCATGTAGCGAATCAACCAGCCCCATTGCACATCGCGCATGATGTATTCAACCGAGGCGAACGCTTCGTCTGCCGCCGGCTTGTAATTCATGGTCAGGAAAATACCGGTAAACAGCTGGATAACCAGTACCACCATCGCGAGCACGCCGAATACATACCAAAAATTGAAATTCTTGGACGCGTAATACTCAGTAATGTGGTACTTCATCGTTTCTGTAAATGGGAAACGATCGTCAATCCACTTCATGAAGCCGCCCTGCGGCTTGCCAACTTCTGCTTCGATTTTCGCCATTAGGCTGCTCCTGTGTCCTGACCGATCAGGATCAAGTCGTCGCGGACAAACCGATAAGGCGGCACACGCAGATTCAACGGCGCCGGAACGCCGGTAAACACGCGGCCTGCCAGGTCAAACTTGGAGCCGTGACACGGACAGAAAAACCCGCCAGACCAGTTCTCACTGGGGCGCAGGTCAAAGTCTTCGATAGGCGCACAACCAAGATGGGTACATGAGCCTTCGACGATCAGGTATTCGGGTTTGACAGAACGGGTGGCGTTGGCCGCGTACTCAGGTTGCTGCTCAACAACCTCCGATTCCGGATCTCTCAAGTTATCAAGATTCTCTCCAAGCCGACCAAGCATCGCCTCGGTGCGTCGCAAGACAAAAATAAGCTTGCCACGCCACAGTACTCGTATCATCTCCCCAGGCTGCAACGATCCAATCGCAACTTCTACCGGCGCACCCAGCGCCTGTGCGCGTGCACTCGGCTGCAATGAAGCGAGAAATGGATACGCGGCGAACCCTGCGCCAACCACTCCGGTCGCTGCAGTCGCTACGGTGAGAAAATGACGTCGGTTACGGTCTATGCGATCCGCGTCGTCTTCGTTCATCAGGCACTCCCATACGCCCGTCTGAAAAGGGATTTGATTTAAGCCTCTGTTTCAGCGCGTTTTTGTTTTATGTCGTTACTGTTAGATTTGCAGCAATCTCGATTAATCGTCAGGATGATGAATTACCGGGACTACTTGCCAAAAATGAGCCCGCATTATACACGGGCCTTTATAGTTTTTGCTAGCGCGCCACCGAAAACAGATTGATTCTAAAAGGAATTTTGTTGTCCGGACTTAAACCAGCGTTGTTGTTTTTCCTGCAATCTGTGGTTGTCGGCCTGGCAGTGGCATTTCTTGTGGTTCTGTTTCGGCCGGATCTGCTACCAAGAATCACAGCGGGCGAGAGTTTCGCCCCCGCCAGTTATGCAGACGCGGTCGATATCAGTGCGCCGGCCGTCGCCAGCATCTATACCAAACGCCTGGTCGAATATCGTTCATCAGCCGATGAACGACCGCGGTTCCGGATTGAATCAAGCGCCGGATCTGCAGTCGTAATCGACCCTGCTGGCTATCTGGTGACGAATTTTCATGTGGTCGATGCGGTCGCCGAGATCAACGTGCAGTTCAATGATGGTCGCATCACGGAGCCCGAAATCGTTGGCGTTGACGCGGAAACGGACCTCGCATTGCTGCGCGTGGACATGCAAGATATCGCAGCCATAAGGCTCGGCAGCTCGGCACAGCTTCGGGTCGGCGACGTCGTGCTTGCAATAGGCAACCCCTATGGACTCAGCAAGTCCGTTACGCAGGGAATCGTCAGTGCGACCGGGCGCGGCGAGGTCGACTTGAACACCTTCGAAAACTACATCCAGACCGATGCTGCCATCAATGCAGGTAATTCCGGCGGCGCCTTAATCAACGTACGCGGCGAACTCATCGGTATCAATACCGCGGTTTTGCAGCAGGATGCGGGTACCGAGGGAATCGGTTTTGCGATCCCGGTCGATCTGGTGCGTGGGGTCGTCGAGGAACTGAAAAAGAACGGCCGCGTTGTGCGTGGCTGGATGGGGTTTCAGCCTGATGACCTGACTTCGGCCGAGCGCGGCGCGTTGGGAATCGAGGGTGATATCGGCATCTTGCTGGACGAAGTCCTTGCAGATAGTCCGGCTGCAGCGGCCGGCTTGAGTCGCGGCGACGTGATCCTGGCCATCAATGGTGACCCGATCCTGTCGCAGCGCCAGGCGCGGCTGATCGTCGCTGGCACACGCCCGGGTGACCCGGTCGATATCGTTGGCCTGCGGGACGACGGACAATTTGAAGCGACGATTATTGTCGGCGAAAGGCCGCCCGAGCTATAGCTTCTACTAAGGCACGCGCCGGATCGTGGCGCCGAGCTGCAGGAGTTTTTCCTCAATACGCTCATAGCCGCGATCGACGTGATAAATGCGGTCAACCAGGGTCTGGCCTTCCGCCGCAAGCCCCGCCAGCACCAGTCCGGCAGAAGCGCGCAAATCAGTCGCCATGACAGGCGCGGCTGTCAGCTTGTCGACACCCGTGCATATCGCGGTATTACCTTCGATCCGAATATTCGCGCCCATGCGCTGCAGCTCAAGAACATGCTGAAACCTGTTCTCAAAAATGGTCTCGGTCACGGTACCAACGCCGTCGGCAACGGCATTCATCGCACAAAACTGCGCTTGCATATCGGTTGGGAACGCAGGATATGGCGCGGTCCGAATATCGACTGAATGCGGCCGCTTGCCGTGCATGTCGAGCTCAATCCAGTCGTCGCCGACAGTAATCTCGGCGCCCGCCTCGGCCAGTTTGATCAACACTGCCTCAAGCGTATCCGGCGCTGTGTTTTCAACGCGAATTCGGCCACCCGTCATTGCCGCGCCCACCAGATAAGTGCCGGTCTCGATGCGGTCCGGCAGCACTGAGTGCTCGGTACCAGCAAGGGACTCGACGCCCTGGATCGTTATCGTGCCAGTGCCCGCGCCCTGAATTTTCGCGCCCATACCAATCAGAAAATTGGCAAGATCGATGACTTCCGGCTCGCGGGCAGCATTTTCCAGAACCGTTTCACCGTCCGCCAAGACTGCCGCCATGAGCAGATTCTCGGTGCCGGTCACGGTAACGACATCGAAAACGATGTGTGCGCCACGCAACTTCTCCGCGCGCGCTTTGATAAAGCCGTTCTCTACCTTCACTTCGGCGCCCATAGCCTGCAATCCGGCGACATGCAGGTTTACCGGTCGTGCTCCGATCGCACAGCCGCCGGGCAGCGAAACATCAGCGCGGCCGAAACGCGCGACCAGCGGTCCGAGTACCAGGATCGAAGCGCGCATGGTCTTGACCAGCTCGTACGGCGCCTCAAGGTTGGTGACGCTGCTGGCATCAACTTCAACGCTCAGATGATCGTCAATTGTGATCTGGACACCCATCGTCTGCAGCAGGGCGATGGTCGTCGTGACGTCCTTCAGGTGCGGCACGTTGCGCACGGTAACCGGCTTGGTCGCCAGCAGTGTGCCCGCCAGAATCGGCAGCGCGGCATTTTTGGCGCCAGATATGCTGATCTTGCCTGACAAGGTCGCGCCGCCGTCTATTAGAAGCTTATCCACCGCGCATCAACTCTGCTGCTGTTGCCATTCGTCAGGCGTAAATGCCCGAATGGACATGGCATGAATCTCATTGCCCATCAGCGACCCCAAGGTCTTGTAGATCAGCTGGTGTCGGGCGATCGATCTTTTGCCCTCGAACTCTGCGGCCACCACAATGGCGGCATAGTGCGTATTGTCATCGCTCATCACCTTGACGTCGGCGTTGTCGAACCCGGCTTCAATGAGCTGGCTTATGTCGGATGGATTCATGGGTATTTTTCTGTAAAGGTTAAGTCTTGGGCGCGCAGTGTACCGTTAAAAATCCAGCCTTCCCAACGCCGTGCGTTGTTTGTGTATGATATCCGGCCCTGAGCCGCTTTGGCCTATTGAATTTAATCTATGCTAGGCAATATTGTATTGGTAGTGGTCGGCCTCACGATCCTGATTTGGGGCGCAGACCGATTTGTCCATGGTGCATCCGCTGCCGCGCGCAATCTGGGTGTCGCGCCGCTATTAATCGGCCTTACCATCGTCGCCTTTGCGACATCCGCACCAGAAATACTGGTTTCAGCAATCGCCTCTGCAAAAGGTCAACCGGGCCTGGCTTTCGGCAATGCCATTGGTTCGAATATCGCAAATATTGGGCTCGTACTGGGCTGTGTCGCGATCATCAGGCCGATCCAATTGCGCTCTGCGACTCTGCGCCGGGAGATGCCCGCGCTGCTCGCCGTTACTTTGCTCACAGTGTCACTTTTCCTGGATGCTTATTTAAGCCGTGTTGACGGCTTGGTAATGCTAACGGGCCTGGTCATCGTCATGATCTGGCTGTCTCGGCTCGGTATGCGTTCGGCACCAAATGATCCTATACAGCAAGATTTCGAAGCGGAGATTCCGAAAAACGTTGCTATGCCCAGGGCCATAGTATGGCTGGTCATTGGCCTTGCATCGCTCTTGCTGGGCGCACACTTTCTGGTAAAAGGCTCGATCTCGATTGCCGAGTTTTTCGGCGTCAGCGATGTTGTTATCGGCATATTGCTGGTCGCCATTGGCACCAGCCTGCCCGAGCTGGCCGTGTCGCTGGTTAGCGCCCTGCGCGGCGAGTACGGCCTGGCCATCGGCAATATTATCGGCTCAAATATTTTCAATCTGCTCGGCGTTATCGGCGTTGCAGCGACGATCGCCCCAATCGGTGTCGAGCAGTCCGTACTGTCATTACACATCTTTGTTATGGTCGCCTTTACGCTGGTCTTGTTTGCGATGACCCACGACTACGATGGCAAGAGCGAGCTTTCCAGAATAGAAGGTATCGCTCTTTTGCTCGCATTTATCGCATATGACGCCTACGTTGTGTGGCAAACCGTTAGAATGCACTAACCATTCATCGCCGGGGACCAACTCTTGGCTGCAGAACTCACAAACGACGAAATACTCGCACTGGCCAGTGAAGTACTGGACATTGA
>Ga0316204_10010933_pt1 | contig 11530 bp, 11 predicted proteins | sample 6monrhotite_MG_2_FD_205661 | JGI IMG/M metagenome (GOLD analysis project Ga0316204, IMG submission 205661) | Microbial mat bacterial communities from mineral coupon in-situ incubated in ocean water Damariscotta River, Maine, United States -... | ecosystem: Environmental > Aquatic > Marine >...
GCGGTAACAATGGTAACGAATGACGTGATGCCGCATGGCTTGGTGCAAGCCCCGCGCGGCGATCTTGAGGGGCTGAACCTGATCGGCCTCAAACGTCGTGGCGTTGAACGGTCGGAAATCACCGCTTTGCGTGCAGCCTACCAAATGCTTGCGCAAGGCGACGGCACATTTCTGGACCGCACCCGTCGTTTGGCCGAAGAAACCGACAGCTCTCATGTACGCGAGATCACCGATTTCATTCTCGCGGATTCGGGGCGGTCTTTCCTGACGCCGAAATGAGCCGGGTCGCGCTAATTGCCGGAGGCGGTCGCTTGCCGGCTTCGTTGCACACCGAGCTGGCGGGGCAGGGGCATTCACCGCTGGTTTGTGCACCAGAGGGCGTGTCGCCCGATGGCTTGTCCGTTGACCTGCCTTTCCGTTTTGAACGTCTGGCGCCGTTTCTGCGTGCCTTGGCGGATCATGGCGTGACGCAGGTTGTTCTGGCGGGAGCCATACAGCGTCCGACAATGGACCCGTCGATGTTCGACCGCGAAACTGCGTCATTCGTGCCAGGCATGATCGCTGCCATGCAGGGCGGTGATGACGCGGCGTTGAGATGGTTTATCGCCCTGATCGAGGAATTCGACATTGCCGTGGTGGGCCTCGCTGATGTGGCGCCGGGGTTGCTGGTAGGGGATGGCGTTTTGACCACACGCGACCCGTTGAGATCCGAGCAGGATGATGCGGCGCGTGGTGGCGATATACTGTCCGCTTTGTCGCCGGTGGATGTAGGGCAAGGCTGCGTTGTCGCATCAGGCTTGTGTCTGGGCGTCGAGACGATCTTTGGGACGGATGCCCTGTTGGCGGATGTGGCCCGGCACCGGCAAGAGAGGGCCCCGCATTCTGGCGGCGTTTTCGTCAAACGCGCCAAGGCTGGGCAGGATTTGCGTGCAGACCTGCCGACCATCGGCGTGGCGACCGTCAATGCGGCGGTGCGGGCCGGGCTGGGCGGGCTTTGTCTGCAAGCAGGGCGGGTGATCGTGTTGGATCGCCCGGCCGTCGTGGCTGCCGCTGACGCCGCAGGGCTGGCTTTGTGGGCTGTGCCATGAAGGTCTTTTTGATTGCCGGCGAGGCGTCGGGGGATGCCTTGGGTGGCGCGCTGATGGAAGGGCTGCGCCGTTTGCGACCCGAGATCAGCTTTGCCGGTGTGGGCGGCGCGTTGATGCAAGAGCAAGGGCTGACCAGCCTGTTTGCGATGGACGAATTGTCGATCATGGGGCTGGCCGAAGTGCTGCCGAAATATGCCCATCTCAAACGCCGCATACGCCAGACTGCCAGTGCCATCGCCGACAAGGCCCCCGATGTAGTGATCACCATCGACAGCCCGGATTTCTGCTTGCGCGTTCTGGCGCTGGCCAAGGCGGCCAATCCGTCGCTGAAAACCGTGCATTACGTCGCGCCCTCGGTTTGGGCCTGGCGACCAGGGCGCGCGGCAAAGATGGCACGGGTGGTGGATCATGTGCTGGCGCTGTTGCCCTTCGAGCCGCGCTTTATGACCGACGCGGGCATGACCTGCGATTTTGTCGGCCACCCGGTGACAACCCAGCCCGAGGCCAGTGAAGCCGAAGCTCTGGCGTTTCGCACAGCTCATGGGATTGCGGCTGAAGCACCGCTGATTCTCGCGTTGCCGGGATCGCGCAAGGGCGAGGTCGCGCGGCTGGGGCCGGTGTTTGGCGACGCCTTGCAGCGCGTGAAAGCGCAGGTTCCTGACATGCGCGTCGTGCTGCCCAGCGTGGCGGCGCGGGCGGCACAAGTGCGCGAGGTGACCGCCGATTGGCCGGGCGATCCAGTGGTTCTTGATGCCGCCTCAACGGGTGCTGATACCAAGCGCGCCGCGTTTCGGGCGGCAACTGTGGGTTTGGCAGCGTCTGGCACGGTGTCTCTTGAACTGGCGGCTGCGGATACGCCGATGGTAATTGCCTACCGGATGAACCCGCTGTCACAGGCAATGATTTCGCGGCTGCTTAGGGTCGACACTGTGACGCTGGTCAATCTGGTCACCGACAGTCGTGCGGTACCTGAGTTCCTTGGCCCCGACTGCCTTGCAAAGGACATTGCGCCGGCTCTGATCGAGGTCATGACTGATGGCCCGTCACGCGCCGCACAGCGCGCGGCGATGGCCCTAGCGATGGAGCGGCTTGGACGCGGCGGCGAAGCCCCCGGCCTGCGCGCGGCGCGGTCGGTTCTGAACGTGTTGACCTAGGACGAGGCCAGCGCGCCGGGTCAATACCCGCGCCAGATCCAGCCGCCGCCCAGAACGCGGCTGCCCTCGGGTGCATAAAATACGCAGGCCTGACCGGGGCTGACGCCTTCTTCCGCCGTCAGAAGCTCGACATCCGCTGTGGTGGGACCAGTCGGGCGAATGATGGCTTCGGCGGGCTGCTTGGTCGAGCGAATACGCACCCGCATTGGCCATTCCGACTGGCTTTCGAATGGTGCATCGCCCAGCCAGTTGATTTCGCGGACGGGAACAGTTTTGGTCGACAAATCGTCTTTGGGGCCGACAACGACATGACGTTTCTCTGGGTCAAGTTTGACCACATACAGTGGATCCGCCAGGCCACCGATACCCAGGCCCCGGCGCTGACCTATCGTATAGTGGATCACACCGCGATGCGTGCCGATTACGGTGCCGTTCCCATCGACGATATCACCGGGATCGGCGGCACCCGGACGCAGCTTTTCGATGACCGCTGCGTAATTTCCGTTCGGCACAAAGCAGATGTCCTGGCTGTCAGGCTTATCCGCGACCGCCAGCCCGTGTTTCTGCGCCAGGGCGCGCGTTTCGGCCTTTGACACAAGATGCCCGAGGGGGAAACGCAGATAGGCCAGCTGATCCGGCGTCGTCGAGAACAGGAAATACGATTGATCCCGCGTCGGGTCGGCAGCCATGTGCAACTCTGCCCCATGCTCCCCCTCCGCGCGTTGGATATAGTGCCCGGTCGCCATGCAATCGGCATCCAGATCGCGGGCAGTTTCCAGCAGGTCCTTGAACTTTACCCGCTCGTTGCATCGAATGCAGGGAACCGGTGTCGCACCCGCCAGATAGGCATCGGCGAACTCGTCAATGACCGCCTCTTTGAACGTGTTCTCATAGTCCAGCACGTAATGCGGAAACTCCAGCATTTCGGCCACCCGCCGTGCGTCATGGATGTCGCGGCCAGCGCAACACGCGCCTTTCTTGGCCAGCGCAGCGCCATGATCGTAAAGCTGAAGCGTTACGCCGATTACGTCATAGCCTTGTGTTTTCAGCTCGGCCGCAACCACCGAACTGTCAACGCCGCCGGACATGGCAACGACAACCCGCGTTTCAGCGGGGGATTTGGCAAAGCCCAGCGAATTCACGCCCAGATCGCGCGCCATGATGACCCCATTGGTTCAGTGGAAAACAGTAGATAGCGCGAAATATAGGAAAATGCGAGGCACTCTCAACCCCTCGGCTGCCGATGTTTCAACGGGTCCTTAAGGCTGAGTTGCCACCCTTTGCCTCGGGTTGAAGGAAAGGGCCAGTTAAATGTTTCTAAAACGTATCGATGGACCGCGAGCGGTGACTCTGCCGAATGGAACAGTTTTGTCTCAGGCGGATATGCCTCCGGCAACGACGCGCCGCTGGGTGGCTAGCCGTAAAATCTGCGTTGTTCAGGCAGTTGAGTATGGGCTGATGTCCCGCGCAGAGGCGTTGGATCGCTACAGTTTAAGCGATGAAGAGTTCGAGTCGTGGGAAAACGCCGTAGAATCGCATGGTGTTGACGCCCTTAAAGTCACATCTCTACAAAGATATAGACAACTTTAGCGATAGTTGTCATTGTTTGGGTTCGCGGTAACCGAGCGTTAACGATTATTGCCCACAGTCGGGACAGACCAAGGTTAATGCGGAGTAATAGCCATGCGCGTCCTACTCGTCGAAGACGATCCGACCACGTCCCGCAGCATTGAACTGATGCTGACGCATGCGAATTTCAATGTTTATTGCACGGATCTCGGCGAAGAAGCCATCGAGCTGGGCAAATTGTATGACTATGATCTGATCCTGCTGGATCTGAATTTGCCGGATATGGCGGGGCTCGAAGTGCTGCGCCAGATCAGAGTCGCGCGGATTAACACACCGATTCTCATCCTGACCGGCGAGGATAGCACCGATACAAAACTCAAAGGGTTTGGATCCGGTGCTGATGACTTCATGACCAAGCCATTTCATCGCGACGAATTGGTGGCCCGCATTCACGCGATCATCCGTCGCAGCCAGGGCCATGCGCAATCAGTAATCAACACCGGCCGAATTGCGGTGAATCTCGATGCAAAAACTGTCGAGACCGAAGGCAAAGCGGTGCATCTTACGGGCAAGGAATACCAGATGCTCGAGCTTCTGAGTCTGCGCAAAGGAACTACGCTAACCAAAGAGATGTTTCTGAACCATCTCTATGGCGGCATGGATGAGCCCGAACTCAAGATCATCGACGTGTTTATCTGCAAACTCCGCAAGAAACTCGCTGAGGCGACGGGTGGTGACAATTACATCGAAACGGTCTGGGGGCGCGGCTACGTTCTGCGTGATCCGGCCCAGGAGATCAGTCGCGAAGCGCGCGCGATTGGCGCATGACCACTGGAATATCTGCCCTCGCCCCCTTATCACTATTGGGGATGCTTGGGGGCAACGGGAATGCAGGACGATCTGCCAGTTGAAGACTTAACAAAGGCCGAGGCTGCCAAGGCGCTCGAACAACTCTCAGCACGCCTCGAAGAGGCGGAGCGCGCGTATTATCAAAGAGATGCGCCCGACCTATCGGACGCAGAGTATGATGCGCTCAAGCAGCGGAATGCTGCAATTGAGGATCGCTTCCCGGGACTTAAACGGGCCGACAGCCCCAGCAATCGAATCGGTGCCGCCCCGTCAGAGGGTTTCGGTAAAATTAGGCATTCGGTGCCCATGTTGTCGCTCGCTAATGCGTTTGACGACAGCGACGTTCGCGAATTCGAAGCGCGCATTCGACGATATCTCGGTCTCGACGATGCAACCCGATTGGCGTTCACCGCAGAGCCAAAGATCGACGGCCTGAGTCTGTCACTACGATATGAATTCGGTAAACTCATCTCTGCGGCCACGCGCGGCGACGGAACAACCGGTGAAGACGTCACGGCCAACGCCCGAACAATCGATGATATCCCACATGAAATCGCCGGGGCGCCATCGATTTTGGAGGTTCGTGGCGAAGTCTATATGACGCACGCCGATTTCGAGGCCTTGAACTCTGCGAGCGAGCGTACCTTTGCGAACCCCCGCAACGCAGCAGCCGGATCCTTGCGCCAGATCGATCCCGAGGTCACTCGAGCCCGCCCTTTAAGTTTTTTCGCCTACGCCTGGGGTGAGATGTCCGAACCGCTTGCTGCAACGCAATGGGAAAGCCTGCAAACGCTCCGGCAGATGGGTTTCAAAATCAACCCTTTGACAAAGAACTGTGAGGGTTTTGAATCATTGTTGCGCCATTACCGCCAGATCGAGGGTGAGCGCCCGGAACTGGGTTATGATATTGATGGCGTTGTTTACAAAATTTCAGAAATTGAGCGTCAACTTCGATTGGGGTTTCGCGCAACAACGCCCCGCTGGGCCATTGCTCACAAATTCGCGGCGGAAATGGCTTGGACTCGGCTTGAAGCGATCGACATACAAGTCGGTCGAACAGGGGCGCTAAGCCCCGTTGCACGATTGGCACAAGTCAATGTTGGAGGCGTTCTTGTTTCCAACGCAACGCTACATAACGAAGATTACATTGCTGGCCGCGATTCGAACGGGATCGCAATACGCGAAGGCCGCGATATTCGCGTTGGAGATTGGGTGCAGATCTACCGGGCTGGCGACGTGATCCCCAAAATAGCGGATGTCGACCTGACGCAGCGCCCAGAAAACGCGACACCATTCGTGTTCCCTAGTCATTGTCCCGAATGTGGATCTTTGGCCGTGCGAGAGCCGGGAGACTCGGTCCACCGATGCACCGGTGGGCTGATTTGCCCTGCGCAAGCCGTTGAAAAACTGAAACACTTTGTCAGCCGCGCGGCTTTCGATATCGATGGTCTTGGCGCTAGGCAGATCGAAATGTTCTTTGCAGACGAACAGCTTTGGATACGGGAGCCAGCTGACATATTCACACTTTCTCAAAGAGATTCTGACAATCTGAGCAAGTTGAAGAATCGCGACGGGTTCGGTGGAAAAAGTGTTGCGAAACTCTTTGCAGCGATTGAAGACAAACGGACAATTTCACTTGCGCGGCTACTGTTTGGGTTGGGGATTCATCATTTAGGAGAGGTTGCATCCTCAGATTTGGCAGGCCATTTCCAGTCGTGGCCTGCACTCGCGGAGTGCTTGGATCTGGCCTTGCCGGCAGCGCGGAGAAACTTGGACGCGGATGCCGCAGAAGTCGAAGAACGCGCTATCGCAAAAACCGAAGGCCGCCGCGCGTCGATCAAGAAAGCCCGTGACGCCATTTGGGAGACTTCACCTCCGCCGCAAGAGTCGGTCAATGCCTGGGAAGAGCTTCTCGGAATTGACGGAATTGGCCCGATCTTGGCGACGTCACTTGTTTTGTCCTTGGGACAGCCCAAAGAAAGAGCATCGATTGACCGGCTTATCGGTGAGTTAACCGAGATCACGCCACCGGAAGCCAGGAAAGTCACGAGCGCGGTAGGCGGGAAAACGATTGTGTTTACTGGAACGCTCGCAAAAATGACCCGTCCGGAGGCAAAAGCGCAAGCGGAAAGGCTTGGTGCGAAAGTGGCCGGATCCGTGTCCTCAAAGACAGATTTTTTAGTTGCGGGCGAAGGCGCGGGCTCGAAAATTGCGAAGGCAAACTCCCTAGATGTCACTGTGCTGGACGAAGCGACTTGGTTGGCGATGATTGAAGTATGAGCGGGCGCCCTGAGAACCTGTTTCCGCTCTTTGCTCCCCTCGAGCGGCTGGACGGAATTGGACCGAAATCTGCCACCGCACTGGGAGGTTTAGGCGTCGAGACACCCAGAGATCTTGTGTTCGTGCTTCCGCAATCGGGAGTTAATCGAAAAATAAGGGCAAGTGTACGTGAGGTGACGCCTCCTGAAATTGCCACGGTAGAAGTTGAGATCGGCAATCATATTCCCCCAAGGCAGCGTAATCGGCCCTATCGGGTATTGGTGCATGATGCGGAGCAAGAATTTCAATTGGTCTACTTCCGCGCACATGGCGACTATTTGAATAAACTCTTACCTTCTGGGCAGCGCAGGATTGTGTCTGGCCGCGTCGAAGTGTTCGACTCAATCTATCAAATGGCGCATCCCGACCACGTCCTGCATCCAAGTGAGGCAGAAAAGCTTCCACTTTTTGAGCCAGTTTACCCACTTGCGGCAGGGCTCACACAAAAACTAATGCAACGTGCGATGGCGTCGGCGCTATCTCGGGTTCCGGACCTTGGAGAGTGGATTGATGCCGCGCTGAAGAAACAAAAGCAATGGGCGGATTGGAAAACAGCATTAATTCAGGGGCATAGCCCTGCGTCGGTTGACGATCTTTCAAGTTTTTCTCTTGATCGCCAGCGGTTGGCCTATGACGAATTTTTTGCTCATCAATTGACTTTGGCGCTTGCCCGCGCCGAGCGCCGACGTCTACCGGGTTTGGCGACCAAAGGCGACGGGGCGGTCCTTCGTCGGGTCCTTCACGCATTGCCCTATTCACCGACCGGGGCGCAAATGCGGGCAATCGCTGAAATTCAGGCTGATATGGCTCTGCCGGTCAAGATGAATCGCCTGCTACAAGGTGACGTTGGCTCCGGTAAGACACTGGTGGCACTGGCCGCATTGCTGACCGCGGTGGAAGCTGGCGGGCAGGGTGCATTGATGGCACCGACGGAAATTCTTGTGAGGCAACACATGCAGGGACTGGGGCCGCTGGCTGCGTCGGCGGGTGTTAGGCTGGAGATATTGACCGGTCGTGACAAAGGCAAAGAGCGCGCGAGAAAACTTGAGCAACTCGCAACGGGGAAAATTGATGTCGTGATCGGCACGCATGCGATTTTTCAAAAAGACGTGGTATTTCATGATCTTCGCCTCGCGGTCATTGACGAGCAGCATCGTTTTGGGGTTGCGCAGCGCATGGCCCTTGGGGCCAAGGGGAACAATGTTGACAGTCTGGTAATGACGGCAACACCAATTCCTCGCAGCTTGGCGCTGTCGCAATACGGTGACATGGATCTGTCGCTTCTGGACGAAAAACCACCAGGTCGGAAACCCGTGACAACGTCGCTTGCGTCAACTGAGCGGCTGGATGAAGTCGTTTCGCATCTGAAACAAGCTGTTCAAGAAGGGCGCCAAGCCTACTGGGTTTGTCCGCTGGTGGAGCAAAGCGAAGCCGTGAATTTAACCGCCGCGCAGTCACGGTTCGAAGCGCTGCGCGCAGCGCTTGGCGAAAACTGCGTTGGGATGGTGCATGGTCAACTGACGTCGGGTGAAAAAGACGCGGCGATGGCCAAATTCATTGCTGGCGAAACGCGTGTATTGGTGGCGACCACCGTTATTGAAGTCGGCGTCGATGTTCCAAACGCAAGCATAATGGTGATCGAACGGGCGGAAAGTTTCGGGCTGGCACAACTCCACCAGTTGCGCGGGCGCGTTGGGCGAGGAGCCGCGGAGTCGACTTGTCTATTGCTCTTTGAAGGGCCTTTGAGCGACTCATCTTCGAGGCGTCTTAAATTGATGCGCGACACGGAAGATGGTTTCAAAATAAGTGAGGAGGACCTTGCGATGCGTGGTGCCGGGGATGTCATTGGGACCGCTCAGTCTGGTTTGCCGCGGTTTCGCGTCGCGGATCTGGAACGACAAGCAGATCTTATGGAAATCGCACAAAGCGACGCGCGAAAACTCCTCCATGATGATCCCAGGCTGGAATCAGAGCGAGGTCAGGCCGCTCGGAGTCTGCTTTGGTTGATGGAGCAAGATAAGGCGATTCGGTTGATACAGGTTGGCTAAGTCGGTTATTCCCTTTTTGTTCTCATTTAGTTCTTGATATGCTCGCTCAAATATGAGAACAAAAGGTTAACAAAACGGGAGACTTGCCATGCGTCACATTCTACGTTCGATGACTGATCCGCGCGATGATCGTGCGACTAAGATTGGTGACGCATTTGGAGCCGTTGCCCTGTTTGTACTGGCCTACGCGGCCTTGCATTTGCCCTTGATGGCCTAAGCCGCCCGAGATTTCCACTGCCGACTGCCTAGCGGTCTGGAGCGGCGCCACCTGTCCCGGCGCCCCGACCCAACCAGACACGCCACTAACCGCCGCACAGTGTTGCGGCGGCTTTTTTTTACCAAATCTTAGATGTTCTGGAGTTATGACTGTGCTTGTCTGGCGGCTTCGGCAGCCGCCTGTACTGCCAACAAGATTGAGGCGTGGCGATTCTTGAAATCGCGCGCAGGAAGCAAATTTTGAAAACCATCAAAAGGTTCATCTGGTACGGCGCCATCCCACTTGAGCATCGCTTCCAGTTGATTGGCAGCAATGTCGAGTTGAGAGGGAGTGCTGCCCAAAACTGCTCCGCCCAGTACCGACGCAGAGGCTTGCCCCAGCGCACAAGCTTTAACATCCTGAGCAAAAGACGATACGCGACCGTTTTCAAGGCTCAAATCAACCGTTACGGTCGATCCACACAGTGGAGACCGTTTCTTGACGCTGGCTTGTGGCGCGTCGAGACGACCCAAATGCGGAATATCGGCTGCCAACGCCAAGATGCGCGTCGAATATAGCTTGATCAGATCAGAGGATTCAGACACTTCAGGCGCTCCTTAGACAGAGAGGATATAAGCCATGCACTTCGATCCGCAATCCCTACGATATGACGACAAGGGCCTAATCCCTGCAATCGCGCAAGATCACGCGAGTGGTGAGGTGCTGATGGTGGCCTGGATGAACGCCGAGGCTGTCACACGAACTTTGGAAACGGGGCGGGTGACGTATTGGTCGCGTTCGCGGCAGGCTTATTGGGTAAAAGGTAAATCATCCGGTCACGTGCAGCAACTGGTTGAGCTACGTTTGGATTGTGATCGGGATTGCTTGCTTCTCGCGGTGGAGCAGACCGGACCGGCTTGTCACACAAATCGTAGGAGCTGTTTCTTTACGGCTGTCAGAGACGGCAATGAGATTGAGGTGATGGCTCCGAAGGGGTAGCCTTGGTTATAGACCTATCATTCGACGAATGTCGGCCGGCGTCGCCCCTGCGGCTCGGTAAGTTTGTATAGCTCGGGCATCGTCGCGCTTGGCAAGGCGTTTGCCGGCATCGTCTCGGATCAACCTGTGATGATGATATCTGGGGGTCGGAAGGGACAGAATTCGTTGTAAAACCAGATGAGTTGCTGTTGCGGCGAATAAATCCTCTCCACGGATGATATCTGAAATGTGTTGGTCTGCGTCATCCAGGGTCACCGCCAGATGGTACGCGATACCTATGTCTGCGCGCGACAAAACGATATCGCCGCAATGTGTTGTTAACTGCTCGGGCGTATAGTGATGATGCCCTGCATGCATATGACCAAGCTCTTCGAAACCAACCGTGCCCGTCAATTCTGCGGCTAAACTCATGTTCAATCGCGTAACCTTGCCTTCGTTCTCTGACAGCGCGAGGTGGCGGCAAGTTCCTGGATAGATCGGCCCGTCGGGGCCGTGCGTTTGCACACCTTCTTGCGGCGCGGAAAGGGCTGCACGAATATCTCCCCGCGAGCATGCGCAACGATAGGTAACACCAAGAGCATCCAACCGTTCCAGGGCGTTCTGATAAATATCGGACCGATCGGATTGTCTCAGGATCGGTTCGGGCCAAATCAAACCGAGCCAACGCAGATCCTCTTGAAGTTGCGTGTCAAATTCGGGCTTGGAGCGCTGGGTGTCGATGTCTTCCATCCGCAGAAGAAAGGTTCCACTTCGGTTCTTGGCGAAGTCAAATGAGCTGATCGCAGAAAACGCGTGCCCCAAATGCAGTGGGCCAGTTGGCGACGGAGCAAAACGCGTGACGATGGTCATTTCTTTTGCAATGCGTAAACAACAGAGCCGATGTTGCGGGCCGGCAGGTGATCACCATATTCGCGCAAAACAATCTGGGCGGTTCCGCTATCTGCCAGGATTTGAATCTGCTCTTCGAACGTGCCGGTTTTTATCGTCTCGTCGTTGAGGGAAAGCACGAGAATGCCACCTTCGCCGAGGGATGCCGCAAGCTCTGCAATCATAATGGCAGGTGCGTGTCCGGGCCCAAAGACGCCAGCAGCGCAGATTGCCGCATAGTCCCCGGGCGTCACCTGAAATTTTTTGGATTCGTCAATTATTTCAAGCTGTCTGTAGCACCCTTTACGCATCGCTATGGCAATCATCTCTGACGAAATGTCGATTCCGTCGACAACGCAAAATCCCGCGGCCCGCAATGCGATGCCTGACAACCCGGTGCCGCAGCCAAAGTCCAGAACCGGAAGATTGGGAGACAGGCCT
>Ga0316204_10010934_pt1 | contig 11529 bp, 9 predicted proteins | sample 6monrhotite_MG_2_FD_205661 | JGI IMG/M metagenome (GOLD analysis project Ga0316204, IMG submission 205661) | Microbial mat bacterial communities from mineral coupon in-situ incubated in ocean water Damariscotta River, Maine, United States -... | ecosystem: Environmental > Aquatic > Marine >...
CTCAGAACGAATCAATACAAACCAAATCTGGGCGCCAAACCGGGAAGTTATCACGTGCCCATTCCTAACGTAATGTCGAGCGAGACAATGAAGTCTATTTTCGAGACACTAAGTTAGTTAACTCGCGAGTTATGAATTCCGAACATGTTCTCATGTGTTCATCAAGCTTGATCTGGACTCTTGCCATAAGGGGATGATGTCATTAATATGACGTTTTCAGGTGTATCAAGTGATTTTAGACTTGTTTATGTTTACGGACAGAGACGCGAATAGGGCACACCTCAACGGAAGGCGGTAGGTGAGGCTTTCAAGTGGGTGGAAGATGAATTGAAACTAGCTCGATGGTGGGCTTGCCAATAAGGGTGATTTTCATCCGTCCTGTCTATTTCTCTATGGAGACTTTAATCACAAGGAGATCTATATCAGCGTTCAGGCGGTGTTTTCTACAACAGGGCATCTTAGGGGGAAGTATCCAAAAAAGAACTGCAAGGCTTAAAGAAAAAACTCAAAGCGATGAAAGATCGTCCGAATCGCTGTTAAAAAATTTTAAGGACTCACCATGAAAATCCTATTTATCTGCACCCATAACCGCTGCCGCAGTATATTAAGCGAAGCCATTACAAATCATTTGGCTCAGGGAAAAATCACTGCATACAGTGCTGGCAGTCAACCGACGGGGCAAGTGCATCCGCTGTCAATCAAATATCTTCAAGCAAGAGGTATCTCGATAGAAGGATTGAAAAGTCAGTCCTGGGATGAATTTGAAGTTATTGAACCCGATGTAGTAATCACCGTATGTGACAGTGCCGCCAATGAACAGTGCCCCGCTTGGTTTGGCGATTGTATTAAAGTTCATTGGGGCTTGCCTGATCCATCGAAATTAGAGGGTACCGAAGGTGAAATTAAAGATGCCTTTTTTACGGTGATGGACACTATCGAAGATCGAATCAAAAAAGTACTGGCATTAGACCTTGATCACCTAAGTGAAAACGAACTGAAAAGTACGTTGGCCGCGATTGCAGAGGAAAATTAAACAATGGGATTGTTTGAACGTTATCTGACGCTTTGGGTAAGTCTCTGTATCGTTACCGGGATAACATTGGGTAACTTGAAACCTGAGTTGTTTCAATTCTTCGCCGGACTGGAATATGCCCATGTTAACTTACCCGTCGCCATTTTTATCTGGGTGATGATTTACCCCATGATGATTCAGGTAGATTTTTCTTCTATCAAAGATATTGGTAAAAAACCTCAAGGATTAATACTCACACTTGTCATTAACTGGCTAATCAAACCGTTTACCATGGCCGCTTTGGGTTGGTTGTTTTTTAGAGTTATTTTTGCGGATATGGTCGACCCGCAAACAGCAACTGAATATATTGCCGGGATGATTTTATTGGGAGTTGCACCCTGTACCGCTATGGTATTTGTATGGAGCCAACTCACAAAAGGCGACCCCAACTATACGCTGGTTCAAGTTTCAGTGAATGATGTGATCATGGTTATTGCATTTGCACCGATCACAGCTTTTTTACTGGGTGTGAGCGATGTAACAGTGCCATGGGATACATTACTTTTATCAGTTGTGCTCTATGTTCTAATCCCATTGATTGCAGGAATTTTTACCCGTAAGACGCTGGATTCAACCGATAACCACGAAAGATTAAATAATTTTCTTCATACATTAAAACCAATATCCATAATCGGTCTTTTAGCCACTGTTGTATTGTTATTTGGTTTTCAGGCGGAAACCATTATAGCAAACCCCCTCGCTATCGTACTCATTGCTATTCCTCTGTTGTTACAAACGTATGGCATTTTTACACTGGCATACATGTCGGCAAAGGCAATGAAATTGCCGCATAATATTGCAGCGCCCGCCTCTATGATCAGTACTTCTAATTTTTTTGAATTAGCCGTGGCGGTTGCTATTTCGTTATTCGGTTTACAATCGGGCGCTGCCCTGGCTACTGTTGTGGGTGTGTTGGTAGAAGTGCCAGTGATGTTATCTTTAGTCGCTTTTGCTAATCGTACTCGTCATTGGTTTAGAGAGTAATATAGTGAAATGTCCGCTAAGGGTCGTAACCTGACCCCTTACTAAAAAATAGCTACCTTGTAAGTTTGAAGTGTCATTACAAGGTAGCATAAGTTAAGGGATCAAGCGATTAATCATCGTGGTGATGACCATGTTTATGATGTGCGTTTTTTACATTATACTTATGCGGTGGTATCCAGGGGAATGGTCCCATTGCTTCATCGAGCATAATTCGCCATACGTTCATGCTTAACCATTCGTTATACATTGCTAACCCATTATACTTTGGTAAATCGATTGTCGTTGGAATCTGACCAAAAGGTGTCCCTTTACCAAACTCTGCGAAAATTGCGCTTCGGATATCACTGATATATTCATGAGTTGTTGTAACCCATGATTTTTCTTCAAAGGGACTCGCATGACTATGACTGTAAACGGCTTTGTCAAAATCAAGTGATTCAATCTTCTTGAGAGTAGCTTCAAAAGGTTTAATATTAAAATCGGGTACAATGGTGAATAGCACCCGGTTTGGTGTTACTAAGTCTGCGATATAAGCTATGCGCTCTTTAGGCAATACAAAAACCGTCATCCCCAATCCATGATTCATTCCTAGAAAATGCAACTCAATTGTGGTATCTCCCATTTTTATGTCTTTTCTTGTTCCCTTCCAAAATTTGCTAGGGACAGACATATCAGGGTTTGGGTTATTGACCATCCATTCATAGGCTTGCTGATGTGCAATGGTTTTTGCGCCGATATCTTGAAAAACTTTTCCACCCGATGAATGATCCCAATGATTGTGACTGTGAAAAACTTTGCGAATAGGTTTGTCGGTAATTTTCTGAATAGCTTCCAACATACCTTTCGAATGTTTTGTATTTACGGTTTCAAAAACGGCGACGCCTTTCTTGGTTACCACAAACATTGAAAAATAACCCATATTCGGATTACCGTAACTGTAAATATTATCCGCGACTTCTGTTGTATATTCAGGAAGTGCACTAGCGGATACCTGGAAAGTCAATAAAATCGAAAACAATGTGCTACTAATGAGTTTTATGTAATTTTTATGATGCATCTTAAATCTCCTTTTATAGATTCTGAATAATGTTAAATTTATTATTCATGAACAAACAGGAGTTTAACAGACATGATAAGGATGATTAAGTGGATAAAAGTGAAATGAATGTTTCCAAATTCTAACAGATCGAGTATATGTCCATAGAATAATCTTAATCATTCTATGGACATATACTCGTTGAGAAAATCAATAAATAGCCGTGTATTGAGTGGTGGTTTACGAGTTGTTGGATAAACCGCGTATATATCAACTACTTGTTTCGAATATGATTCAAGTATTTGAACAACATTGTTGTCTTTTATCGCATCCATTGTAAAATCGGTTAACATAGCGATGCCTAAACCTGCTTGAACCGCTTTTGCCAAAGGCACGCCGTTGGCAGCAATAAAGTTACCTTTAATAGGAATTTCTTCATCACCTGATGGATTGGTGAAGCGCCATACATCAGAACCACCTTCCATATGTTTATATGCTAAACAATTATGATTTTTCAGGTCGATTGGCATCTTTGGCGTACCGTATTTTTCCAAGTAATTTTTATGGGCATACACATGTAAAGCCGTACTCCCAATTTTACGAGCTCTTAATGTAGAGTCTTTTAAAGTACCGATTCGTATGACAATATCAAATCCTCCTTCAATGACATCTACAAACTGATCTGATAAGTTAAGGGAAATTCTCACATCTGTATAAGTCGCTAAAAATTCTACAATGGCAGAAGGTAAAATCGTTTGCCCGAAGGTAACCGGGGCGTTGATAGATAAATTACCTTTTGGTTTACCTCTAATTTCACTGACTGCATTTATTGCATCGTTAACCGTGCCTGCCAATTGAACACAGTATTGATGAAAAGTACGCCCTGCTTCCGTAAGTTCTAGTTGTCGCGTTGATCGATTAATCAACTGAACGCCAAGATCATTTTCCAAGCGACTAATACGTTTACTGACTAAGGAACGTGAAATTTCGAGTTCATCAGCGGCAGCAGTAAAACTTTTCAGTTCTACAAGTCTTGAAAATAGAAGCATATCATCGATTGATTTCATTGGGACTCGCTAGAAAATGGAAACAATGTGTTTCCATTATATCTATATATTTAATTCTTACTAGTGCGGCATCCTTTAAATAAGGCATCTTATGCTTGCAGCACCCTCCCGCGATAGGTTCATTTGAATGCTTAGCCAGGGTGAGATTAAAATAGTTGATGAATTCAGCTCAGCGGTTGATTTTACCGAGCGTTAAGAGGGGGCGGGTGTTGAAATGCTACTTGATCAAATAGATTTAGAGTGCAATTAACGGTAATTTCCTATCCCGATGTCCGAGTGATCAATTAGCATTTCAAAACCTGACCCCTTACTTCTTAATATTGGGTCACTTAGGGTGTTGGAGAAAAACGGTTTTGTACTTTCCGTGTCTGAAACGGCACCTGATGGCGTAGAATTTTACGAAAGAAAATTTGAAATCAATAATGTTAAATAAAGATATTTTGTTGTTTTGAGGTAAATCAAATATAATAAAAACCCCTGATGTAAAACGTTATGTGTGATCTAGGTCATATGAGGCTCTGATACCTAAGAGTAAACTGATATTCATATTTAGTTTAATATCATGGAAGTGCTAATAACCTGGTATTTTAAAGTAAATGAAGAATATAGAAATAATTAATCAAGTTCGAGAAAAAGGGTATCAAGCTTACAAACAAGGTGATAGGTGAGAGCTAAAGCAATTTGATTCACCAATCTTGATTGTTCAAGTAATTAGTAAAATTGAAGAAGGCAGTTGCTACCTTACAATTAATGAAAAGGTGGTATCTAATGTCTGGTTTCAACCCGAACTATCTCGAAATGAGTCTTTCGAAGATTTAGAGAACCTCGTATTGGTTCGCCTGAATTTCAAAAACGACTTATAAATTTAGAAAGATACCGTTTTTTGGCGCCTCAATTTTGAGTTTTTTGGTTTAAAAGTAGTTCTTAGGTGCGGTAGTTGAGTCGCGTATTCTGTACTTTTTTACCAGCAAATGTGGTTAATACTTCCTAACCTTTTTGGATTGAATAAAAGCTTTTATCTTCTGTCTATTGGGTGAAGCCAATCAGTAACTCAATTTTTTGAAAAGGATGTTCCAAATGAAAAAATTACGCCTGTTTACAATTTTCCTATTGTCGATTTCGATATTTTTTAGTAATGTATTGATCGCCCAAGACTCACGCACAATCGGTCCACAATTGCTAGCGGAGATAGAGAGACCAGAGATAAGAGCAGATGAAGGCAAGTTAATTAAGCAGTCAACAGTAGTAAATAAAAAAGTCTTCAAACTGCTGGAGAAAAGAAATAGTGCTCCAGTTATCATTATTCTTAAAGCGCCAGATGCTATGAGCGGTAAAAAACTGGATATCGTCAAGCTGCAACAGCGGGTACGAGAAGTTCAGGCAAAGGTTTTGTCCTCTCTTGACCGAGAAGATTTTAAATTAGTACACCAGTACCGCTTGATCAACGGTATAGCGGGTACTTTGACAAGATCCGGTCTAGGTAAATTGCTCGCGGATCCTAACGTAACCGGTATTGATCTCGACGCTAAAGGAGGCAAATTTCTGGATGAATCGGTACCCCAGATCGGGGCGGAGCAATGGCACAGTATGGGCGTCACTGGTGCAGGCGTGGTGGTCGCGGTGCTGGACACCGGTATTGCGCCGCACCCAAATCTGGATGACAGTGTTGTCGAAGAATCCTGCTTTCTCCAATCCAATGCCCAGGAAGGGGGCATTCCTTGTCCCAATGGCACCGGCCAACAATTTTTCGGGGTAGGCGCTTCGCTGGATGGTGATGACCACGGCAGTCGTGTTAGCGGAATCATAACCTCCAATCACCCTGAAATAGGCGGCGTTGCACCCGATGCCGAAATCTATTCAATTAAAGTGCTCGACGATGCGGGCACCGGTCAGATTTCGGACTGGATAGCCGGACTCGAGTGGGTGGTCATGACCAGTGCGGCAGTAGATGGTCCTATCTACACCCGCATCGTTAATATGAGTTTGGGGGTTTACGACAATCCGTTCGTTGGCAATGGCGATTGTGAGCCGGTGGGAACCGCAGGTGAATTGATGTTCAATGCAGTAGAGCTTTTGAAAAATGTTGATGTAACCACTTTTGCCGCTTCGGGTAATGATGGGTTTAGCAACGCACTCTCATTTCCTGCCTGCGTATCTAATATTATTTCTGTCGGCTCTGTCACCAAACAGGACGCCGTCGTACTGTCGTCGAATAGAAATGCAAATTTGGACATTATGGCGCCCGGCAATGCCATCACCTCTACTGGCCTTGGAGCTAGCGGATTTATCACTGGAGGGGGTACAAGTTTTGCAAGTCCCCATGTTGCAGGGTGTGCCGCGCTGCTACTAGAGGACGATCCATGGCTTACCCCAGAAGAAGTTAAAGCGAAAGTTACTAACACAAATGTATTCGTCACGGATAATATTGGGAATGCTTATCCTCGACTCAACTGTAGTCCTTCTCCCCTGATCGGCACCATTGGTGGGGCAAGCAATTAATTTCAAAACAGTGGGCGGCTAGATCGCTATTTGGGTCTAGCCACTGCGTTGGTCTAGGATTGCTTTCCATTAAAATTAATACGGCACTCCTAAACTTGTCCCAAAGGTTTGTTATGGTCGTGGGTTTTAGTTGAGCGAGTGATTTTTCCTAACCGAATTACTTAAATGCTATATTATAGAGGGTCAAGTTTTTGGTCGTTTTCGCATCGACTCCCCCGAGAGTTTAATCTTATGGGAATTGTGCAAAATACGATCAAGAAATGCGACGGCGGGGGTGGGCATTGAAATGCTAGTTTCTTAGACAAACTTAGAGTATGGTTACCCTCCGATCCTGCTTAAATAGCATTTCATAACCTGATCCCTTCAGGACCCCTTTACCCCTTGCTTTACCTGGATTTATTTGTGATTTGTTTTGTCAGTCAAGTTTTAAGAAGTGCTTTGCTAAGGTGGTAAAATAGTAAAAGTAAAGATTTGACCCCTTTGGTCCTTGGTGCTCATATGAAGAAGAATTTAATATTAGTATCTCAGATAAATATACGGACGGAAAATGTGCAGGCATGTTTTATCAATGTACTGTCAGAATACAAGCAACTACTTTTAGTATGGAGTGAATTATGACAAGTAAAGAAGTGTGGATAGTATTTACAAAAAGCAAACCTTTGGAAGGCTGCAGCATAGATATTGATGGTTGTGATTTTTATTTTTCTGAAGCTTATGTGCCTGTTGACCGAGACGGGCAGGAAATGACTTCGATTGCGAAGGTTGTCAATCGTGCTAAAGAAGCTTTGCTTGAAGATCGACTGGTGCTTAGCGATGTGTCCAAGTGTTTGCGATATCACAAAGAGCACTGGGATGTTGATACTGTCATGAATAAAGAGGTGCACTCGGCGGCAGCTCAGGCGCTATCTTCTAACAAAGTGGAATTTGGAGGGTTTAGATCCGAAGAAATAGAAGAGCTGGTTCAATATCGACACAACCTGAAAGAATTGGACGTATAGTATTTCCCGATACTAATTTAAAACGCGGAGTCAAAAATGAATCAACATAACGGAGCCACGAGCTTAGCCGAAGGGCAATATGAGTTTAAAACGGATGTCAACTTAATTTTTGGTAAGCAATGTCTGGAAAAAACCCATGTGTTACGTACCACATTGTATAGTTTACCTGTATGGAAAACTCGCAACCCTGGGCTGGGACTCTCTCCCTTTAAAGACCGAGCGACAGGTGTTACAAAAGATGCTTCCATAATTGATGGGGAAGTATGGATTTTTGGTATTAATGCATCCTTGGCACAAGGCATAGTGGCAGCGGTTAAAATAGCGTCGCGCTACTATAACGTTAAACCTTCTGTTCTGCTAAGTGACATTTATGCGAAAAATTTGAATGTCGAAGGTGAAAACGATATGGCTAATCAAGTTCTGATTCGTGTTAACAAAAATTTATATATTAACACCTGTAAAGCACTTGCGGATGCAGCTAGACAATTGGGTATTTCAGGCAAGCTGAATTTCTATGTCTTCAGTAAAAATAATAATCCCAAAATCCCGAAACCAGACTTAGTTGATGCATTGCAATCTGGCGGTGCAGATTCGGTAGTAACTGATGAACATAGATCAAGGGTAACCGTGGGGAATAATCAAGGTACTCGCCACATTTCGCAACTTACAAATTTTCACTTGGCCACATTAAAGGTATAATTGGGATAGAGATTAAGCGATTAAGATTAAGGGGTCAAATCTTTACTTATACTATTAAAGTGCTCAGGAACTTCACCGTCATGTGCCAACACTTCATTCAATGGATCAATCGTTTTCGATACCGTACAATAATTACCTACACCAAAAAACTGAGCTATCGTTGAAATATTCTGGCCCGATAAATCCTGACTTCCCCTCATTGCTGGCCATTGATTCTTTGCATAAAATGTTTGGGTTTCCTCATCAAGACTACGCTCAACATACAGGGCATACGCAGGGGCGGGATGAATAACACCCAACTCACCAAAAACATCTTAAATTTCCTTTGGGCGTTTTAACCAACAAATGATAATGATTCCCCATTAGGCAATAGGCGTGTATTTCTATCCCAAAACGTTGACAGGCTTGTTCTATGCACTGGAGAAAAGCTTGATAATACGCTTTTGAATGAAAGACAACCTGTCTTCCCCTGCCACGATTCATCACGTGATAAAAAGCATTGTCATATTCTATTCGTAAGGGACGTGTCATAAAAATAAAGAGAGAGCATAAAATAGTAAATGTAAAGATTTGACCCCCTATGCCTAGCCATCCTACCTTGGATATTTAATTTCAGATCTATAACAGCGTCATTAAAACGTCGGATTGCTAAGTTTACCAAATGATCTCAGGCTTGTGATCCGGCATTGGTATAAACAGGTTTTTATGGAAAATGATGTGTGCTTTAAAAAATTGGCATGCAACGAGTGCGATGGATATCGCATAAAATTTTAGTTGACTTGTGTTTTGTTAGTGCTATTGTAATCAAACTCATTTCCCTCTATGGATACTTTAACCACAAGGAGAGCTCGGTGGAGGCCAACGTCCAAACGGTGTTTTCTACAGCGCTGGAACATACCCGTCATTTTGAAACATTTGCCTTAACGAAATATCGTCTTTATGCACAGGCAGTTAATCCAATCTTTATTCATGGATACAAGGGGTCCGCTTTTCATGGAGGATTTGGTCATGCATTGAAGTGTATTTCTCCTTCCATTTTTCAGACTGTGTTTCAGCCCCCTTTTCCGGGTGATCCACCAAAGCCATATGTGATAACACCACCATTAGATGCCAAGCCTATTTATCAAATCGGAGATATGTTTCATTTTGATCTTTTGCTGATGGGCTCAGCTGTACAGCATTTTCCTATCTGTTTTGCGGCGTTGGAATATTTGGGTGAGCAATTAGGCATAGGCAAAGAAAAGGCTAAATTCAAAATCGTCAAAATTGATTATGCTGATCATCAAAATGTCTGGCGACCTGTTTACGAAAACAATCAGTGGCAGTTTATCGACACGGTGGTGAGTGCAGCGCAATTGATGCGCTCGACGCAACAAACCACAGCGAATCATTTGACGCTTAAGTTTCATTCCTTTTTGCGTTTAAAAAATGACTCAAAGCTGGTGGCAACGGCTCCAGCGTTTAGTTTGCTGATGGATCGCCTGTTGGGCCGAATATGTTCGTTAAGCAAATACTATAACAATAACTGTTTATTGGTTGACCGAAGTGAAAGAGAACAATATATTCAGCACGCTAATCGTATCACCACAACAGCCAATCATTTGCAATGGCAAGATTGGACACGTTACTCCGGCCGACAAAAAACCACAATGAAGTTTGGTGGTTTAATGGGTACGATACAGTATCAGGGAGATTTCGCGCCTTGTTACCCTTTTTTAAAGCTGGGGGAGTGGTTGCATATCGGCGGGAAAACCAGTTTTGGGTTGGGGGGGTATGAAATGGTGAGTTAAACGGAGAATTACTGCTGAGACAGGATAGCCATGATCATTAATGGATTGAAGCTTTGTTTACAACGTGTTAGCTGTGAATTTAAAATGAGACTTATTCCTATCGGCTCATCAATTAACAAAAAGTCTAAAAGCTCCATAATGAGGATAAACTTCTATGGAAACAAAGTGTTATCGATAAGAGCCAAATAAAGGCGAGCAGAAGATTGATTTTAAAGGAAAAAGTGCTAAAAATGAGAGAGAGAACAGGAGGCTGACAAGTGAAAGACTGTAGGGAGCCGAAAATGACCGAAAAACCGCCATGCAATCAACGGCCTGCCAAGGTACAGTTGTAACCATGACCGGTTTGTGAACGGGATTGAAAGTTTGAGAATTTATGCACCGTAATGGAGCATGTCTTTGGTTGTAACCATGACCGGTTTGTGAACGGGATTGAAAGAATCCCTTCCTCCCTCGCCCTCTGGATGATTTTTTGAAGTTGTAACCATGACCGGTTTGTGAACGGGATTGAAAGCTTTGTTTCGTTTGGTAATCACATCAAATCCTCTCTATGTTGTAACCATGACCGGTTTGTGAACGGGATTGAAAACAAAGGGGTAACTGAAATTGTGGCGCGCTTAAAAAGTAAAATACAACTTGTGTTGTAACCATGACCGGTTTGTGAACGGGATTGAAAGGTACCATCAGCGTTGTATAGGTGCGCCTTCCAGCCGTCAGTTGTAACCATGACCGGTTTGTGAACGGGATTGAAAGGTAATGGAGCATGTCTTTGGCGCAGTGACCCCCTTGAAGGTTGTAACCATGACCGGTTTGTGAACGGGATTGAAAGTAGGTTTCTCGTAGGTCGGCACCTGTAAGGTTTGTTTCGGGTTGTAACCATGACCGGTTTGTGAACGGGATTGAAACCCATGATGTGGCAAACTTCACCTGGTCGGTCTTGTGTGGTTGTAACCATGACCGGTTTGTGAACGGGATTGTGAAACAGTAGAGGTAGAGTCTGTATGCCTATACTCTACCTTTGTTTCATGTGCTTGTTATGTTTGCTGGTGATGAAATGGGATGGCTGTCGTGGCTGGAAAGTCTTGCCTATTTACATATCGAGACAATAAAAATTCTCGAACTTCTTGTTCCACTAAGTGGCCTTTGTGGCTCACTGTTTGTTTGACTTAATCTATAGTATCATTCGATATGTTAGTAGCCCCTAATATACCCTTTGCCACAAACATCTTCGATCTGAATGAGACGAATAATGTCAATGAAATGACAGTAACGGTTTAAATATAACTGAGTGAAATTTTTCACGTATTTACAATAGATGTATTGACTTAAGCTTGCCAAGTGGTGTAGAAAGTAATTCGTTGAAGCCATACAGTGATGGAGAATATGA
>Ga0316204_10010935_pt1 | contig 11528 bp, 14 predicted proteins | sample 6monrhotite_MG_2_FD_205661 | JGI IMG/M metagenome (GOLD analysis project Ga0316204, IMG submission 205661) | Microbial mat bacterial communities from mineral coupon in-situ incubated in ocean water Damariscotta River, Maine, United States -... | ecosystem: Environmental > Aquatic > Marine >...
ATTTAAGAATAATGTGATCTTGATCCTGTTTTTATAGTTTAAATTATCGGGCTGAATTTTAGATGGAATATTTCGCATTACTATTAATGATGGTTTGTGTGATGGCGATGCTTTACTCCTCTGTTGGGCATGGTGGGGCATCGGGATACCTGGCGGCGATGGCGCTGTTTGGTCTTGCTCCGGATGTGATGAAGCCTGCTGCGTTAACGATGAATTTATTCGTTGCTTCACTCGTGCTAATTCGCCTTTATCGCGCTCATTATTTCTCGTGGCGACTGTTTTTACCCATTGCGATGGCATCAATGCCAATGGCCTTCTGGGGAGGGACATTGACACCCGATGACAGTACCTTTCAGTATGTGGTGGGCGCTGCGTTACTGATTGCGTCATTCACTTTTTTTGTCAGGATCAGTAACGAACGGGAATGTGTAGAACCAACGCTTGCTGTTTCATTGCCAGTTGGTGGCATACTGGGTTTTATCTCAGGATTGACCGGGGTAGGTGGGGGAATTTACCTCAGCCCATTACTATTGTGGCTACGCTGGACACAGATGCGCACCAATGCGGCGATTGCAGCCGCCTTTATTCTCGTTAACTCAGCGGCGGGACTGGCTGGCCATATGATGACGGTGAATACCTGGCCGGATGACATCGGGTGGTACGTGGTGGCTGCTTTGTTTGGTGCCGTGATCGGTTCAGAGCTGGCGGTGCGTAGACTTGCGCCACCAGTGTTACGCCAGCTGTTAGGGGTCGTGCTGGTGATCGCCGCTGTGAAAATGCTGCTAACAGCTTAAGTACTGGCGGTCATGATCTGGTGATCATTGAAATTGATGGCTTAGGCGCGGACGGTAAGTATCTTGATTGGCGCGAAAAAGTAAACTATCTGTCGGCTATTACTGAAAAGACCGTTGAGTCTAATAACAAAGGAGTGTTACTGGCATGGTTGAGTTTTTACGCAGCTTCGAAGCGCAGAATTCAGTCGGGTGGGGTCTTACTAAGCTGGGTTAGCACTGCACGGCCTGCCTTTGTGACGAGGCAGGTCTTGATTCAATTTAAATGCTTCCGGATTGGTTGGTAATATCGACAAACAGTGTGAGGCGCTGACCGGGTTGCAGGTATTTCCCACGTGCTTTGGGGTTCCAGCTTTTTAGTTTGTTGATACTCACGTTAAAGCGCTGCGAAATACGCGATAGCGAGTCGCCTCTACGCACAGTGTAACGAATGCGTTGAGTCACATCGTTGAGTGCGGGTGTGATGTTGGGTGTTTTACCCTTTGCTGTCTTTGTCGCAGATTTCCAGATGACCAGTTTTTGCCCCGGACGTAAGGTGTCGCGCGGAGCCATCGCATTCCAGCGTGCCAGCTGGCGTACACCTACGTTGTGCGCGCGTGAGATATCCCACAGCGTATCACCACGCTGAACTTGATAGGTCAGCTTAATACCTTTCTTCGGTCTGTTTTTGATGCTCTGAGCGCGTTGCGTAGAACTCAGGCTGTAGCTGCTGGCTGATTTAGCGGCGACAGGAATGATCAGGTTTTTACCGGCGCGGATCATGTGTCCTTTGACTTTATTGACGTCCTTGATCACCGCTACAGTCGTTTTGTAACGCTTGGCAATATGGCCGAGTGTCTCGCCGTTACGGATACGATGACGGGTCCATTCAACGCGGTCCTCTTTTGGCAGGCTCGCCAGGTTTTGTTTGAACTGCACTGACTTATCAAGCGGGATTAACAGATGGTGCGGCCCATCGGGATCGGTTGCCCAGCGATTGAATGCAGGGTTTAGTCGGTAGAGTTGCTTGAGCGGCATCTCCGCAAGTTCGGCAGCCTTGGCAAGATCGATTTGAGAACCAGTGGCGATCTTTTCAAAGTATGGTTCATCGGCAAGCGAGGGCATGACGATGTTGTGCTGTTCTGGATTGGCGACAATATCGCGAATCGCCAGCAGTTTGGGTACATAGGCGCGGGTTTCACGTGGCAGCTTGAGTGACCAGAAATCGGTTGGCTTGCCGAGGCGCTTGTTTTTACGGATTGCCTTACTAACGGTACCGCCACCAGAGTTATAAGCGGCCAGCGCAAGTAACCAGTCGCCAGAGAAGCGTTTGTTGAGTGATTCAAGATAATCAAAGGCAGCGAGGGTAGAGGCAGTGATGTCGCGACGGCCGTCGTACCACCAGTTCTGTTTCAGGCCGTATGCGCGGCCGGTACCCGGGATGAACTGCCAGATGCCTGAGGCGCGGCCGTGCGAGTAGGCGAAGGGCTGAAAGGCGCTCTCGACGATCGGCAGTAGTGCCAGCTCCATCGGGATATTACGTCGTGCTGCCTCTTCTACAATAAAGTGCAGGTAGGGTTGACCCCGCTCGCTGGTGCGATCGATATATTCCTGATGGCGCGCATACCAGCGGCGCTCAGAAACAGTACGTTTATGCTCACTCAGTGGTAGTGAAAAGCCAGCGCGTATCCGTTGCCACAGGTCATCTGGGCGCTGTGCGGCCAACTGCTGGTTCAGATCATGAGTCGTCAGGTTTTCAGCGGCAATTGGTGCGTTGGGCAGGGCGCTAATTGAATCGGACAGCTCGTTTTCAGTCACCTCAATATTATCGATGCTGAGCGTGGTGTGCTCAGGGTCGAGTGGCGCTGCGATTTCAGGTGTTTCCCAGAATTCGACAGGCTCCGCCTGGGTCGCGAGTGGGGTGATCGTCGACGTGCCTGTTTGTGCGTTATCTGCTGAAGATTGCAGTTGTGAGAGGGGGGTCGCGCAGCCACTGATGAGGATGGCAGCTAAAAGCCCGAGGCTGAGGTGAAACAATCTAACTTTTTGATGAATTGCCATGAAAAAACTCTGAAGTTCCATAAGTGTAGAATCAATCGACCATTATAGGTGAGTTCTTGAATGGCGTGTTGAAAAATGGGCGATGAGTGTGTGTGTTGATGGCCGTTGTGTGATGAAGTCTGCAAAGTAATGGTTAGAAATGGTTTTTCCAATAACGGATGGTACGAAATGTTGAGATAGCATCGCTAGGTATTGGCAGGCCATTATCAGCGGCATAGTGGCTGGCTGCTGCTGTTACGGCGGGCAGATGGCAGCGAAGAAAAGGGTTGGTATTTTTTTCATCGCTTAATTGCAATGGAATGGTGATTTCACCCCGCGCGCGCATCGCGTTGGTGCGTTCGATGCGCGCATGAATAGCCTCGTTATCGGGTTCCAGGTGGATTGCAAATTTGAGGTTAGCCTGAGTGTATTCGTGGGCGCAGTAGATCAGTGTGTCATCGGGCAGCGCGGCGATTTTTTGCAGCGAATCAAACATCTCATCGTATAAACCAGTATGCAGGCGACCACAGCCTGCACCAAAAAGGGTGTCGCCGCAGAATAGTGAGCCGGGCGTGTCGGATGTATCGGGCATCGCAGCCTGGTAGTAGGCGACATGACCGGCCGTGTGGCCAGGTACGTCGAGTACCTGAAACGGGTCTCTGCCGTCAATAGCAATGAGGTCATCCTGTTTGACTGGATGAGTCATGCCGGGGACTTTTTCTGTTGCAGGACCGTAGACTGGAATCTCGTACTGCTTGAGGATCGCCATGATGCCATCAACGTGGTCATAACATTGGTGGGTGACGATGATCATCGAGGGGGTGAGTTGGTGCTGTTGCAGGTAGTTCAATACCGGGCGCTCATCACCGGGATCGACAATAATCACGTGGTTGTTTTCTGTCTTGATGAGCCAGATATAATTATCATGGAAGGATGGGATTGCGATGATGTTATTCATCGAGTGATGCTGGCAGGAATCAGCATAAGCGTCAATAACGGCGGCTTACTGATACGTTTATTTTATTCAAATCATGACACTAGATCGGATGCTTCTTGCAAGGTATGCTAGCGGGATGGGCAGTAAACGCAAAGCGATGGGGCAGGACTGTAACGGACGCATGGTTTGTACTGAGCGTGACCGTCTGCGTGACTGGTTTAAACTGCCGCTAGGGCAGCGCTTAGCTGCGCTTGAGCAAGAAGAGCTCGATAAGGTACTGGTGAATCTGTTTGGCTTTCACCTGCTACAGGTAGGGTATTTGTTGAATCAGGATATGACCAGTGCCAGCCGTATTCTTCACCGAGTGGTGGTCGATGGTGACCCTGATGAGACCGCGACACTGGTTGCGATGTATGGCGTGCCGGATGCGTTACCGATTGAGTCTGACACCATCGATGTGGTGGTGTTGCACCATACGCTGGAATTTGAGAGCAACCCACATGAAGTGTTGCGAGAGGTTGAGCGTATTCTCGTGCCAGAGGGCCATGTGGTCATTCTGGGTTTTAATCCCTGGAGTTGGTGGGGTGTTCGGCGCTTTTTGCAGCGTCGTAATGGCCCACCGTGGTGTGGCCGTTTTAGAAGCGCGTGGCGCATGCGTGACTGGCTATCTCTTTTAGGGTTTGATCATGAGCTTTCGCGTTGGTATTTTTTTCGCCCGCCGGTGCAAAACGAAGGGATAATGCGGCGTCTTGAAGTGTTGGAGCGTGCGGGCGAACGCTGGTGGCCCTTTTCGGGCGGTGCATTTCTGGTGGTGGGGAAAAAACGGGTCTTTACTGGTACTCAGATTAAGCCCCGTTGGCGACCTAATGGTAGTTTGATTGACTCGCGGCTTGTGAAGCCGTCTGCAACCAGTTCATCAACGCGTAGCCCATCAGCTAGAAAACAGGACGAGTAGTTGAACATAATAAAAAGAGAGTTGATGATTTGCCAGATGTAACTGAAATTTTTACCGATGGTGCATGTCGTGGTAACCCCGGGCCGGGTGGTTGGGGTGCTTTGATGCGTTATCAGGGGAAGGAAAAGAGTCTTTATGGCGCTGAGCAACATACGACCAATAATCGTATGGAGCTGATGGCGGCGATTAAGTCGCTGCAGGCGCTTAAGCGTCCCACCCGTGTGAGCCTGACGACAGATTCTCAGTATGTGCGTAAGGGGATTACTGAGTGGATCACTAACTGGAAAAAACGCGGCTGGAAAACGGCAGCGAAAAAACCGGTTAAGAATGATGACCTGTGGCGAGAGCTGGATGCCGCCTGCGCAGTTCATGAAGTCGAATGGCACTGGGTGAGAGGCCATACCGGTCATCGTGAAAATGAGATCGCCGATATGCTCGCCAATCAGGCGATTGATGAAATGCAGGCCAATGGTTAATCAGCGTTGTCACCGTCGAGTTTGTCCTAAGAGTTTGTTATAGATGCGTCAAATAATTTTAGATACAGAAACCACCGGGCTTGAACCCAAGTTAGGCCACCGTATTATTGAGATCGGTTGCGTGGAGGTGATCGGCCGTCGTCTCACCGGACGCCACTACCATCAATACCTGCAGCCGGATCGTGAGATCGATGCCGGTGCGATTGAAGTGCATGGCATCACCAACAAATTCCTGGTTGATAAACCGCGCTTTAGTGATGTCGCGCCTGACTTTATTGAATTCATCAAGGGCGCGGAACTGGTGATCCATAACGCGCCGTTCGACGTGGGGTTTATCAATCATGAGTTCCGCCTGCTTAGTCGCACGCATGATTTGGTTGAAGAGTTTTGCGGAATACTGGATACCCTTGCGATGGCGCGTAAGATGCATCCGGGGCAGCGTAATAGTCTGGATGCACTCTGCAAACGTTACGATATTGATAATGCGCAACGAACGCTGCATGGCGCGTTGCTGGATGCGGAGATCCTTGCCGACGTCTACCTGATGATGACGGGTGGGCAGCGTAATCTTTTGCTGGGTGGGGAGGAGAACGAGAGTGGTTCGAAAGAGCAGGCGATCAGGCGGCTGCAGTTGGCGGCGGGACAACTGAAAGTGATGCGTGCCAGTAATGATGAATTGAGTGCGCATGAAGGGCGACTGACTGCGATTGAAAAGCAGGGTGGTAGTTGTGTGTGGCGACAGCTTGAACAGGATTTAGAGAAGGTGAGCTCATAATGTTTAAAAGTATGAAACAGTTTTTTGAAGAACGTATTCAGTTCTCGACGGGTGAAGACACCTCATCGGACGAACAGTCGTTACGGCTGGCAACGGCTGCGTTAATGATTGAGATGACGCGCGCTGATGATGAGGTGACCGATGGCGAGCGTCGCGCCGTTGATAATGTGCTGCAAGAACTCTTTGCTATTAGTAAAGAAGAAGCCAAAGAGCTGGCTGAACTGGCAGAGGCGGAGGTTGATAACGTGGCCTGCCTGTTTGATTTTACCAAAATGGTCGATCAATCATTCTCGCAGCCACAGAAGCAGCGCGTGGTTGAGATGTTATGGCGTGTTGCCTTTGCTGATTCACATAAAGATCACGAAGAAGAATTCCTGGTGCGGAAAATCTCCGATCTTATTCATGTCTCGCACGAAAATTTTATTAAGGCACGCCACCGCGTTGAGCAAGATTTAAAGCGCTAATTCCCCGCGCTCTTTCGCTTATGGGGTGGTGTACCACAGACCACCTTCAGGCCCGAGCGGTATGCCGATCATCATCCAAGCCACAATCATCACTGTCCAGATAAGCGCAAATGCTATTGCGTAAGGGAGCATCATCGCCACCAAGGTGCCGATGCCTGCCTTAGGTGCGTAGCGCTGCATAAAGGCGAGCACAATCACCATATAAGGGTTTAGCGGCGTAATCACATTAGTGACAGAGTCACCGATGCGGTAGGCGACCTGCGTTAGCTCCGGGCTGATACCCACCTGCATAAACATCGGAATAAATACCGGTGCGAAGAAGGCGAACTTGGCGGAAGCGGAGCCGATAAAAAGGTTGCCGGCCATCACCACAAAGATAAAGGCGACGATCAGTAATTCCGGTGCAAAGCTCGCCTGTGCTAGCGCCTGTCCGCCAACGATGGCGGTCATCTCGCCCAGATTGGAATATTTGAAAAAGGCGATAAACTGCGCGGCGAAAAAGGCGAGCACGATATAGGGCCCGAGGCTAGCCATGGTTTCGCCCATCAAACGAGCGATATCCTTTTCACTTTTAAGTGTGCGTGCGCCGAAGCCGTAGGCGATACCGGGCAGTAAAAAGAAGATCAAGATCAGCGGCACCATCGCTTCAATCCAGCGATCAAAACGTTTGCCAGCGCCGTGCAGTGGTGAACCGGGTATCAGGATTAATGCGATGATCACTGCGGTTGTAATCCCCAGCGTGATCATCGCCCAGCGCAGCCCGCGTTGTATTTCATTGCCGCTTTCCAGGTTGCTGGCGGTGACATCATTACTAAAGCTGTTTTCATAGGGGGTGTTGGCGAGTCGCGGCTCCACCCAGCGAGCCGTGACCCACCAGCCGACCAGCGTTAGCATAAAAGTGGAGGCGATCATAAACCACCAGTTGGCGGTGGCACTGACCATGTAACGCTCATCAATCAGTTGTGCGCTGGCCTGTGAAAAACCGGCCATCAATGGGTCAATCGCGGTGATAAAAAGATTGGCGCTAAAACCGGCCGAGACACCGGCAAATGCAGTGGCAATACCGATTAACGGCGAGCGCCCCAACGCAAGGTAGAGTGCTGCCGCGAGTGGCGGCAGTACCACATAACCGGCATCAAGCGCCATCGATGACATAATACCGAGAAAAAAGACCATCGGCGTCAGTAGCGATGCCGGGGTTTTGTTGGCCGATACTTGAAGCAATGCGGCGATCAAACCGCTGCGTTCGGCGACACCAATGCCGAGCATCGCCACCAGCACTAAACCGAGTGGCGGAAACGACATAAAGTTATCGACCATGTTTTGCATCACCCACCACAGGCCGTCGCTGTCGAGCAGCCCAATGGCAGTGACGTTAACCTGCTGTTGTATGCCATCACTACCGGTCACTGTTTTCGTCACCTGCCAGCCAAGCAGCGCGGCTATCTGCGATAGCACCATGACGATCAGGGTCGCAAAAAAGAAGAGTGTGGCGGGGTGTGGCAGGCGGTTACCAGTCTGTTCGACCCAGCTAAGCAGGCCGCTGTTTTGAGAGTCCCTGTTCATGTTGTGATAACCGATAGCCTTTTGAGGTGTATGTTGTCATCATCGCATGCTGTGTCAGTTTCTGTCATCCGTGATGATAAAATTACGGTGAAATTGAGTATTAAAATTGGAGTGTCTGTTTTGAAATTTAATCGCCGTGTGCTAATCGGCATGATTGCGCTATTAGTGGTAGTGATGCCGGGATATGCGACGGAACGCCTGGTGGCTAATTTTTCAGATGAATCACTGCATGAGTGGCAAGAGAAATCTTTTGTGGGCAATACACGTTACCAGTTTGTGAGAGATGGTGAGCGTATGGCACTTGAAGCCGTGGCCAGTGGTACGGCATCCGGGCTCTTTCGTGAGATTGAGGTCGATCTTAACAAGACCCCTTATCTGAACTGGTCGTGGTGGATTGATGATGTTTTACAGGGGAATGATGAAAAACTGAAAGCGGGTGATGACTATCCCGTGCGAATCTACGTGGTGGTCTCCGGTGGGCTTTTTTTCTGGCGTACCCGGGCGGTCAATTATGTCTGGTCAAACAGTCAACCGATTGATAGCCATTGGCCTAACCCCTATACCAGTCGGGCCGCAATGGTGGCGGTGCGATCAGGTGCGCAGCAGCGCGGTCAGTGGCTGAATGAAAAGCGAAATATCCGTGAAGATTTTAGCCGTCTGTTTGGTGTTGATATTGAACAAATCGATGCGGTCGCGATTATGAGCGATAGCGATAATAGCGGGGGACAGGTGCGGGCGCGTTATGGCGATATCTATTTTTCAGCACAATAATCACGTGGTTTTTTAGGCGTGATCAAGCATCGAAAGTTCACGGTTAACCAGTTCGGCATCTCCCAGATTGAGTTCCATCAGGCGACGCAGATGGGTGATGCTACTGAAGTCGATATGCTCACAGCGAAAGCCGATGTGGTTATCCTGAATATGCGCCACGGTCGCGCTCATATTGATGGCCACCTCATCCTCTTTTAGAATCACGGTGACTTTGTATTCATCCCCAATTTTACCGGCCCAGCCTTCAGGCAGGTTGACCAGTGCCCCTTTCAGGGATATATCAACCAGCTCACTTTGCCAGTGGTGGTTGTCATTGCTGATCAGAGTGGAGGTATTAAAATCAACGCGGCTGAAGCGACGTTTATTGTCTGAAGAATCGCTCATGATGGCCACTCCTTTATGCTTTACTTTAGATCCGGTAGGTTTTATCCCAGCAGTTTCACCAGGACGCTCTCATATATAGCTGACAATTTATCGAGATCTTTAGCATTTACACATTCGTTGATCTTATGGATCGTATCATTGCGCGGGCCGAGCTCAATCACCTGGCTACCTGTTGGCGCGATAAAACGACCATCAGAGGTGCCGCCGCTGGTCGACAGTTCCGCATCAATCCCGGTGGCGTCTTTGATTGCATCTACCGTGGCATTGACCAGTGCACCGGGGGGCGTCAGAAACGGATTGCCGGAAAGGGTCCAGTTGATGGTGTAGTTGAGCTGGTGTTTGTCTAAAATGGCCTCAACACCATCACGCAGCTGCTGTTCGCTCACTTCAGTTGAAAAACGAAAGTTGAAGATGACATGCAGGTCGCCCGGAATCACATTGGTAGCACCGGTGCCACCATTGATGTTGGAGACCTGAAACGAGGTCGCCGGGAAGTAGTCATTGCCCTGATCCCATTCGATCTTGTTTAGCTCAGTCAGCGCTGGGGCGAAGAGGTGGATCGGGTTTTTCGCCAGATGAGGATAGGCGATATGACCCTGCACACCATGTACCGTTAACTGGCAGCCGAGTGAACCACGGCGGCCATTTTTGATGATGTCGCCGACCTGGTCGGTGCTAGTCGGTTCCCCCACCAGGCACCAGTCGATCTTTTCACCGCGTGCTTCCAGGTGTTCAACCACCTTCACCGTGCCGTTAATGCTTGGCCCTTCTTCATCACTGGTGATCAAAAAGGCGATAGAACCTTGGTGATCGCTATGCTCAGCCACAAAGCGCTCACATGCGGTGACCATCGCCGCGAGGCTGCCCTTCATATCTGCCGCACCACGACCATAAAGCAGGCCATCGCGTACCTCTGGTTTGAACGGATCAGAATGCCACTGATCCTTCGGCCCCGTCGGCACCACATCGGTGTGGCCTGCAAATGCAAACACCGGTGCAGTGGTACCCCTGCGTGCCCAGAAGTTATCGACATTATCAAAGCGCAGTCGCTCAATGGTGAAACCGATCGCTTCAAGGCGCTGTATCATCACTTCCTGGCAGCCCATATCATCCGGGGTGACCGATGGCCGTGAGATCAGATCACAGGCAAGCTCAAAGGTGGTAGACATCGTTATAGCAGCTCCGTTTTGTAAATATCTTCTTTAAAACCAACCAGAACTGAGTTGCCGCTTTCAGAGCCGATTTCAAGCACAGGCCGCTTAATTAGCGTTGGTTTATCTGCCATCAGTCTCACGGCTTTGCTTTTATTGAGATCGGCCTTTTCATCATCCGAGAGCTGACGCCACGTCAACCCTCTGCGGTTGAGCAGCAGTTCCCAGTCGACAGACTTCGTCCACTGTTTGACCTTGGTTGCGGTCAGGCCATCCTTGCGGACGTCATGATAGTGATACTCGACGCCATTGGCGTCGAGCCACTTGCAAGCCTTTCGAACGGTATCGCAGTTCTTAATGCCGTAGAGCGTGATCATGTTAAACCTTATGCTTCACGCAGTAGCTCGTTGATGCCCACTTTACTGCGGGTCTTTTCATCAACCTGTTTGATGATCACGGCACAGTAAAGGCTGTGAGAACCGTCTTTCGCAGGCAGGTTACCCGGAACAACCACGGCACCGGTTGGTACACGACCAAAGGTGATATCGCCGGTCATGCGGTTGTAGATCTTGGTGCTTTGACCAATGTAAACGCCCATTGAGATCACCGCATTTTCTTCAACGATCACACCCTCAACGATTTCAGAACGGGCACCGATGAAGCAGTTATCTTCGATGATGGTTGGGTTGGCCTGTAGTGGCTCCAGAACGCCGCCGATACCAACGCCACCTGACAGATGTACGTTTTTGCCGATCTGTGCGCAAGAACCAACCGTTGCCCATGCATCAACCATAGTGCCGCTGTCGACATAGGCACCGATGTTGACGTATGAAGGCATCAATACAGTGTTGGGTGCGATGTATGAACCGCGGCGTGCGGTCGCAGGTGGCACAACACGCACACCGGCTTCGCGGAAGTCACGTGAATTGTAGTCAGCGTATTTAGACTGAACTTTGTCGTAGTAGTTGGTGAAGCCGCCCTTCATGAATTCATTGTCTTCAATGCGGAAAGAGAGCAGTACCGCTTTTTTCAGCCACTGGTTAACCACCCAGTCGCCATCTTTCTTTTCTGCAACACGCAGGCTACCGTTATCCAATTTTGCCAGTGCAGCAAGCACCGCTTCTTTAACGTGGGTATCAACATTGCGCGGGTTGATCTCAGCGCGGTTTTCAAAGGCTTTTTCGATGATCGCTTGTAAATCACTCATGGTTTTTTCTCCGTTAAATAAGGTTGAGTTAC
>Ga0316204_10010936_pt1 | contig 11527 bp, 11 predicted proteins | sample 6monrhotite_MG_2_FD_205661 | JGI IMG/M metagenome (GOLD analysis project Ga0316204, IMG submission 205661) | Microbial mat bacterial communities from mineral coupon in-situ incubated in ocean water Damariscotta River, Maine, United States -... | ecosystem: Environmental > Aquatic > Marine >...
TCGTCATCGACACCGACACCTTGTCCAGGGGAATGCCGTCAAAGAGGATCTTCATGTCCTCGACGGAATCAATTGCCACACCTGCCTTGCCCACATCCCCTTCGACGCGGGGATGGTCGCTGTCGTATCCGCGGTGGGTCGCCAGATCGAAGGCGACCGAAACGCCCTGCTGACCCGCCGCGAGGTTGCGGCGGTAAAAGGCGTTGGATTCCTCCGCCGTGGAAAACCCTGCGTATTGGCGGATAGTCCAGGGGCGGCCGGCATACATCGTCGCCTTGACGCCGCGTGTATAGGGGGCTTCTCCGGGGATGGAGCCAAGATGGTCCACACCGTCCATGTCCTGCGCCGTATAGAGCGGCTGGACCTCGATCCCTTCCAGCGTATTCCAGGTCAGGTCTTCGACGGGGCGGCCGCGCAGTTCCTTTTCGGCGATGCTACGCCAGGTGTCCTTGTCCGATGGCATTGTCTTGTCCTTTTGTCAGTTGTCCCGCCGGCAGGTCTTGTGCTGCTCTTGAACGGGAAGGGTTCCGTGTCAGATGGGCGAGACCCTCCGCACCGGCGGCAAGCCAGTGCAGATCGTCCGCATATTGTTCGCTCAGGGTTGCGCATTGGGGTGCGTCAAAGGGCTGCCAGCGGCCTGTGCCGTCAGGCAGCAAGGCCGGGTCCGCCCCCTCGCGGCGCAGCACGGCGCGCAGGTCGGTCAGGGATGCCGACCGATTCAGCCAGCGCGCAGCCCTGTCGCCAGGGGCGGCCGTTGGCAGCGCGGCCCGCAGCAGGGCATCGGGGTGTCCGGCGGCTTCCTCGAACGGCAGGACGAGAATTTCGGCTTCTGGTGCCGCGCAGGCCAGATCGGTTATCACATCGCGCCATCCGCGCGGGTGCGCGGCGATGGCCGCGCATTTGCGGGCCGTGGGCACCGGATGTCCCCGCGCCACGATCAGTGCCGCACAGGACGCCCACCACTGGTCCTGGGCGCGGATGGTAATCACGATGCGGGTGACCTGCCCGTCCAACGCGGCCATGACACGGGCCATCCGTTCGCCAATCGCAGGATAAAGCGCGGCCCGGCGGAAATTCTGGGACGAGGTGCCGATCAGGTTTTCGTCGCTAATCAACAGATGCCGGTACCTCGCATCCTGCAACCGGGAGGTCATCATGCGGACCCGCCCTTCGGCCTTGCGGGCGGTGCGGTGCCGGCGGTCCACCGCAACAGTCCGGAACAGGCCCGGAAACACCGTCTTGCGGGTCCGTGCAGGCCCCCAAAAGGCAACGCCGCAAGGGTCAAGGCGGTCCCGCTGGCCGCGCATATAGTGTTGAAACGAGGTGGTGGCGGTGCGGTGTGCGCCCACGTGCAGTATGACATCCATCAGCGCGCGCCCCCAGTGGCACAGCAAGGCCGCCCCGTTCGGCAGAAATGCGGGGATTGCCCCCGTCATGCGCGCAAACCTCTTGTCATTGGCTTAATGTTAAAATCGCACATAATGTGCATCGCTTTTTGCCGGAATACGCCTATATCTAGGCCAGAAGGAGACCCCATGAAGCGTCTGATCTCATTTGTTTTTGCTGGATTGATGGCCACAGCGGCTGCTGCGCAGTCCGCACAGGAAAGCGCCGATGATCCCCTGTTCATATCCGGCGTTACCTCGAATTTGAGTGAATTCCACTGGAAAAAACGCCCCGTCGTCGTCTTTGCCGACAGCGTGGACGACCCCAGATACATTGAACAGATCGAGTTGCTGGAAAAGCGCGCCGAGGAGCTGGTGGAACGCGATGTGGTTGTGTTGACCGACACCGACCCGGCGGCGCGCAGCGCGCTGCGGCTCAAAATGCGGCCGCGCGGGTTCATGTTGGTATTGGTGGGCAAGGACGGCAGGATCAAACTGCGCAAACCTTTCCCCTGGGACGTGCGCGAGATCACCCGCAGCATCGACAAAATGCCCCTGCGCCAGCGCGAGATACGAGAAGCCAAAGAGACCGAGACCGGGGAATGACCCCCAGGCGGTTTCCCTGTTCCCGGTAAAGGGACGGATTTGACGCGCGACTGCAACGGACGGGTCAATGCGCCCAAGCCGATCCCTGAAGCCGGCGCCGCACATGCGGCACCGCCCATGACAAAGGCCGATCCTGTCCACCCATCGGCGTGTTCAGACCTGAATATCGCGCGCGTGATGCTCATTCAAACTCGATGATCACATCATCCACCGCCAGGCTGTCACCGGCCTCTGCGTTGATCTTGGCCACCACACCCTTTTTCTCGGCGCGCAGGATGTTTTCCATCTTCATCGCCTCGATTGTGCACAGCGCCTGCCCCTCCTGAACCTCGTCGCCCACGGCCACGTCCAGCTTCACCACAAGACCCGGCATCGGGCAAAGCAGCATTTTCGACGTATCGGGAGCCACCTTTTCGGGCATCAGACGGGCCAGTTCGGCCTGACGTGGGGTGCGCACATGCACGCGCAGATCTGCCCCTCTGGTGCGAATGCGGAAACCGCCCGAAATCTTGCCAACCTTCATCACCAGAGGCGCGTCGTTCACGGTCATTTCGGCCAGCTGATCGCCCGGCGTCCAGGCGCCCGACACCCGCAGGTCGCTGCCGTCGTCAAAGCGGACAGTGGCCCCGCTGTGATCGGCCTCGATCACCACGTCATAGGAGTGTCCCTGCACGGCGACATTCCAATCGGTGCCCACCTTGCGTTCGTGGTTGTCCATGCGGCCCGATACCCGCGCCCGGCGGATTTCAGCAACCCGGTGCATCGCAGCGGTTGCAGCGGCAATGCGGCGCAGCGCGTCTTCGCCCAGCGTTACCCCCTCAAACCCATCGGGATATTGTTCTTCGATAAAGGCGGTCGTCATGGTGCCCCCGATAAAGATCGGGTGGTCCATCACCGCCGACAGGAACGGCAGGTTATGCCCGATGCCCTCGACCTCAAAGCTGTCCAATGCCACGCGCATCCGTTCAATCGCCTGGGCCCGTGTCGGCGCCCATGTACACAGCTTGGCAATCATCGGATCGTAATACATGCTGATCTCGCCACCCTCATAGACGCCGGTATCGTTGCGCACGGCCATGTCGCCGGCCGGTGCATCGTCCTGCCATTTGCCATTTTGCAACAGCGGTCCGGCCGCGATTTCCGCAGGCGGTCGGTAGCGGGTCAAACGGCCAATCGACGGCAGGAAGCCGCGATAGGGGTCTTCGGCATAGAGACGATTTTCGATCGACCATCCGGTCAGTTTCACGTCATCCTGGCTGATCGTCAGCTTTTCACCATTGGCGACGCGGATCATCTGTTCGACAAGGTCCACCCCGGTAATCAGCTCGGTCACGGGGTGTTCCACCTGAAGGCGCGTGTTCATCTCCAGGAAGTAGAAATTCTTGTCGCCATCGACAATGAATTCGACAGTACCGGCGCTGGTATAGCCCACCGCCTGGGCCAATGCGACAGCCTGCTCGCCCATCGCCTTACGGGTTGCGTCATCCAGAAACGGGCTGGGTGCCTCTTCGACGACCTTCTGGTTGCGGCGCTGGATCGAACATTCACGCTCGCCCAGATAAATGCCGTTGCCATGGGCATCGCAGAGCACCTGAATTTCGATGTGGCGTGGCTGGGTGACAAATTTCTCGATGAAAATCCGGTCGTCGCCAAAGCTGTTGGCCGCCTCGTTCTTGGAGGACTGGAACCCCTCGCGGGCCTCTTCATCGTTCCAGGCAATCCGCATGCCCTTGCCGCCGCCGCCCGCCGAGGCCTTGAGCATCACCGGATAGCCGACATCATTGGAAATCTTGACCGCCTCGTCGGCGTCCTCGATCAGGCCCATGTAGCCGGGCACCGTGCTGACGCCCGCTTCCTGCGCAATCTTCTTGGAGGTGATCTTGTCCCCCATCTTTTCGATTGCCCCGACAGGGGGGCCGACAAAGGCCACGCCAACGGCATCCAGCGCCTCTGCAAATTTTGAGTTTTCGGACAGGAACCCGTAACCCGGATGCACCGCCTGTGCGCCGCTTTCCTTGATCGCGGCCATCACCTTGTCGATGACGATATAGGATTGATTGGCAGGAGGCGGGCCGATGTGCACCGCCTCATCCGCCATCTGCACATGCAGCGCCTGCGCGTCAGCGTCGGAATAGATCGCCACGGTGGTGATCCCCATCTTGCGGGCGGTCTTGATGACCCGGCAGGCGATTTCGCCACGGTTGGCGATCAGTATTTTATTGAACATGGGGTATCCTCTTGAGGGTTGGATAAACAGAGAAACCCCGCCGCAGCAGGGGCTGCGCGGGGCTGTGAGTTCGGGTCGGACGCGCCGCTGTGGGGCGCGCCTGAGACGTGAGGTCAGTTACATTTGTCGGGGTTGAGCTGACAGTAGGCGACATTGCCTGCCGCACCGATGGCGGCACCCCGTGCCAGACTGCCGCTGGTGATGGCGGCGGCACCTGCGCCGATCGCGGCCCCGCCAAGGGCCTGTTCCCCCAAAGTGTCACCGCAGGCCGCAAGGCCGCCGCAGACACATAAGGAGAGTGTGATTTTACTAATGGGCATATTTGCCTTCCTTCGCTGCTCTTGCGCGCAAGACCAACGCGGAACGGAGGGACATGTCCCGCGTTGGTGTCGCTTGTCTGTCCCTTGCCCCCCCGACTGCCAGACTTGGAAAAACGGGGCAGCATGGACGAAGCAGTGTCCAGCTGCCCCGGAGGGGAAGGGGTATGGTACGCAGCGGTCCGCACAGGGCAGCGCGACACCGTTGCAGCCCTGACGATGCCGAAGGATCGCCGCCCCGCCAAGCCGATAGTGCCCCCGGAGCGACCATCGGCCATGTGCCGCTGATTTTGCGCCAGCGCAGGCAACATCATGCCGACCCTTCGTCAAAGGCTTCGGGGAAGGCGGCGCGCGCGGCTCTTTCGTCAATCACCAGCATGGATTCATAATCGGCAGGATCGAAAGGATCGGTGGCGGGCAGGACTTCGCGGCCAAAAAGCCACGACAAACGTCCCGCATCCAGATTGCCGCGTTCAAAAGGCACATCGCCAAACTGTTCCCACAGGGCCTTCATGAAGGCCGCGTCCGCGCGTCTGTCGGGCGGGCGGCGGTCGGGCCTGCGTTCGCGCCGGGTGATCGGCGTGACCCCCTTGGGGTTGGGTCGACGGATGGTGAATTGAAAATCAGTGCCCGGCAGACGGCCGGGGAACCCGCGATGTTTCAGCATATAGGCCGGCATCAGATACCCCCCCTGTTGCGGAGGGCACTGCGGGTCGGAACAGGCGCATCTGCATACGCCTGTTCCGGGACAAGTTTACTTGTACTTGCCGGTGTAGGTTGGCTCAACCGAGATGGGCTCTGGTTCGACCACCACATATTCCTCGTCTGACTGCCCGCTTGTACATGCGCCAAGTACGGCGACGAAACCGATGGCTGCCAAGAATTTGATGCTCTTTGACATCTATGTCTCCTGTTTGTTTCAAAGGGGTCTGGCACTGCTTCATGCCTCGCAAACCCCGGTTCTGAGGTAAGGGATACTTGGGTATTCCTCGCCCGGACCATAAGCGAAATGCGGTTCATTTGATACTGCCGCCCTTTGAAACGGGCAGTCTGTGACGTCCTTGCATCATTTTGCCCACAGGATGAACAGAGGATCGCAACATATTGTGGTTCCATCACAAAGGCTCCCAGATGCAGGCGTTATCAACAGGGCGGTAGGCTTCGAAAAACTGGGTCGCGTCGGGGTCTGGCTGCCCAAACTCGGTGGCCCTGTCGGCAAGCGAGACCACAATGATGTCCCCCTGCAACGCATATTCGGCCATATAGGGCAGCGCGGTTTGTTCACACAGAAAGGCCATGTCATCGGCTGCCGTTTCATAGTCAATTGTACCGCCATCGCGGCTGATGTCGGGGGCGATGAAACGGAACCGGAGCCATGTTTCCTCGCCCAATTGATCCACCAGCACCTCTTGCAACGTCACCGCCTGCCCGGAGGGCAGATCGGAGGCCAGCGCCGGGGACGCCGCGAGCATAAGGGCCAGGATCATGGGCTTCATGGCGCTGTTTCACCCTGTGTTGTGAAATCGGCCGGAGAGATCACTTCGATCAGTTCCATATCGTCGGAATGGCGCAGTTCGCGGTGTTTGATACCGGCGGGTTGCAGCACGCACGACCCGGCCCGCAACAGATGTTCCCCCTGCCCTTCGTATTCAAACACCACCCAGCCCTTGGTGACATAAACCATCTGAAAATCGAGATCATGGGAATGCCATGTGCCGGGACTTTCCATGCCCGGTACCGCCCGGATCACATGCGCGCCATAGCTGCCCTTGGTCGCGTCGTTGATGCCAAGGTCGCGGTATTCAAAAAACGGACGCAAGCCCGCGCCCTCGAATTTGCCGTCATCGGCATGGGCGATGGTGAAGGATTGGTTTTTGAAGAGCGTCATGAATTCCAGTCCTTTCAACGGTTGCGGCTTGCGGATGAGGGCAGCGCCCTCCCTGGGGGGTGCATCACAACCGGTGAAGAAGGGATGCGGTCACACCAATTGAAACTGTGCCGAGGGGCGATGGGCCGCAAAAGCACCCTCCTGGGGGAGGGAGGGCGCTGCCAGGGGCATGCCCCGTGCGGTACCATCAATCCGCGACCCTGCATGAGAGACCTCACAACGGAATGTTGTTATGCTTCTTCCAAGGCATGCTCTTTTTCTTGTTGCGCAGCGACGCAAAGGCCCGTGCGATGCGTTTGCGCGTGGTGCGGGGCTGGATCACCTCGTCGATGAACCCGCGTTCGGCGGCAACAAACGGGTTGGCAAAACGTGCCTCGTAGTCTGCGGCATGCTGGGCGATCTTGTCAGGGTCTTTCAGGTCGGCGCGGTGGATGATCTCCGTCGCCCCCTTGGCCCCCATCACGGCGACCTCGGCCGTGGGCCAAGCATAGTTGAAATCGGATTCCAGATGTTTGGACGCCATCACGTCATAGGCCCCGCCATAAGCCTTGCGGGTGATGACCGTGACCAGTGGCACGGTCGCCTCGCCGTAAGCAAACAACAGTTTCGCACCGTGCTTGATCACGCCGCCGTATTCCTGTGACGTGCCGGGCAGGAAACCGGGCACGTCGACCAGCGTCAGGATCGGGATCTCGAACGCATCGCAGAACCGCACAAAGCGCGCGGCCTTGCGGCTGCTGTCGATGTCCAGCACCCCGGCCAGCACCATCGGCTGGTTGGCCACGACACCCACGGTGCGGCCTTCGATGCGGATGAAGCCGGTGATGATGTTCTTGGCAAAATCTTCCTGAATTTCGTAAAAATCGCCCTCATCGGCCAGTTTCAGGATCAATTCCTTCATGTCGTAGGGCGTGTTGGCATTGGCCGGCACCAGCGTGTCCAGCGATGGTTCGATCCGTTCGGGATCATCAAAGAACGGGCGCACCGGAGGGGCCTGACGGTTGTTGGAGGGCAAAAGATCGACAAGGCGACGCACCTCGGCCAGGGCTTCCACATCATTTTCAAAGGCGCCATCGGCGACGGAAGATTTGCGGGTATGGGTGGATGCGCCGCCCAATTCCTCTGCCGTTACCTGTTCGTTGGTCACGGTTTTGACAACGTCAGGGCCGGTCACGAACATGTAGGAGCTGTCTTTGACCATAAAGATGAAATCGGTCATCGCCGGGGAATAAACCGCGCCACCGGCACAGGGCCCCATGATCACACTGATCTGCGGGATCACGCCGGAGGCTTCGATGTTGCGCTGGAACACCTCGCCATATCCGGCAAGGCTGTCGACACCTTCCTGAATGCGCGCACCGCCGGAATCGTTGATGCCGATCACCGGCGCTCCGTTTTGCATCGCCATATCCATGATCTTGCAGATCTTCTTGGCGTGGGTTTCCGATACGGATCCGCCCAGAACGGTGAAATCCTGCGAGAACACATAGACCAGCCGGCCATTGATCGTACCCCAGCCGGTGACCACACCGTCCCCTGCAGGGCGTTGTTTTTCCATGCCAAAATCGGTGCATCGGTGGGCAACGAACATGTCGAATTCCTCAAAGCTGCCCTCGTCAAGCAACAGATCAACCCGTTCACGCGCGGTCAGCTTGCCCCGCCCGTGCTGGGCGTCAATGCGGCCCTGCCCGCCGCCCATACGTGCGGTTTCACGACGGTCTTCCAACTGTTCAAGAATATCTTTCATGATCTTCCCCTGGTAAAGATTTGAGCCATCGTATCGAAAAGCATACCCTGGAAGGAAGGCTATTCTTGCATATTTGCAAATACTATTCAGCATTAGGGATGCAAATTGCATAGTTGCAAATCATGCTGGACCTGATGGACATCCCCAGATGCACCCAATAAATGCATTTGCATGAATGAGTCTTCCGGCAAGTTGCCAACCATCAGATACCTGGACCGCACCACGCCGCCGCACCTGTCAACACTGATCGTGCTTGCCGGGTTGTCGGCCATGGTCATGAATATCTTTCTACCCAGCCTGCCGGACATGGCGGCCTATTTCGACACGGAGTATGCGGTCATGCAGCTGTCCGTGCCGCTCTACCTGTTGTGCAGCGCGATCCTGCAGCTTTTTATCGGACCGATCTCGGACAATCTGGGCCGCCGCAAGGTGATGATTGCCGGTCTGGCATTGTTTTTGATTGCGACGCTGGGGTGTATCTTTGCCCCAAACGCGACGGTGTTCCTGTTCTTCCGGATTGCACAGGCCATCGTCGCGGTGGCCATGGTGCTGAGCCGCGCGGTGATCCGTGATCTCTATACCCAGGACCAGTCCGCCTCCATGATCGGTTATGTTACCATGGGCATGGCCTTGGTGCCGATGATTGCACCGGCCATTGGCGGTGCTCTGGAACAGGTATTCGGGTGGCAGGCGACCTTCTGGGTGATGTTCGGCGTTGGCGCTGCGACCCTTGGGATGGTCCTCATCGACATGGGCGAAACAGCGGAAAAATCGAACAAGTCCATTCTGGGTCAGTTTCAGGAATACCCCGATTTGCTGCGGTCGCCGCGCTTTTGGGGATATGCGATGGCAGCGGCGTTCTGCTCGGGCGCGTTTTTTGCCTATCTGGGCGGCGCCCCCTTTGTCGGCAGCGTTGTCTTTGGGCTCGATCCGTTCTGGCTGGGGCTCTACTTTGGCGCACCGGCGGTGGGGTATTTCCTTGGCAACTTTCTGACCGGGCGCTTTGCCACACGGTTCGGCATCAACTCGATGGTCATGTGGGGTTGCCTGGCCAATGCTTTGGGCAGCTCGCTGTCGCTGCTGATCTTCTTGTCCGGCTACGGCACTGCGCTGTCGTTTTTTGGCATGATGACATTGGTGGGATTGGGCAATGGGCTGTGCATACCCAACGCGACCGCCGGGATGTTGTCGGTCCGCCCTCATCTGGCGGGCACCGCATCCGGCCTGGGCGGCGCCATCATGATCGGCGGCGGGTCCGGGCTTGCCGTTCTTGCGGGAGTACTGCTGACACCACAGACCGGCGCCTATCCGCTGTTGTTGCTGATGCTGGGCACCGCCATCGCCGGTGTGGGTTCCATCCTTGTGGTGATCCGCAGGGAAAAAACGCTGGCCCTGCGCTTGAGCTAGAGCTCTGCTTCGGCGCGTCTGGGGCCTTGCCCGACCTCATTTGCAAAGTTATGCTTGGTAAACCTGCAAATCTGCAAAGGGGCACCGGATGGCCACAAGAAAGCTCTACGCCGGGGCGAAGCTGCGCGAATTGCGCACGCGGATCGGGCTGACTCAAAAGGATTTTGCAGCCCAGCTTGGTGTGTCACTGCCCTATCTCAATCAAATGGAAAACAACAACCGCCCGGTCAGCACAACGGTGCTGCTGGCGCTTGCCTCAGAATTCGGCATGGATGTCACCGAGTTGAACACAGGGGATGGCGAGCGGTTGGTCAGCGACCTGCGCGAAGCTCTGTCCGATCCGGTGTTTGCCGGCAAGATGCCGCCACTGGCAGACCTTCGGCTGACGGCGTCCAATGCCCCGGCCCTGGCCCATGCGTTGCTGGAATTGCACCAGACCTATCGCCAGACCCACGAGCGGCTTGCCTCACTGGACGAGGCCCTGGGCCGCGAGGACACCCGTGCCGCGCCGTCGCCCTGGGAAGAGGTGCGCGACTTTTTCCACTATTGCGACAATTATATCGACGCCGTCGACCGCGCCGCAGAGCATTTCGCCACCAAAGACGGCAATCATCGCGACATGCGGGCCGCGGCCATTTCCAGCCTTTCCAGTGCCGGGATTGCGGTTGATCTTGATGACAGCGACACCCTGCGTCAATTCGATCCCGAAAGCGGCACGCTGCGCCTTTCATCCCGCGCCGCGCCTGAAACCCAGACCTTTCAATTGCTGTTGCAGGTGGCCCTTGCGCAGCAGAACGCGCTGCTTGAGGCGACACTTGATCTGGCGCGGTTTCAAAGCGACAGCGCCCGCGACATCGCCAAGATCGGTCTGGCAAACTATTTTGCCGGCGCTGCCCTGATGCCCTATGGTGCCTTTCAGGAAAAGGCCCAGACCTGCCGCCACGATCTTGAATTGCTGTCGGGGCATTTTGGCGCGTCGATCGAACAGGTCGCGCATCGGCTCTCAACCCTTCAGCGTCCCGGCGCTAAAGGCATCCCGTTTTTCTTTGTGCGCGTGGATCAGGCCGGTACCATCACCAAACGCCATTCCGCCACCCGCCTGCAATTTGCCCGCTTTGGCGGTGCCTGTCCGCTTTGGAATGTCCACCGCGCGTTTGAAACCCCCGGTCGTTTCCTGCGACAGCTTGCCGAAACCCCCGATGGGGTCCGCTATATCAGCCTTGCGCGCGATATATCCAAGCCCGCGGGCCGCTATGGCGCGCCGGTGCGCCGCTACGCCATCGCATTGGGATGCGAGATGCGCCATGCCAAGGCGCTGGTCTATGCGGATGGGCTGGACCTGACCCGTGACAATGCCTTTGAACCCATCGGGATTTCCTGCAGGATCTGCGAGCGAAAAGGATGCCATCAGCGCGCGGTACCGCCGCTGGAACGCAATCTGATCGTCGATCCCAACCACCGCGATGTCCTGCCCTACAGGGTAGGGTGATCAGCGCCGCGCCGCCCGCCATCCCGATGCACGCGCCTGTGCTTCGGAGCAAAACCACCGCTCGCCCCGCTCTGGCCGGATGCCGGTCTGGTCATAGAACGCCTGCCCGGGCAGATGGTAGATACGCTGCTGGTTGTGGCCGATGTTCCCCTTGATGCTGCATGCCGGGTCCGGCGCGATGCGGCCGTTGATCCGGGTCAGCCGATACCGGGCAGGCGATTGCAGGACAAATCCGTGAATGCCGCGTTCGGCCCTGGCCGCGCTTTCTTCGTCCGCGACATAGTCATCCGAATATTTCCGGTAAGCATAGGCAATGCCCTCCTGCACCAGATCCCGCGCTACGTCCCGACCGTCCACGAAGCACCGCGCAACCGTGCGCCCATAACGGTCTCGGTCCACCACCGTGCATCTTGCGGTCCGCCCCGAAATACGGTCGCGCAGCTGCCGGGTCACCCAGTCGC
>Ga0316204_10010937_pt1 | contig 11526 bp, 10 predicted proteins | sample 6monrhotite_MG_2_FD_205661 | JGI IMG/M metagenome (GOLD analysis project Ga0316204, IMG submission 205661) | Microbial mat bacterial communities from mineral coupon in-situ incubated in ocean water Damariscotta River, Maine, United States -... | ecosystem: Environmental > Aquatic > Marine >...
CGACAAGAAGCTGACACTTTTCGTGTAATTGCGGAGCAATTTTTTCATCTATCAGTCGAGGAACAATCGAAAAAAAATATTACTACTATCTTAGCTAAAAATATCAATTTAAAAAATCAGCCTGCTGATTATTTTGCAATTTTGGACAATCAACGAAATGCAACCTCTGTATATAAGAAAAATGCATTACAAGCTGATGTTTTTAATAATATTATTCCTTTTATCAAAGAAAAAGATAATCTGATTGAGGGAGAGATAAATCATAAAGGTACACTCTATTACTGGATACTAAGAGTGTTACCCGGTTATACAGATAAAAAAAATGCGCTGTTAATAATTTATCCTTTATCTTCTTCTGTCGTAACAGAGGTTTTAGAGTTTTTTGGCTTGCCGTTTTATATATCCGGATTTTTACTTATATGGATGATGGTTTGGGCATCCATTATTCTTTCATCGCTGGTATCAAAGTTACAGAAGCAAAAACAGATCTTAACAAATCAGGCCACAGATATTGAAAAAGCGCGTGATGATGCGATGCAAGCTAATTTAGCAAAGAGTCATTTTCTTGCCAATATGAGCCATGAAATTCGTACCCCGTTGACATCCATTATTGGTTTTGCTGAGTCTTCTCTCGATATTGATCAGTCGATGCAAGAACGTTTAAATGCAAATACAATAATTATTAAAAGTGGCAAGCATTTAATGCATATTATTAATGAGATTCTTGATTTATCTAAAATAGAAGCCGGAAAAATTGAAATTGAAAAAATCGAATTTCCTTTAATAGATGTTTTAGAGGATATCAATCAATTAGTTTCTAACATGGCTGAAGAAAAAGGTTTATTTTTTAAAATTAATTATATCTTTCCATTGCCAGAAAAAATTAGTTCAGATCAATTACGCTTAAAACAAGTATTGTTAAACCTTTGTACTAATGCAATTAAGTTTACTGAAAAAGGATCTGTTGTTTTAAATGTTACCTATTTAGACGAGATGTCTTCATTAAAAATTGAAGTCATTGATACCGGGATAGGAATGACAGAAGAACAAAAAGATAAAATATTTAAACCCTTTGAACAAGCTGACTCTTCTACAAGCCGAAAATTTGGTGGCACTGGTTTAGGTTTAACTTTGTCAAAACAGTTGCTTGAGATCCTGGGTGGAACATTATCGGTAACAAGCAGATTGAATAAAGGAAGCAAATTTATTGTAAAGCTAAAGATAACAGGAGTCGATAATACTAATTTTATTTATGAAGACAAGAATGATATTAGTGAAGATAGCTCGAGGCTGCTAAATACAAATGTGCCTTTGTTACAGGGAAAAATTCTGATTGCCGAGGATAATGAGGACATCCAGGCACTGGTTAAATTGTTAATCAAAAGAACAGGTGTTAAAGCTGATATTGTGGAAAATGGTAAGTTAGCAGTAGAATTAGCCCGGTCTGCAGACTATGATTTAATATTAATGGACATACAAATGCCAGTTATGGATGGCAAAAATGCAATGACTGCATTAAAAGATCAGCATTGCTTGGTACCGGTGATTGCAATGACTGCAAACGCGATGAAAAGTGATCAGGAAGAGTATAAAAAATACGGTTTTTCGGGTTTTATTGGTAAACCGATTGATCGTAATGAGCTATTTTCAGTGTTAACGCAATACTTGAAGCCAGTTCAATCTATGGAGAGCGATAAAATCTTGTTAACTTCTAACCTTTTAGATGAAGATCCTGAGCTTATTGATTTGATTGATAAGTTTATTAAGCGATTGCCAGATATGCAGAAAGCGATAAATAATGCATATACTGAAAATAAAATAGAAGAATTATCTGGTTTAATTCATCAGATGAAAGGTGTTGGTGGTAACTATGGCTACCCGACGTTAACCGAGCTATGTTCTAAAATGGAATTTCAAATAACAGGTAATCATATGGATAATGTCACCGCATTATTAGCTGACTTTAATCACATGGTTGAAGAAATAATTAGTGGGTATGATGAAAATCATAAGATTGCTGGTAAGGCATAAGTATTAATAATTAAATGAATAAAAAAGGGCAGCTTTTTCGCTGCCCTTTTTAGTTTAATCTAAAGAGTTTAATTATAGATCAAAATCTTCTAGTTTTTTCTCTAACATAACGCCTTTAATTCGAACATATTTAGGTAAGCCATCTTTATAAGGTGGGTAATCTTCACCCTTAATTAATGGTAATAAATATTCGCGGCATTTTGCTGTAATACCGAAGCCATCTTTAGAGATGAAGTTGTCTGGCATCATTTTTTCTACGTTAGCCACTTTGCTGAGGTCAGCCATTCCAACTTTCCATTTGTATGGTTTGTTAGAAATACGATCAATCGTTGGCATGACCGAGTTGTGGCCCTGTAAAGCAAACTGAACCGCAGCTTTACCCATAGCGTATGCTTGATCAACATCAGACTTCGATGCGATATGACGTGCAGCACGTTGCATATAATCAGCAACACCCCAATGGTATTTATGTCCAAGGCTCTCTTGGATCATGTTAGCAACAACAGGTGCACAACCACCTAATTGACTATGACCAAAGGCATCTTTTAAGCCTGTTTCTGCAAGGAAACGACCATCTGGCCAATGTGTACCTTCTGAAACAACAACCGTACAGTAACCGTGTTTTTTCACGTTCGCATCAACTTTAGCCAGAAATTTTTCTTTATCAAACTCAACTTCAGGGAAAAGAATAACGATTGGAATAGGGTTTTCTTCAGTAGAAGCTAAACCACCTGCTGCCGCAATCCAGCCTGCATGGCGACCCATCACTTCAACAACAAAGACTTTAGTAGAAGTTTTGCACATAGAGGCCACGTCGAAGCTTGCTTCTTGTGTAGAAACGGCAATGTACTTAGCAACTGAACCAAAGCCCGGGCAGTTATCTGTAATGGGTAGATCGTTATCAACAGTTTTAGGTACGTGAATTGCCTGGATTGGATACCCCATTTCTTTTGATAACTGTGAAATTTTAAAACAAGTATCTGCTGAATCACCACCACCGTTATAAAAGAAGTAGCCAATGTTGTGTGCTTTAAATACTTCGATTAAACGTTCGTATTCACGACGGTTAGCTTCAAGTGATTTTAATTTGAAACGACAAGAACCAAACGCACCTGATGGCGTGTAACGTAATGCTGAAATTGTAGAAGCCGATTCTTTACTTGTGTCGATTAATTCTTCAGTTAATGCACCAATGATACCGCTTTTACCGGCATAAACTTTGCCAATTTTATTGCCGTTTTTGCGAGCCGTCTCAATAACACCACACGCACTGGCATTGATAACGGCTGTTACACCACCTGATTGGGCATAAAAGGCATTTTTTAATGGTTCTTTTGGCTTGCTGGCTTTTTTCTTGGTTTTCTTTTTAGCTGTTTTTTTCTTGGAGACTTTTTTCTTAGCTACTTTCTTTTTACCAGCTTTTTTCTTACTGATTTTTTTCTTAGCTACTTTCTTTTTAGCTTTTTTCTTTGCGACCTTTTTCTTCGCAACTTTTTTCTTGGCTTTCTTTTTAGCGGCCATGGTGTTCCCCTCTAATTAAAATAAATTATGTATTGACGTTATAAAAAATAATGCCTGTTTCATTAACATGGTTGCAGGCATTAAATAAATCTCTTAAGAAGCTTTATCTAGCAAACCAGATTTTTTGAGTTCATGATCGACTTGTACCTGTAACAAGGTCACTACACAGCTATGCAGGTCATCATAAAATGGTTTTTCAGTTACAAACTGTTCACGATCGTCATAAAAAAACTGACTAAAGAATTTATTATCGGCAGTCTTAGCTAGAATGAAGTGGCAGTCTTTTTCTTCCCAGTAAACTGCCGGGCAAGGTGTAAGTTCTCTCTCGCCTTTATCTACAGGGAGTTCAATATCAGCAAGTTGTGTTTCGACAGATTTACCGAAACGTTCAGAAAGAGTGTCACTGATTAATTTAAGTTCTTCATCAGTGAAATCGTTGTTGCTAGTGTCGTTCATAAATAATTGTACTCATGATTCAATATATTAGAATAAAAATCAGCTGCAAAGGATACTCGATCATTTTGCGAATTGGAAATTTTACCCTTAAATGACAGGGTTAAAAAATACATTTTATATAGGAGTAAAAGTAGGATTTATACGGGTGTTTCTATTTGTTTTTGCAGACGCAAAATTCGTGCCTCTAACCTGGCGGTATGATCACGTAACTCGCTTATATTCTTAGCAAAGCCTTCAATTTCAGCAGGATGAGGGGTTAAATGCCCTTCTTCTTGCAAATACTCTCGCGCATCTAATTCTAAAGTTTTAAGCGCATCTATACCCCATGAACTTAAGCTCTGGATCAGGCTGCCTGTTTTGAAAGCAATGAGATCGCCGCTGTAGCCTGATAACCATTCTTCCCAGTCTAAATTGAGTTGATCCAGCATACGTTTAAAACGTTGACCGAGTTCAATATCGCCTTTAATACGCACTTCACCACTAAAAAAACTGTCTGTGGAATCGCCTAATGACATATTAATGAAAGCGAGTGGACTACCTTGTAACGTGGTATCTGCTTGCCCTTCATACAGATATTGAACCTGTAGCCCCTCGCTATGCGGAAAGAGATATAGTTCTAAATTTAACTCAGTAAGTTCGAAGGCAATAACTTTGCCTTGTAGGGCAGAAAACTTTGCGAGCGTGGCAGGATCTTGTTTGAGTACCGCATTTATTGAAGTCTCAAGCGCTTCAGTTAATGTGAGAACGAGTTCTGTTGATAAACTCATTTATAGGTTATCCATGAGCAAGTATGTTCTGTCACTTTGTTCAATCGGTAATTGTTCCTGCGTTACTCTCGACAATTGCTTCTGCATTGTTCTACCTTCGGCCACCCATGGGCTCGTACCCCATGGTCAGCCCAGGCTAGCTTCTCAATCTACGATTTCACCTTCTCCATGCAATCATCGCAATGCCGAGGTGTTTTTAGTTGATGCCGTATTTATATTTTATAACCACGATGTAATGCAACTACGCCACCGGTCAAATTAAAGTATTCACATTTTTCAAAACCAGCATTGCTCATCATATCTTTTAAGGTTTCCTGATCCGGATGCATGCGAATAGATTCTGCGAGGTAGCGATAACTATCTGGATCATCGGCAATGACCTTACCCATAAAGGGCAGTAACTTGAATGAGTAAGTATCATAAACTTTGCTCAATAATGCCGACTCAGGTTTAGAAAATTCTAAAACCAGCAATGGTGCACCAGGTTTTAAGACACGGTACATTGAACGTAATGCAGCATCTTTATCCGTTACATTACGTAAACCAAAGGCAATCGTTATGGCGTCAAAATGATTATCAGGAAAAGGTAAGCATTCAGCATTAGCCTGAACGTACTGGGTGTTACCGGCAATACCTTTATCGAGTAAACGTTCACGGCCCACTTTTAACATGGAGTCGTTAATATCTGCGATAGTAACAGAGCCTTCCTGACCAACAATGCGGGCAAATTTTGCAGCGAGGTCACCGGTACCACCGGCGAGATCTAATACATGATGACCATGACGAACACCACTCATTTCAATGGTATAACGTTTCCAGACACGATGAATGCCAAATGACATTAAGTCATTCATAACATCATATTTACTGGCAACCGAATGGAATACGCCCGCGACTTTGTTTACTTTGTCGTCGTAAGCAACCTGTTCAAAACCAAAATGTGTTGTTTCGTCTTTCATGTTTCGATTATACCGTAAATTTAGAATTATACCGTCATTGCGAGGGAACAAAGTGACCGCGGCAATCTCATGATGAGAGCTTCGTTGTTAGAGATTGCCGCGCTATCGCTCACCCCGGGAGTACGTCCTCAGATTGTTTGCCAATAATCTTCAGGGCGCGCAATGACAGGGTTGTTATTTAGCGTGTTTAGGCTCAGGGCGTTCTTTACCTGCATCTTTTAGACGCTGCAGGTAATTTTTCCAGTTTTCCTCATAATTTTCGCCAAGTTCATACAGCGTGTCCCATGAGAAAATACCCGTGTCGTGGTTATCATCGAAGAAAGGCTGAATGGCATAGTTACCAATCATTTCAATTTGGGTGATATTCACATCCTGCTTACCAAACTGTAATACTTCCTGGCCGGGACCATGGCCTTGTACTTCTGCAGAAGGCGAGTTCACGCGTAAGTATTCGACTGGCAAATTAAATGTTTTTCCATCACTAAAAACAACTTCGAGTATATGCGAAGCCTGGTGAAGTTTAATATCTGTTGGTTTAATCATAGTAATAGTATTCCTAAATAACTTTTATAAAATAGTGCGGCCTGGATTAATTAACTGTTTATCGTTACAGAATGTAACGGCTCAAGTCTTCATCTTGTGCTAATTCAGAAATATTTTCATCCACATATTCTGCAGTGATTTTAATTTCTGATCCGCTATTATCGGATGCGGTAAAGGACACTTCTTCCAGTAAGCGTTCAAGTATGGTGTGTAAACGACGGGCACCAATATTTTCAGTGCTTTCATTCACCTGGTAAGCGGTTTCAGCAATACGGCGAATACCATCTTCAACAAAGCTAAGAGTCACTTCTTCAGTTGCTAATAAAGCCCGGTATTGTTCAGTAAGTGAAGCGTCTGGCTCAACAAGGATGCGCATGAAATCATCTGAGGTTAATGCATCAAGTTCTACCCGTATCGGGAATCGACCTTGTAGTTCAGGGATTAAATCAGAAGGTTTTGTAAGGTGAAAAGCACCTGACGCAATAAATAAAATATGATCAGTTTTTACCATGCCATATTTTGTAGAAACGGTTGAGCCTTCAACTAAAGGGAGTAAATCGCGTTGTACCCCTTCACGCGAAACATCGGCACCACTGGTTTCACCACGTTTAGCAATTTTGTCCATTTCATCAAGGAAGACGATGCCATGCTGTTCAACGTTATTTAAAGCATCCTCTTTAATTTCTTCTTCATTAATTAAATTCGCAGCTTCCTCGTCAATAAGGTGCTTAAACGCTTGCTTGATTGGCATCTTACGCGAGCGTTTAGTTTGATTATTGCCGAGATTTTGAAACATACCCTGCAGCTGGTTAGTCATTTCTTCCATACCAGGAGGAGCCATGATTTCAACGCCGATTTGTTGTGCGTTGATTTCTATTTCGATTTCTTTGTCGTCGAGGTCACCCTCACGCAGTTTTTTACGAAATTTTTGCCGGGTAGGATTTTCATCTTGTTCTTCAGTTGCAGTTTCACCAGGGTTAAAGTCGCGAGCAGGTGGCAATAAAATATCAAGAATACGCTCTTCAGCAGCATCTTCTGCTTTTGGTTGAACATTTTTCATCGCATTTTCACGTGTGAGCTTAATTGATATTTCCATTAAGTCACGAATAATGGATTCCACATCACGGCCAACGTAACCCACTTCGGTAAACTTGGTTGCTTCAATTTTTAAAAATGGAGCGCGCGCTAGTTTTGCTAAACGGCGAGCAATTTCGGTTTTACCAACACCGGTCGGCCCAATCATTAATATATTTTTAGGCGTGATTTCATTGCGTAGTTCTTCTGCAACCTGGCTACGACGCCAGCGGTTTCTTAAAGCAATGGCAACCGCGCGTTTTGCCGCAGCTTGACCAACAATATGTTTATCAAGTTCATGAACAATTTCTTGCGGAGTCATTTGTGACATGATTAAAATTCCAACTCTTCGAATACAAAATTATGGTTAGTATAAATGCAGATGTCACCGGCAATATTCAAGGCCTCGGTGGTGATTTCTTTTGCGTTTAGCTCAGTGTTTTTGAATAAGGCGCGGGCAGCAGAGAGGGCATAATTACCGCCAGAACCGATTGCCATAATACCTTGCTCGGGTTCTATTACGTCACCATTACCGGAAATAATAAGGGATGCCTCTGCATCAGCAACGGCCAGTAAGGCTTCTAAACGGCGCAGGGTGCGGTCTGTACGCCAATCCTTTGCCATTTCGACAGCGGCGCGAACAAGCTGACCATTATGCTTTTCCAGCTTGGCTTCAAAGTACTCAAACAAGGTAAAGGCATCTGCGGTACCACCTGCAAAACCAGCGATGACCTTGTCATTATATAAACGACGAACTTTGCGGACATTGCCTTTCATGATTGTGTCACCCAAGGTCGCCTGGCCATCGGCGCCAATAACCACTTTGTTGCCACGACGAACAGAAAGGACGGTGGTGCCTCGATATTGTTCCAAGATGAGCTCCTTAATTTGAAATTAAACAAGGGGGTGTTGCAGATTAATAAGGGCGCCGATTGTACACCCGAGCGCCAGTCTGAACAAACAAAATCACAGTAATTTGAGTTTATTCAATAACTTAGCGAACTTTTCGGTTCTACTGACCCGGAAAAGCGGCTTAAAAATCAATAATCTAATGAAGAATTTAGGTAATCGATAGGTTTTCGGCCGCCTTTTTGCCTGTTTAAAAAGTGTTACACAGTGGTGAAACCGTCAAAATCAAGGGTGTGAAAGTAGAAAATGAAAGCGATAGTTTTAATATGTCCAAATAACACGTTACTTTGATATTGCCAACAAGCGTACCCAGCGACTATTTTTTATGCTTGTAATGCGAATACCATTACAGCTAATTAGTGCAGAGAGTTTTTATGCCTCTGAAATAAATATGGCGCAAAGGGGAAAAATTTGCAGTAGTTTGGATGCTCAAGTCGACTTGTGCATTAATTAGGTCGCCATGTAGATCAATATTTTGCATTTGGCAACTATAATGGTGTGGCTAAAATAGTAGTAAACGTCTGAGGTTGCGTTTAAACAGGCACCGACTTGTTTTGCAATATCAGTATCATTTTGTGTGAATAAAAAAGGCGACAATAAAGCCACCTTATTTTATCTAGTGTAATGATGAAAATTTATTTAGGAGTGGTAACGGTTAAGCCCAGAATTTGCCATCCCTGCATACCATCACGATAGTATTTAAGTTTTTTAGCTGGATAACCAAGTTTTAGTAAACCCTGAATAGCGCGTGGAGACTGGCCACACCACATACCATTACACCAAAGTAATAAATTTTTAGCAGAACTGAAGTCCCAGAAAGGATTTGGTTTTTTCTCTATACCTAATATATCTTTTAAGTCAGTCCAATAGCCGCTTGCTGCTGTTTTACGACGTTCTGCCCCAAGTTTTTTCATTGCATCAATGAGAGCTTTGTCATTACGGCTTAATGCGAATACGGTGAACGGTACGTTAACAGAGCCAGGTATAGTGCCTTTTGCATGCCAGGAAGGGGTACGGGCATCAATTAAAATACCTTGATTCGTTTTGACTTGTTCGTTGATAAACTGAATCACTTCTAGTTCACCGAATGTCTCTACTCCCGGTGCAACAATCATCGGCTGGATACAAAATGGAGGACATTTTCGAGAAGTCTTTGCAAAGCCACCGGTCAGTTGATTACTTTGATCCTGGATTCGTTGAATGCGAAAGGTTTCACCGTTTTGCTCTATTGCTACATAAGACATGTCCTGCGTAATATTCACATCGAGAGCAAAAGCGGCGCCGTTGAGAGCATATAGTACAAGTGCAACCAATGAGACCAGGCTGTTAGAGATAGTCGTTATTTTCATTTAAAAATATTCCTTACTGATCAAAAAGTAGATTCGTGTTTTATTTAATTTGGTATTTCTCAATAATCATGCGTTTGGCGGCTGAAAGTTTTTTTGTGGTTTTGAATTCATCATAAATGAGAATACGCGAACTAACGGGGAGCTTGGAATAGATGGCGTGACTTGATGGATATTTCGTTCTGATTAATGTTTCAAAGTTATACATGGAGCTTAATCCGCTTTGTATTTCAGCAGCAGTATAAGCGTTAGATTGTTCGTGTTTTTCAGTTGCACGTAATTCCTGTTTAGCTTTTTCAAGATACTCAGGGCTGTTAATTTCATCAGATAATCCCTTTAGATAATCATCTGTTATAAAGAGGTCTTCAGCATGAGAAGCGGAGAATAAGCCGAGGCTACTGTATAGGCCGGCGAAGACAATAAATTTAATAGCGATTTTCATGAGAGCCATGTTTGAACCCTTAATTAATTTATAAATGAGTTAAGTAGTTTGATAGCTATATTCAGAATTATTATTAGTTAAATAACCTATAAATATAAAGTGAATATACTATAGCAGTATATCCTTATATTTAAAGGATTACTTTACGACTTTATCTAAATTAGTGGTTAAAATTTGATTAAGAAGGAAAAAGTACCGATTCGATTTCTTTAATTTCATCCTGGGCTTTTTTAATGGCTTCTGGCAGATCATCTTTAGATAACCCGGTTAATTCCCATGATTTAGGATCTATCATTGGTATCTCATCATCTTCGCTCATTGAATCAAAATCCGCCATAACAGCAACGGCGTTAGCAATATTGATGAGCGCGACTTCAGCTGGAAATTCTTTTGCTTTTTGTGGTTCGTGGTGAAACTCAACGCACTCCTGAAGCACCGGGGCAAGCTTCCAGGATTTAATTAATTCAGCACCCACTTGCATGTGATCAAAGCCAAAGACGTGACGTTCTGCTTCATAGGTTTCTAATTCTTCAGTTCCTTCCATTAATAATAAAATGGATTCATGAGATTTTTCCGGTAGCTGGTTAAACATGAGTAGTTGGCCAATATCATGTAACAGACCGGCGATAAAAATAGATTCGGCATTGGCTTTGTTACTTTTCTTGGCAAGAATTTGTGCTAATAAACCACAATATAAACTGTGGTGCCAAAAGTCTTGCATGGTAATTAAGTCATTTGGAATGCCATCAAACGCCTGGCTGGTTGATGTCGATAAAACCAGGTCGCGGATTTTATTAACACCAAGAATGGCAACAGCACGGGTAATGGTATCGACTTCCTTTGATAAACCATAATAGGCACTATTGGCAATTTTTAACATACGAACAACAAGAGCAGGATCCTGGGAAATGACGGCGGCCATGTCATCTGCTGTGGAATCAGGATCATTCGCCAGCTCATTAACGCGAAGTGAAATTTCGGGTAAAGAGATTAGCTGGCTAGCGTTATTAACTAAATCCTGAATTTCAGTTGCTGACATAATTAGTTAGACCCCGTTTGTATATTACTTAGTGTAGTTAAAGCAGGCTGAGTTTCTATTAAATGCGTGTTTGGAGCTCACAGTTTTCAGTAATAAAAAGCAGTAAAAACAGGTGTTACAGTGAGCGTTATTCATCGAGTAGATGAGTTATTTTCTTAACAATGCTTTCCTTTTTCCAGTCAACACCGCCAAAAATGGCGTAGCGAATTAGTCCTTTTTTATCAATAACATAGCTAGTGGGGAAAGCAAACACCCCCCATTTTTTTAATGCAGCACCCTCTTTGTCAAAAAGAATTGGAAACTGAACATTTACCTTCGAGTTGAGAAACTGTTGCACAGTTTTTTCGTCCTCTGCCATATTAACGCCCAAAATGGTAAAACCTTTAGAAAAAAGACGATTTTGTAATTTTTGCATGGATGGCATTTCATGCACGCAAGG
>Ga0316204_10010938_pt1 | contig 11525 bp, 8 predicted proteins | sample 6monrhotite_MG_2_FD_205661 | JGI IMG/M metagenome (GOLD analysis project Ga0316204, IMG submission 205661) | Microbial mat bacterial communities from mineral coupon in-situ incubated in ocean water Damariscotta River, Maine, United States -... | ecosystem: Environmental > Aquatic > Marine >...
CACTTCGCCAGATTATCTGATCAGGGGCTATTCCACGGATGATCGCATCGTCTACGGCACGGGCGCCGTCAGCCCGACGCCCGAGTTGGAGGCCCGGCTGGACGCTATTTTCGCCAATCCCGATGTTGCCTATATCCACGTGCGTTCCGCCCGTAACAACTGCTATCAGGTGCGGGTCGACCGCGACGACTAGGGACTTGTCTGGCAGCCCGCCTTGGCCCATAAAAGCGTCTGCATCCGCGCCATATCCGAGGACATCGCCCATGACCATCGACGCACCAGAAACCAAATATGTCGACGCCCGACGCGTGGCTTGCGACGGCGGCGAAGGTGCTTTGGGCCATCCGCGCGTCTGGTTGCAGATCCCGGAAGACACTGGCTGGGTGGAATGCCCGTACTGCGACTGCAAGTACGTCCTGAGCGACCAAAGCGCGGACTGATCCTGCGTCACGGAGAAACATGCCTGTTCATACCCGGCTGTGTGGCAGTTTTGTTCTGAGAAAGTCTTGCGCTTTCACCGCCTCTGGAATCATGGCACATCTCGGAGAGAAATCTTGGCGGAGGGGCTGTTCAAATGGCGTTTGGCAAAGGGTGTCACCTGCACCTCATCGACGGATCGGCATTCATTTTCCGCGCATATCACGCGTTGCCCCCCCTGACCCGCAAATCCGACGGGCTGCCTATCGGGGCGGTCTCGGGTTTTTGCAACATGCTGTACAAATATGTCGAGGGAAACACCGGGCCCGATGCTCCGACCCATGTGGCCGTCATCTTTGACAAGGGCAGCCACACGTTCCGCAACGACATGTATGACCAGTACAAAGCCAACCGGGATGCCATGCCCGAAGACCTGCGCCCGCAGATCCCGCTGACACGGCTGGCGACCGAGGCCTTCAACATCGCCTGCAAGGAGAAAGAGGGTTACGAAGCCGACGACATCATCGCCACCCTTGCCGTGCAGGCGCGCGATGCGGGGGGCCGCGTGACCATCATCAGTTCTGACAAGGACCTGATGCAACTGGTCGGTGACGGTGTCGAAATGCTGGACGCGATGAAAAACAAGCGCATCGACCGGGACGGGGTTTTCGAAAAATTCGGCGTTTACCCGGATCGTGTGGTGGACGTACAGGCGCTGGCAGGTGACAGCGTAGACAACGTGCCCGGTGCCCCCGGTATCGGAATCAAGACGGCCGCCCTGTTGATCAACGAATACGGTGATCTTGACGCGCTGCTGGAACGCGCAGGCGAGATCAAGCAACCCAAACGCCGCGAGTCGCTGATCGACAATGTCGACCAGATCAAGCTTTCGCGCAAACTGGTTCTGCTCGACGAAAACACACCGCTCGATTTCACCCTCGACGATCTGGAGGTGCGCGACCCGCACCCGGACCAACTGATGCCCTTCCTTGCGGAAATGGAGTTCCGCACGCTGACCAAGCGTATCGCCGATCAACTGGGCGTCGAGCCGCCCGAGATCAAGGAACCAAGCGCGCCCGGGGCGTCCGAGGCACCGGAGGCACCTGATTTCGATCAGTCCGCCTATGAGCAGGTCAGCGACGCGGACACGCTGAAAACCTGGATCGACCTGATTTACGAGCGTGGCTACGTCGCCGTGGATACCGAGACCACAGGCCTTAATGAGATGACCGCCGATCTGGTTGGCATTTCTCTGGCGGTGAATCCGGGCCATGCCTGTTATATTCCGCTGACCCACAGACAAGGGGGTGATGACCTTTTTGGCTCAGATGCGTTGGCCGACGGGCAGATGCCGCTCGACACTGCGCTGGAGATGCTGAAGCCCGTTCTGGAGGACGCCAGTATCCTCAAGATCGGACAAAACATGAAATACGACGCCAAGATCTTTGCGCGGACCGGCATCGACGTGGCCCCCATCGATGACACGATGCTGATGAGCTATGCGATGCATGGCGGGCTGCACAATCACGGCATGGACACCCTGTCCGAACGCTATCTGGACCACACACCTATCCCGATCAAACCGCTGCTTGGCACCGGCAAATCCGCCAAGACTTTTGATCAGGTGCCGATTGAGGATGCAGTGACATACGCCGCCGAGGATGCCGATATCACCCTGCGCCTCTGGCAGCAGTTCAAACCGCAGTTGCACCGCGCGCAGGTGACACGTGTTTACGAAACGCTGGAACGGCCGATGGTGCCGGTGCTGGCCGCGATGGAACGGTCGGGCATCAAGGTGGATCGCGATACGCTAAGCCGCATGTCCAATGCCTTTGCCCAGAAGATGGCCGGGCTGGAGGACGAGATTTACAAGCTGGTCGGGCGCAGGTTCAATGTTGGCAGCCCCAAGCAGTTGGGCGAAATCCTGTTTGACGAGATGGGGATCGAGGGCGGTAAAAAGGGCAAGACGGGGGCCTATGCCACCGGGGCGGACGTGCTGGAGGACCTCGCAACCGAACACGAATTGCCACGCCGTATTCTGGACTGGCGCCAGCTTAGCAAGCTGAAATCAACATATACGGATGCGCTTCAGGACCATATCAATGCCGATACGGGACGCGTGCACACCTCTTATTCCATTGCGGGCGCATCGACCGGGCGTCTGGCCTCAACCGATCCCAACCTGCAGAACATCCCCATCCGGACCGAGGAAGGGCGGCGTATCCGCGAGGCTTTTGTGGCTGAGGCGGGCAAGACGCTTGTGGCCCTGGACTATTCCCAGATCGAACTGCGCATTCTGGCCCATATCGCCAAAATTCCGGAACTCAGGCAGGCTTTTGACGATGGGATCGATATTCACGCCCTGACGGCCAGTGAGATGTTCGACGTCCCGCTGGACGAGATGACGCCCGAGATCAGGCGGCAGGCCAAGGCGATCAACTTCGGAGTGATCTATGGGATTTCCGGCTTTGGCCTTGCGCGCAATCTGCGCATCCCGCGGTCCGAGGCGCAGGGGTTCATCGACCGCTATTTCGAACGGTTTCCCGGTATCCGCACCTATATGGACGACACCAAGGCATTCGCGAAAGAACACGGCTATGTTCAGACGCTGTTCGGGCGTCGCATTCACACGCCCAATATAGGGGCCAAGGGGCCGCATGCAGGCTTTGCCGCGCGCGCGGCGATCAACGCGCCCATTCAGGGCTCCGCTGCTGACGTGATCCGCCGCGCCATGATCCGTATGCCGGCTGCCATCGCCGGTCTTCCTGCTGCAATGTTGTTGCAGGTGCATGATGAATTGTTGTTCGAGGTCGAGGATGGCGCGGTGGACGATCTGATCACTGTCGCGCGCGATATCATGGAAAAGGCCGCTCACCCGGTTGTGCATCTGGACGTCAAGCTGACGGTGGATGCAGGCCAGGGCCGGAACTGGGCAGAAGCGCATTAGAAGTGCGCCGCGAAATGGCGGCCATATGGACGTTGTTGCGGGACGATATCGCCCGGGCGCAGGGGTTCAGCGCATCCAGCCCAGCCCGGTTTCCGTCCGCCCGGCCGGGGAATATTCGGCACTCACCCATCCATCATAATCGCTGGCATCGATGGCTGCGAACAGGGCGTCAAAGTCGATCTGTCCCGTGCCCGGAGATGTGCGGCCCGGCGCGTCCCCGATCTGGATATGGCGGATCAGAGGCAACATCGTTTCAAAGGTGCCAAGCGCATCGCCGGTGATCATCTGCGCGTGATAGCTGTCATATTGCAGTGCCACATTAGGGGCATCGACCGCCTCGATGATATCGGCGGCAAGATCGAAACTCGCCAGAAAGTAACCCGGTTGCGCCACGGGATTAAGGGGCTCCAATGTCAGGCAGAGACCTTCGGGCAGGCTTCGTGATGCGCGTTTGAGGTTCGCGATCATCGTTGCTTTCGGCTCGGCCCCGGTGCCGTCGCCACTGAGCACGTGGATCAGCCCGGCCCCGAATGCCTGCGCATATCGCACGGCGCGGCGCATGTCGTAATCAAACCGCGCCTCACCTCCCGGCACCGCGGCAAAGCCACGCGGCCCGCCAGTATAGTTCGGCCCAGGCGCGTTCAGCAGGATCATTTGCAGGTTGTTGCGGCGCAATGCCTTTTGGGTCTCAGGCGCGGGCACGTCGTAGGGAAAGAGAACCTCGACCGCCTTGAATCCTGCCTCCGCTGCGGCATCAAAGCGATCAAGGTAGGGCAGTTCGGCCCAAAGGTGCGTGAGATTGGCGGCAAATCGTGGCATGAAAGCCAACTTAGCCCGCGCCTCACAGATCGGCCATCAAAACGTCTCGACCCAGGGGCGCAGGGTGATTTCACTGGACCAGACCGAGCGATGCTGATCCACCAGTTGCATATAGGCGGTCGCGATCGCGTCGGGGTCGAGCATCCCGTCACTGCCGTCATCCATACGCTCCGTGCGCGCGGTGTTTGCAATGCCGCCGTCGATATTGACCCAGCCCACGTGGATACCTTTGGGGTGCAATTCGCGTGCCATGGATTGCGCCAGGCCCCTCTGCGCAAACTTGCCCATGGCAAAGGACGCTGATTGTGCAAAACCCTTCACCCCGGCAGAGGCTCCGGTGAACAGGATGGTACCGCGTTTTCCGTCCTGCTCGGGCTGGTCCAGCATCTTTCCGGCCGCCGCGCGTCCCATCAGAAAGGACCCGAAGGCGGTGATTTCGATAGCGCGCCGCACCTCTTCGGGGTCAAGCCCGGCCACCGGCCCACGGCTGCGTGCGGACGGATTATAGATCGCCACGCGCAGCGGCCCGTCGATCGAGGCGAAAAGCGCATCGACCTGCGCCGGATCACTGCCATCGAGCGCCACGGTGCGCGCCTGTGTTTCCTCGGCCAGCGCGCTCAGCTTGTCCGTATTGCGCGCGCCCAGAACCAGCGCATACCCACGCCCATGCAGTTGCCGCGCCAATGAGGCCGACAGCCCGCTGCCCGCGCCGATGATCAGTGCCGTGCCATTGCTCATGGACAATCCTCCTGTGTCAAAACTCATGCGCGGGTTACCTCCGCTCTGTGGTCAGGATGTGGGATAATGCGTCGCTATACCAACGGGCATGCGTGCACAGTCCCCTGTGCGCCAGACCCTCAGGGCAGTTCAGCCGACGGGATCACACCAAAGAACTCCCCTCCGGACCACACGCCGAACCAATCTCCCGCATGCACACAAAGATCCACCAGCCGATAGAAGCTCTTGCGGTCAATCAATGCCTCAAGATCAGCGCGGATCAGGATATAGGGCGACGGCTCGCCGGTTTCGGGGTCTCGTTCGACCCGGATCGGGTGATCCGGCCCGGCGACAGCAACATCACCCACATGGGTGGTAAAGGTCAGATTCTGCGCCTCGCCCTCCCCTTTCGGTTCGAAATCAATGGCCACAAAAGGCGCGTCGTCGACGGTGATTCCGACCTTTTCGACAGGGGTCACAAGAAAGTATTTTCCGTCCTCCCGCTTGAGAATCGATGAAAACAGTTTGACCAGGGCGGGCCGCCCGATCGGGGTGCCCTGATAAAACCACGTCCCGTCCCGCGCGATGCGCATATCCAGATCGCCGCAAAACGGCGGGTTCCACAGATGTACCGGCGGCAAACCGCGCGTTTTGGCGGCATTGATCGACGCCAAGAGGCCCTCAGCATCCGGTGTCACGGTTTTTTGTCCACTCATCTCTTTTGCCATTCCATCCCGAGGCAATAGGTTGTGAAGTAGCATATACCCCGAATGAAAGAGATGTCATGACCGAAGCGGAAGATCTGGTTGCCGAAATCGAGACTTTGGGCGGCAAGCTGGCCGAGGCCAAGGCCTCGATCACAAAACGGTTTATCGGACAGGAGCGGGTGGTTGACCTGACCCTGACCGCCCTGTTGTGCGGTGGCCATGGGCTGCTGATCGGTCTGCCGGGTCTCGGCAAGACGCGATTGGTCGAAACCCTCAGCACCGTGATGGGTCTGGATGGCAGCCGCATCCAGTTCACACCCGACCTGATGCCAGCGGATATCCTGGGGTCCGAAGTGCTGGACACCGCCGATAACGGTACACGGGCGTTCCGCTTTGTGCCGGGGCCGGTGTTTTGCCAGCTGCTGATGGCAGACGAGATCAATCGCGCCAGTCCGCGCACCCAGTCCGCCCTGTTGCAGGCCATGCAGGAAATGACGGTGACTGTGGCGGGGCAGGACCGCCCCCTGGGCGTGCCCTTCCACGTGCTGGCCACACAGAACCCGATTGAGCAGGAAGGCACCTATCCCCTGCCCGAGGCGCAGCTCGACCGCTTCCTTGTTCAGATTGATGTGCTCTATCCCGATCGCGGGACCGAGCGCGACATTCTGCTGGCCACAACCGGCACAGAAGATGCACAGGCAACTGCCGTGTTCACGGACGCCGAATTGCTGGCCGCGCAGACGCTGCTGCGGCGGATGCCCGTGGGCGACAGCGTGGTCGAAATGATCCTCGATCTGGTCCGCGCCTTCCGCCCGAACGAACCCGATGCCTCGGCCCGTGTGCGCGAGACGGTCGCATGGGGTCCCGGCCCACGCGCCGCCCAGGCCCTGATGCTGGCAGTGCGCGCGCGTGCCCTGTTGCAGGGGCGCCTCGCGCCGTCGGCCGAGGATGTGATCGACATGGCGCGCCCTGTCCTGTCCCACCGCATGGCCCTGAACTTTGCCGCCCGCGCCCGGGGCGACAGCCTTGCCGACCTGATCGAAGAAACCGCGGCCACCCTCAGCCGCCAGGAGGCGGCGGCGTGACAACACCACTTGCCCTGCGCGAAAAGGCTGAAACCCAGGCCGCGCGCCTGCCTGCCCTTCTGGCGCGGGCAGAGCATCTGGCCGGAGCCGTTTTGCTGGGCGAACACGGGCGCAGACGCGCAGGTCTGGGGGATGATTTCTGGCAGTACCGTCCTGCCCAGACAGGCGACAGCCGCCGCATGATCGACCACCGCCGCAGTGCCATGGGGGATGTCCAGTTCGTGCGCGAACGCGAATGGCAGATAGCGCAATCCGTGATGTTGTGGGTCGATCAGGGGGCCTCGATGCGCTTTGCCTCGACGGCCGATCTGACAACCAAGGCCGAACGCGCCCGCGTGCTGGGACTGGCCTGCGCCATCCTGCTGGTGCGTGGCGGCGAACGGGTCGGATTGAGCGGCACACGCCTTCCGCCCCGGCGCGGCAACCCGCAAATCCTGCGGTTGGCCAATTTGTTGTCCGAAGACGCGGAGGAGGATTACGCGCCCCCCGAACATCGGGCGATGGTGCCGAATGCACGGGCGGTATTCATCTCTGATTTCATGGGCGACATCGCCGCCGTGCGCACCGCCCTGACCAAGGCCGCCGACCGCGGCGTGCGCGGCGTGCTGCTGCACGTGCTTGACCCCGCCGAAGAGGCATTCCCCTTTCGCGGGCGCACCGTGTTCGAGAGCATGGGCGGCACGATTGAGCATGAAACGCTCAAGGCCGCCGACCTGAAAGAGCGTTATCTGGACCGTCTTGCAGCGCGCAAGGCCGAGTTGCAGCACCTCTGTTCCGTAGCGGGCTGGCAATATGGTCTGCATCACACCGACAGTTCCGCACAGGCCGGCCTGCTGTGGATCTGGCGCGCACTGGATGGCGGAAGGACGCGCAAATGACCGTCTTTGGGCCCTTGGGCTTTGTTGCCCCGTGGCTGCTTGTCGCGCTGATCGCGCTGCCGATCCTGTGGCTGATCCTGCGTGCGGTTCCGCCTGCCCCGATCCGCCAGCGCTTTCCGGGCGTGGCGCTGCTGTTGGGTCTCAGGGACGACGAATCCGTTTCGGATCGCACGCCGTGGTGGTTGCTGCTGCTGCGTATGCTCGCGGTGGCTGCAATGATCATCGGGCTGGCGGGCCCCGTCCTGAACCCCGAAGAGGATGGACAGGCCGGAAACGGCCCCTTGCTTGTGGTCATGGATGGCAGCTGGGCAGGTGCGGCCCAATGGTCACGTCAGATCGGGGCAGTCGAAGTCGAATTGCGCCGTGCGGGTGCGGCGGGACGTGAAGTGGCGCTGCTGCATCTGGCTGATCCCGAACCGGCGGTGTTTCAGGCGGCCAACACGATAGCCGCACGCCTGCCGGGCCTTTCCCCGGCACCATGGCAACCCGGAAATGCCGCCGCGCTGATCGCGCAATTGCCCGAAGGCGCGTTTGAAACCACCTGGTTCAGCGATGGGCTGGACTATGCCGACCGTATCGCCCTGCTCGAAACGCTGGAAACCCGCGGCCCTGTCCGCGTGATCCAGGCGGTTACGGATGTCATCGCCCTGACGCCCGCAGCCTACGCTGACGGGCTGGTCGAGCTGACTGCCCTGCGCGCCGCGCCGGGGTCCGAGAGTGGCGTGACCGTCCTTGCCCAGGGACGCGACCCGGCAGGCAATGCCGCGATACTGGCGACGGCCAACGCAGTGTTTGGTGCGGGCGACACGGTGGCCGAGACCGCCCTGTCCCTGCCCACAGAGTTACGCGCGCGGGTGACCCGGTTCGAAGTGCAGGGCGCGAAATCCGCCGGAGCAGTAACGCTGGTTGACGACAGCCTGCGCCGCCGTGAAATCGCACTGATCGCCGGGCGCGAGGGGCGCGAGGGTCTCGAACTGCTGTCGCCCCTGCACTACCTCGAACGGGCCCTTGCCCCCAATGCCGACCTGTTGCGCGGCGCGCTCAGCGACGTGTTGCCCGCCAACCCGGATGTGATTGTTCTGGCCGATGTCGCCACCCTATCGGATGGCGAGGCCGAGGCGATTTCCGACTGGGTCGCGCAAGGCGGCCTGTTGCTGCGATTTGCCGGTCCGCGCGTGGCTGCCAGCGACATTTCCCGCAAGGCAGAGGATCCTCTGATGCCGGTACGCCTGCGCTCTGGCGGGCGCAGCGTTGGCGGGGCGATGAGCTGGGGATCGCCCAAAACCCTCGCGCCGTTCAAAGAAGGGTCGCCCTTCTTTGGCCTGGCCATACCGGATGACGTGGCCATCACGGCTCAGGTCATGGCGCAGCCCGATCCGACTCTGGCCGAACGGGTGATCGCGGAACTGAGCGATGGCACGCCGCTGGTCACCCGCAAACGCGCGGGACAGGGCCAGATCGTGCTCTTTCACGTGACGGCCAATGCCGAGTGGTCGTCTCTGCCGCTCTCGGGCCTGTTCGTGCAGATGCTGGAACGTCTTGCCGTGTCAGCCACCAGTTCCGCCCCCGAGGCGGGCGATCTGGAAGGGACAGTCTGGACGCCACAGGTGATCATGGACGGCTTTGGCGCCCTGCGCGATGCAGGGGCCATGCCGGGGGTGCCCGGCCCCAGACTGGTCACCGACCCGGCCGGTCCAGACCTTTTGCCCGGTGTATATGTTTCCGGCGAACGCAGCCTTGCGCGCAATGTGTTGACGGCGCAGGCCGTGCTTGAACCCGCCGAATGGCCTGCACGCATCGAAGTGTCCGGCCTCACGGTCACGCCTGAACAGGCGCTCGGGGGCATGCTTCTGGCAACGGCAATCGGCCTTTTGTTGTTCGACGTGGTCGCGTCGCTTGCCCTGTCGGGCCGTCTGACCGGCGGCATGCGCGCCAGCCGGACTGCGGCCGTCGGTGCACTGATGATCCTCGCGCTGCCCGGTGGACAGGCGCAGGCACAGCAAAGCCTCGACGACGAAATTTCCGCCGCGTCCGAAGTCGTGCTGGCATATGTCATCACCGGCAACGCGCAGATCGACGAAGTGGCCGAGGCGGGGCTGCGTGGCCTGTCCGACACGCTGTACTTTCGCACATCCGTAGAGCCTGCCCCGCCGGTTGGCGTGAATCTCGAAACCGACGAACTGGCCTTTTTCCCTTTCCTGTACTGGCCCATTACCCCCGATCAGCCACGCCCCTCGCGCGAGGCCTATGCCAAGCTGAACGACTACCTGCGGTCCGGCGGGATGATCCTGTTTGACACGCGCGACGGCAATGTCGCGGGCTTTGGCACCGCCAGCCCCAACGGGCGCAAGCTGCAGGACCTGGCCGCACCGCTCGACATCCCGGCGCTGGAACCCATTCCACGCGATCACGTGCTGACACGCACCTTCTATCTGCTGCAGGACTTTCCGGGGCGCTACCTCAACGGCGAAGTCTGGGTCGAAGCCGCGCCGCCGGGGGCGGAACAGATCGAAGGAATGCCCTTTCGCAATCTCAATGACGGGGTGACGCCGGTGGTCATTGGCGGCAATGACTGGGCCGCCGCATGGGCCGTGACCCCATCCGGCCAGCCGATGCTGCCGGTCGGTCGCGGCTTTAGCGGCGAGCGACAGCGCGAATTGGCCTACCGGTTCGGTGTGAACCTCGTGATGCACGTGCTGACAGGCAACTACAAAAGCGATCAGGTCCACGTGCCTGCCTTGCTGGATCGGCTGGGACAATGACCGGAACCATCCTTTTTGACCCGCTTCTGCCATGGCCGGTACTCGCCGTTCTGGCAGCGCTGGTGCTGGGCGGCGTTATGCTTGCGGTGACGCGCGGTCTAAGCGGCTGGGCGTTGCGCGGCGCGGCTGGCCTTGTCGTGCTGGGCGCCTTGTCCGGCCCCGCCTTTCAGGAAGAAGACCGCGCCGCACTCAGCGACATCGTCATCCTCGCCGAAGACCAAAGCGCCAGCCAGCGCCTGCGCGACCGCCCCGACCAGACCAACAGCACAGCTGACGCAATCGAAGCCGCGCTGAAAGCCCGCGACAATACCGAAGTGCGCCGCATCACAGTGCCCGACGGGGACGAAGACGCAGGCACGCGGCTGATGACCGCCCTGTCGGACGCGCTGGCCGAAGAACCCCGCGCGCGTATCGCCGGCCTGATCGCGATCAGCGACGGGCAGGTGCACGACGCCAACCTGCCGGTCGACCTGCCCGCACCGTTGCAACTGCTGCTGACCGGCAAAGAGACCGATTGGGACCGCCGCCTGCTGGTCAGGAACGCCCCCGCCTTCGCTATCATCGGCGAATCCGTCACCCTGACCCTGCGGATCGAGGACAGCGGGGCCGCCCCCACTGACAGCGGCACGGCGCCACTGGACATCTCGGTGGACGGCCAAGCCCCGCAACGGTTCAATGTGCGCATTGGCGAGGATATCGAACTGCCCGTGACCCTGCCCAATAGCGGCCGCAACGTGATCCAGTTCTCGGTGCCCGAAGCGGACGGAGAGCTGACCGACCGCAACAATACCGCCCTGATCCAGATGAACGGCGTGCGCGACCGCTTGCGCGTGCTGCTGGTATCCGGCGAGCCGCACGCAGGCGGACGCACCTGGCGCAACCTGCTGAAATCCGACAGCTCGGTCGATCTTGTCCACTTCACCATCCTGCGCCCGCCGGAAAAGCAGGACGGCGTGCCCGTGGGTGAACTCAGCCTCATCGCCTTTCCAACCCGCGAGCTGTTTCTGGAAAAGATCGACGATTTCGACCTCATCATCTTTGACCGTTACAAACGGCGGGGCATTCTTCCCGCGCTCTACCTCGACAACGTGGCGCGCTATATCCGGGATGGCGGCGCGGTGCTTGTCGCGGCAGGCCCGGATTTTGCCGGGGCCGACAGCCTCTATCGCTCGCCGCTGGGTGCGGTATTGCCT
>Ga0316204_10010940_pt1 | contig 11524 bp, 8 predicted proteins | sample 6monrhotite_MG_2_FD_205661 | JGI IMG/M metagenome (GOLD analysis project Ga0316204, IMG submission 205661) | Microbial mat bacterial communities from mineral coupon in-situ incubated in ocean water Damariscotta River, Maine, United States -... | ecosystem: Environmental > Aquatic > Marine >...
GTCAATCTTGATATTCCGAAGGGTATGTTCGGGCTGCTCGGGCCAAACGGCGCGGGGAAATCATCCTTGATGCGTACGGTTGCAACCTTGCAGCAGCCCTCAGCAGGCAGCATTAGCTTCGGCGATATTGACGTGTTGAACGATGCAGACGCAGTACGGCGCGTGCTGGGGTATTTGCCACAGGATTTCGGTGTTTACCCGCGCGGCTCGGCCTATGATCTCTTGGATCATCTGGCAGTGTTGAAGGGCATCACAAACAGCAAGGAACGCAAACAGGTTGTTGAAGGCCTGCTGGTGCAAACCAATCTGTTTGATGTACGCAAAAAGAAGCTAGCAACATTCTCGGGCGGAATGCGCCAACGGTTTGGTATTGCGCAAGCGCTGATCGGCGACCCGCAGCTTATCATTGTTGACGAGCCCACAGCGGGCCTAGACCCAGAGGAGCGCAACCGTTTTCATAATCTGTTATCTGAAATCGGCGAAGATGTGGTCGTGATCCTTTCAACCCACATTGTTGATGATGTGTCTGACCTGTGCCCCAATATGGCAATTTTGGCGGCGGGCCAGATTGTATCCCAAGGTACGCCGGCTGGATTGACCGGGGAACTGGATGGCCGTATCTGGAAGAAAATAATCGAAAAGACTGAGCTGGACGCCCATAAAGCAGCGCACAATGTTATCTCCAATCATCTGACGGTGGGCAAAGTATCGGTGCGTGTGAATGCGTCCACTAACCCGGGCGCTGGCTTTGAAGAGGCAAGGCCAACGCTGGAAGATGTGTATTTCTCTGCGATTAGCGAGAGCCGCAAAATTGGCGACAGCAAGAGCGCTGACACAACAGCCGCCGCAGCATAAGGAGAGATACAATGATGCTCCGTATCGCACGCCACGAATTTAGCTATATGCTAAAATCCCCGCAGACGATTGTTTCGTTTGCCATTTTTTTCCTACTAGCGTTTTTCTCAATAGCCTTTAGTGACAATGTGCAAATTGGCGGGGGCGGCGGCAACGTAGATGTCAATTCGCCCTTTGCGATTACACAAACGTTATTAATACTCAGTGTCTTTGCTATTTTTGTAATTCCTTCATTTGTTGCAAACTCCGCCCTCAAAGATGTGGATCACAAGTTTGACGGCATTCTTTTTTCGACACCCATTTCAAAAGCTGACTATTTGCTTGGTAGGTTCTTTGGCTCATTTTCGGCAATGGCCGCTGCACTTGCTGGCGCGCCGTTAGGTATGTTGATTGGCGCCTTCTGGCCTTCACTAGACCCTGAGACAATCGCTCCCACCAATTTAAATCACTATTTCACTGTCTATTTGGGTTTTGTGCTGCCGTCAGTGTTGGCGCTTTCGGCAATGATATATGCGGTCGCGGTGGTTTCTCGCAGCGTTATGTATACTTATTTGGTGGCAATGGGATTGCTGATTTTATATTTAATTGGCAATGAAATTTTGGATACACCGGCGAACCAGGAAATGTCGGCGCTACTTGATCCTTTCATGCTGGAAACCTTTTTTGAAAAAACACGATATTGGACCGCTGCGGACCGGAATTCGATGCTTATCAGCTATGATGGCGTGGTACTGCTAAACCGTATTATTTGGTTTGGTGTCGCTGCCAGTTTTACCGCTTTGAGTTATTTCCTGTTTTCATTTCGCGCACCGGCAAAAATGGCGAAAGAAAAGAAAAGCATTGGCGCAGATACAGCAGTAAAACAGATAGCACAAAATGGGGTTGGCACTAGAGGTACTCCAATTTGGGGCAGATCAACTGAATATGCTCAATTGTGGCTCAGGACAAAGTTTGAGGTCCTGTCTGTACTGAAGAGCTTACCCTTTCTGATTATAATGGGCTTTAGCTTATTTATGCTGATATCGGCGCTGGTTTTTCAGGAATTTGCCTACGGAGTTTCGCCTTACCCGGTCACGCGGATAATGATTCAGGTGATACAGGGCACTATGGGGCTTGCACTGATTATTGTGCTTATTTTCTATAGCGCAGACATTATTTGGCGAGAACGCAAAGATAAATTCAACGAAATAATGGACGCTCTACCAACCCCAAACTGGGTGTATGTTGCGAGTAAGCTCGCTGCACTTACCTTTGTGCTTTTTGCCATCTTGTTGATGGGCATCTTTGTGTCGGTGATGACCCAGATATTTAGCGGGTATAGCAGTTTCGAAGCAACGCTATATCTGGAGCGGGGCCTGTTTTATTTTGTGATGCCTTTTGTAATGGTTGCTGTGCTTGGTTGTTTTGTACAGGTTTTGTCGAAAAACCGCTTCATGGGCATGATGATCATGGTGCTTTTCCTGATCTCCCGAATTGTATTGGCAAACTTGGGCTTTGAGCATCCACTGTATCAATATGGGTTTGGCGGCATCGCGACGCCGCTTTCCGACATGAATGGTTCAGGGCGCTTTATCGAAGGCGGCTACTGGGTGCGGGCATATTGGTCGGCTTTTGCAGTACTTCTTTTAATGCTCACCTATTTGCTGTGGAACAGGGGTACATTACAGCCGCTCAAATACCGACTTCGAAATTTGAAAGCAGTGAAAACTCCCAAGTTCGCCATTCCGGCCATTGTCGCTTTTGGTGTTGTGGTCGGCACCGGTTCGTATGTTTTTTATAATGTAAATATCGTAAATGATTATGTGACGGCCGAAGGTATAGAAGACCAGCAGGTCGCCTACGAAACAAAATACCGGCAATATGAAAATCTGCCAATGCCGCGCACTGTTGATGTGAAAATTGATGTTGATATTTACCCTTACAAGCGGAGGGTAGAAGCGCGATCTACACAAATACTTGAAAACAAAACTGGTGAGGATATTAGCACGGTCCATCTGGTATTTGCTCAGGGAACCGAAGTGCCGCTTCTTGAGCTTGAGGGCGCTCAGCAAGCGTCTTTGGATGCTGACTTCAACTACTATATTTTTGACCTTGAGAAGCCAATGATCCCGGGCGAGAAACGTACATTACGTTTTGAAACGCTAATCCAGCAGCAGGGCTTTAACCACAGGCGTCCAAGTTTAACGCTCGTCCGTAATGGCACCTTTATCAACAATCAGGAATTGGCTCCTTATATTGGCTTTTTCCCAGGTGCCATGTTGGCTGATCGAAACGAGCGCCGCAAACGGGAGATGGAACCATTGCCGCGCACTGCAAAGCTGGAAGACAACAGCCAGTACGGCAACAATTACATTCGTCAGGACAGTGATTTCGTTACTTTTGAAACCACGGTCTCGACCATTGCTAGCCAGCGGGTTATCTCACCGGGTTACCTTCAAAAAGAATGGACGGAAGGTGATCGGCGCTATTTCAGCTATAAAATGGATGCCCCAATCATGAATTTCTACAGCTATCTTTCAGCTGAATATGAAGTGGTGCGTGACGAGTTTGAAGGTGTGGATATTGAAGTGTTCCATCATGCACCGCATCCATACAACGTGAAACGGATGATTGCTGCTGTGAAAGATAGTCTTGCCTACTATGGTAAAGCCTTCAGCCCTTACCAGTATAAGCAAGTGCGTATACTGGAATTCCCGGCGTATCGTAATTTTGCACAGGCCTTTCCGAATACCATTCCTTATTCGGAGGGTATAGGTTTTGTGGCTAAAATTACTGAGAATAGCGAGGTGGATTTGCCCTATTATGTAACCGCACACGAAATGGCGCACCAGTGGTGGGCACATCAGGTGATGTCGGCGAACGTACAGGGTGGCACTATGCTGGTGGAAACATTGTCCCAGTATGGCGCCTTGTTGATAATGGAACAAAAATACGGCAAGGATCAAATACGAAAATTTTTGAAATTTGAGCTTGATAACTACCTTTCCGCCAGGGCTGGGGATGCAGAAGGCGAATTGCCGCTCTACCGCGTGGAAAATCAACAATATATACATTATAACAAGGGCTCAGTGATCATGTATGCGCTCAAAGACTATCTGGGCGAAGACGTGGTGAACAGGTCACTGAGGCGTTTGATCGCGCTCCGCCAGTATGAAAGCGCGCCTTATGCGATTTCGACAGACCTGATCACAATTCTAAAGGAAGAAGCAGGGCCAGAAAATGTTGGCTTGATTGAGGATTTCTTTGAGAAGATCACAATCTTTGATGTGAAGATGAAAGAAAGCCGCGTTGAGGAAATGGCAGACGGCCGGTTCAAGGTCTCACTCGACGTTGAAGTGGCAAAAGTTTACGCCGACAAAGAAGGCCAGGAAACAAAAGCTGACTTTGACATTCCTGTTGATATTGGTCTTTTTCTCAAAAACCCCGGCGCTGATGGCTTCGATTCCACTGACGTTCTCATGCTTGAAAAGCGGCGCATCACCGAGGCGAGTACCACGCTCGAAATCGTCGTTGAGAGCAAACCGACGTTCGCGGGTATCGACCCCTATAACAAGTTGATTGACCGCAATTCAGACGACAATCTGAAAGCTGTCGAGGAAGCGGACAGGCAGGTGGCTGCAAACGAATAGGGCGAAGCCCCAGACTGTTGCAAAACTAAAGGGGTGCTTTCTGGCGCCCCTTTTTTTACCTGCTGGTGCTATTTTACAGCGTTATTAGAGCGCGCTATTCATAGTGTAGGGCGTCGATTGGGTTGAGGTTGGCGGCTTTGGACGCTGGTGCGATGCCAAACAATATACCTATCAGGCTGGAAAAGCCGAGGCTGAGCATGATGGCCCACAGGGGCACCACTATATCAGGTAGTGTCGGTACAAGGGCACCGACCATTGCACCTAGCCCATAGCCGATGGCGATACCGATAAGGCCGCCGAGCAGACATAAAATCACGGCTTCTGCCAGAAATTGAATCAATATATCGCTGCGTGTGGCGCCCAGCGCCTTGCAGATGCCGATCTCGCGCGTGCGTTCAGTAACAGACACCAGCATGATATTCATAATACCAATGCCGCCCACCACCAGTGAAACGCCAACTATCGCAGCAACGACCAAGGTTACGGTATCCATTACCCCCTCAAACGATTCTTTCATCTGGTCAGAGGTGCGAATTCTGAAATCATCCACACCGTCTTTTGGGATTTTGTGCCGTGCCCGAAGTAGCCGCTCCAGCTGTTCGGTAATCTGAGGCAGGTTTTCGACATTCTCGACCTTGATCATGATCTGAATAAAGCGTTCTGCCCGCTCTCGCAGGATATTCACCGCTGTTTGGAACGGAATGATCACCATATTGTCCTGACTGAAACCAAGCGTGCTGTCGCGAGCTTCCATTTCACCCACAACTTTGAACCAGGTGCCGTCCAGCTGCACATATTCACCAGAAGGCGAGGCCGGTAATTGCTTTAATTCCTTGCGCACGTCAGCGCCTAAAACGATTACTTTACGCTTGAAGGTATCGTCGCTGGGGATAAGAAAGCGGCCATTTCCCGGGTAATAATTATTCATTTCGCCATAATTACTAACGGTGCCTAGCTGATATTGTAGCCGCGCCTGATCACCCTCATAAACCACCGTCGATCCGCCCTGATAGGTAAGCGGAACAATTACATCGATGCCGCTGATTGTGCGGCCAATGGCTTCATAGTCAGAAATAGTAAGCTTGGCGCGTTTGCCGCGCATTTGGTTTCTGAAAGAAACATAGGGCTCTATCTGCAACGTATTGCTGCCCATATTTTCAAACTGTTCGGTTATGCTGGCACTAAAGCCCTGCATGATGCTAACCACCGCGATAACCGACGCCACGCCCACAATGATACCAAGCGTGGTGAGGATGCTGCGCAGCAGGTTTGCCTTGAGCGCTAAAATCGCCAGGATCAGGCTTTCAATATGACGACTGATTTTCATGGCTCAATTCACCTCGTCTTTGATGATTTTACCGTCAGATATAGTGATGGCGCGTTTGCAGCGCTTGGCTATGTCTGGCTCGTGCGTTACCACAATGATGGTCTGACCCTTTTCAATCAGTTTATCAAAAAGCGCTAGGATTTCAGTAGTTGTGCTGCTGTCCAAATTGCCGGTGGGCTCGTCTGCCAAAATGATTGCAGGGTTGGTCACTAGTGCCCGCGCGATGGCTACCCTTTGCCGCTGCCCACCCGAAAGCTGATTTGGCAAATGGTGCTCACGGCCTTCAAGGCCCACACGTTTCAGCGCATCCATGGCCAATTGTTTGCGCTCGCTGCGTCCGGTGCCCCGGTAAATCAGCGGTTGGATAACATTGGCCAGCGCCGTGGCACGCCCAAGCAAATTAAAGCTTTGGAATATAAAACCGATTTCCAGGTTGCGCACATTGGACAGTTCGCTATCTGCCAGCGAGCTTACGTCGGTACCATTCAGCGTATAATCGCCTTCAGTAGGTCGGTCGAGGCAACCAAGAATATTCATCATGGTTGATTTGCCTGAGCCCGACGCCCCGATAACAGCCACATATTCATTTTTGTTGATGCTGAGATCAACGCCGTCCAGCGCTTTGATAACCTCCCCGCCCATATGATAGTAGCGCGAAATCGCTGATAGCTTGATGACGCTGCCGTTCGTCACTTTTGGTTAGTGCTTTCTTTTTCCGCTTGCACGGATTGGTCATCCTTGAGGTTTTTCAGTTTGCGAAATGGACCCACGATAATAACCTCTCCGCCTTTGAGCCCGGATAATATTTCAACTGATGTGTCGGTCTGGATACCAGTGACAACCGGTGTTTTCTTGGCAATGCCGTCTACATTTACAAATACATAGTCGGATACAGTTTTGTCTTTATCCGCTTTCGATGAGTTTTCGTCGTCGACCTGAAGTACGGCTTCGACCGGAACCTTCACGGCCTGTTCTACAACATTTGTGAAAATTTCAGCGCGGCAACTTATGGCCAGCCGGGAAAACTGGTCGGTGGATTTTTCCACCAGTAATTTTACTAAAAAGCTGTTGCGGTTGGTTTCGTCCTTGCGGGCTGTTGTGCCAATGCTGATCACCGTGCCTTTGAAACGTCCATCTGGAACCGAAGCCATTGTTATCTCGGCTTCTTGGCCCATTTGCACAGCCAAAATATCGGCTTCTTCCACCTTCACTTCGGCTAGCACTGCGGATGGATCGCTCACGTCCATGATGCTGGAGCCAATAATGTTGGTGGTGCCCGCAACAACGGTCTCACCTACTTTTACATTCAGGGCGGTTACGATGCCGTCGATAGGCGATTTGATAGCAGTTTTTGCCAGACGGTCTTCCGCTTGCGACAGCGATGCCATTGTTTGCCGCAAATCCTGCTTGCGGGCATCTAGGTCAAGCTTTGCCAGCGCTACATCTCGCTGCGTGCTTTCAAAAACATCCGTATTGAGATTACCGGTTTTATGTAGTGCCTGTTGGCGGACCAATTTACGCTGTTGCTGCGCCAGAAAAACCTTCTGGCGCTCAATTGCAATACGGCGGGAGGCAGCCAATGCGTCTTGGCGCGCGACATCAGCCTCGAATTGTTCGGGGCTGATAATGGCCAAAATGTCACCGGCTTTAACCGCATCACCTTCTTCGATATTCAGGGCGTGGATGCGCCCAGTCACTTCGGTGCGCAGTTTGATGTTTTCGCGGTAATTCACCGTGCCGGACGATAGTACGGAAGCCGCCACGCGGCCGAGCGAAACCTCTTCCATCCGTACAGAAATGGCCTCAGAGCCGCTACGGCTCGAAAATACGGCCATCACTACGACAGAAGCAATGATGGCACCGAAGATTAGAAACTTGCGCATAAATTTTCCAAATACTGATTAAGCTACGCCTAGGCTATAGCAGCCATAATGCCGAGATAGGCAATCGTTGGAATAGCGGCGATTATCAGCGACGGAACCAGCGTACGCTTGGTCCACTGCATTATACCCACCGTGTAAAGCCCGATTGACCAAAACAGAAATGGTGAAATTGCTGTCATTATAGCAGCCATCGGATGCCCGGTCGGGTAATGTGTAATCAGTGCATTTGCACTAAAAAATTGTAGCTCTTCCGCGCTGATCTGGTTGGTCCCCGCCGTTAAATAAAAAACAAGCGACGCCAGCGAAGCAAGAACCGACGGCATTCCTGCCCAGGCTGTTAAAGCAAACCAGGATCCAAAGCCGCGTTCATCGCTGGAGGTGGATTTATTCACCAGATTTAAATACAGCGCTGTGATGGCCATAACTAGAGGCACAACAATAGCAATGCCGAAAATTGCGCCCACGGTCAGGGTTGTGGGTGTGAGAAAATCCTTTGCTTCTGCTGGTATTTCATTGCCTTGGGCTGCTGCTGTTGCAACCATCTGATCAAAAAACCAGTCAAAATCGACGGTTTGGAAATAATAACTGGTAACCAAAAGGGGCACGGCGATTATCAGGATAAGTGGTAGCCAAAGCCAACCAGTATTTTCCCCCGCGCCTGCCAATGCTTTTTTCGGATCAGTGATAATATCAACAAGTGCTGAAAACGGTGATGTTGATTGTTCCATGATGTCTCCCCCGAGATATGATTAAACTTTACTCCTAAATCACATAAGCACAGTGGACCGAAATATCAATTGCTTGTTCTGCCATTGGTTGTTTTTTGCGCTTGTTGCTCTTTTTGACACGCACGGTATGTTTGTAGCATTATTGCCTATACCCCTAGGCAAAATTGCAACGGGCAATCTTGGGTTTGCTTATTAAATAGTATGGTATCATTCTGCAAAGGAGAGACCATGAAAGCGGTATTCAACGCTAAAGAGAACAGCGGCGGCGGTCCGGGGTATATCACTTATCCTGAATATGAAATTACGACGACACCGTTTAAAGGGCGGATCAGGGTGTTTCATGCAGATCACCTGCTTGCTGAAAGCCATCATGCCATCCTGCTGACAGAAACTGACCATAGCCGGGTTTACTACTTGCCGCGTGCTGATGTTCGCTTTGACTTGTTGGAAGAGTTTGAACGCTCAACCTTTTGTCCGTTTAAAGGCCATGCCAGTTATTGGCGCATAGGGGGCGAGGGTGCAGAGCAGAGCGCACCAATTGTTTGGGGGTATGCTACGCCCTTTGAAGAAGTAGCGAGTTTGAGCGAATATGTTGCGTTCTATAGCGACCGAGTGCGACTGGAAGTTGAGTAAATACAGACGATAAGCGGTGTACCAGCCAGGAACTGGCTGACCAGCATTGAAAAGGGGGATCAGGCCAGCATTGAAAAGGGGGATCAGGATGGAAGCGCGTCCATTACAGAATAAAGGAAAAGGCGGCCACCGCACACTGCAGGCGGCTTATGCCCATGTGCGCGGCGGGACTGAAGCCTTGGCTGCGAACTTATCCGACGCGGACGCTACGGTGCAATCCATGGAAGATGCTAGCCCAGCCAAATGGCATCTGGCGCATGTAAGCTGGTTTTTTGAGGAGGTTATCCTCAAGTGCTATATGCCGGGATATGCTGAATTTGATGATCAGTTTTCCTTCCTGTTCAACAGTTATTATGACGGGGTTGGTGCGCGCCAGCCGCGGCCTAAACGCGGTATGCTCACACGGCCCAGCTTAGACAGGGTAAAGAATTACCGCGCCTATGTTGACGACCATATGGATAAATTCCTTGCTCAAAATTTGGAGCAAGGTGTTGCCGCACTGATTGAACTGGGGATGAACCACGAAGAGCAGCATCAGGAATTATTGCTCACTGATATTTTGCACCTATTTGCCCAGAACCCTTTGAAGCCCGCCTTCCGCGATCCAGGCCCGCTGGCGTATGAGCCCGGCAAGGTGCTTGCCATTGGCTATACCAGTTTCGAAGGCGGCGTGCTTGAGTTCGGCGCGGAAGCTGGCGGCGAATTTCATTTCGACTGCGAAGGTCCGCGTCATGAAGAATTAGTGCCGCCGTTCAAATTAGCCAACGGGCCTGTCACCGGGGCCGACTGGATCGCCTTCTTGGAAGACGGTGGCTACAAGAACCCGCTGCTGTGGTTATCTGATGGTTGGGCCAAGGCTCAGTCTGAAGACTGGCAGGGGCCACTTTATTGGGAACGGCGTCAGGGAAAATGGTGGACAATGACGCTTCGCGGCCTGCAGCCCGTAGACCTGGATGCACCAGTTTGCCATGTCTCCTACTATGAAGCCGACGCATACGCCACATGGGCAGGCAAGCGCTTGCCAAGTGAATTTGAGCTTGAACTTGCGGCGCGCGATCAGGAAATTGAAGGCAACTTCGCCAGTAGTGGCCGTCTGCGCCCGGCACCTGTCTACGTGCGTGAGGACGGCGGCGTGGCAGGGCTATACGGCAATGTCTGGCAATGGACATCGTCTAGCTTCGCGCCTTACCGAGGGTTCAAAGCAAACGAAGGCGTGACTGGTGAATATAACGGCAAATTTATGAGCGGCCAGCAGGTGCTGCGCGGCGGTTCGTGTGTCACACCAGCAGGCCATATGCGGCCTACATACAGAAATTTCTGGCACCCCTCGACGCGGTGGCAATTTACGGGCCTCCGGCTCGCGGAGGATATATAATGCTCAATAAAATCAACTTTGTGGATGATGATACGAACCTTTCAGCCGACCGCGCGGCATTTCTGGCGTCGGTGCTTGCTGGGTTATCACAGCCGCAAAAAACGCTAGAGTGCAAATATCTGTATGATGCCGCCGGGTCTGAACTATTTGACCAGATTTGTGATCTGCCAGAATATTATCCCACACGCACCGAGATAGGCATCCTTGAGGATAATCAGGGCGCAATAGCGGAGAGCTTAGGTTCCGGCGTGGAAATCATTGAGCTCGGCAGCGGTGCCAGCATTAAAACCCGTATACTCTTGTCGGCCCTTAATGCACCAAGGCGCTATGTGCCGGTAGATATATCGGAAGATTTTGTGCTGGGTGTGGCGGCGGGTTTGCGCGCTGACTACCCGGGCCTCGTGGTGGAGCCCGTGGTGGCAGACTTTATGGCGCCTTTTGAGCTGCCTGTAAAAACGGATGCCAAGCGGCTGCTGTTTTTCCCAGGCTCGACCATAGGCAATCTGCACCGAACGGACGCTGCCTCCTTCCTAAAGTCGCTCAGGAAAGAAACCGGCGCGGACAAGTTTTTGATCGGCGTTGACCTGAAAAAAGATACGGCAGTGCTTGAAGCCGCTTACGACGACGCCGCAGGCGTGACAGCGGACTTTAATCTGAATATGCTAAGGCGCATCAACCGCGAGCTTGGCGGCACGTTTGATCTGGGCAAATTTAAGCACCGCGCCCTCTATAACAGGACCGAGGGCCGGGTTGAGATGCATCTGCTAAGCCTCGCCGACCAGAGCGTGCGGGTGGTTGATCAGGATTTCACTTTCCGCGAAGGCGAAACTATCCACACCGAGAACAGTTATAAATACGGGCTGGGCGAATTCGCAAAAATGGTCGCGGCGGCGGGCTGGGACACCCAGCATGTTTGGACCGATGACCGTGACCTGTTTGCGGTGTTTCTACTAGCAGCGGGATAATCCTGCGCAGGAAAAAAGCCAGCTACCCAATTGACAGAAGTTGGACTGCGCCATAGTGTCGGTTCAGAAATTACGGCAGTTCAAAGAACGCCGACGATCAAAAAGCGCAAGTTCCCACTATAGTTGCTC
>Ga0316204_10010941_pt1 | contig 11521 bp, 8 predicted proteins | sample 6monrhotite_MG_2_FD_205661 | JGI IMG/M metagenome (GOLD analysis project Ga0316204, IMG submission 205661) | Microbial mat bacterial communities from mineral coupon in-situ incubated in ocean water Damariscotta River, Maine, United States -... | ecosystem: Environmental > Aquatic > Marine >...
TATACAGATGGCTTAAAGATTTATACAACCATCAATTTTAAAATGCAAAAATATGCTGAATACGCCGTTAAAGAACACTTAAGGTTTCAGTTGCAGGATGATTTTTTTAGAAATATAAAGAAAAAGAAAAATGCACCATTTGATTATAGAATAACTCAAAAGGAAGTTGATAACATAATGAGGGCGGCTATGAAAAGGAGCGAGCGCTACTTGATTATGAGCGGGAAACAATGTTCTAATTGTGGTAGAAGAGGAAGGTTTCTAAAAAAAGAAACAATTGATGGGGAAACAATGGTTGTCTGTCAAGCGGGAGATTGTGGACATCAAATGGGGTTTCATTCTGAAGACTCTATATTAGCAGCCTTTGAAAGGCCTACACCAATGAAGGTATTTTCATGGCAAGGGGAAATAGATACTGTTATGAGTCCAATGGATTCAATCCGTTATTATAAAAGCTTTCTTCAATCTGGAATGATGTCTATGGATCCACAAACTGGATATATAAAGGCATGGGTCGGTGGAATAGATTATGATCACTTTGCTTATGATCACGTTCGGCAAGGGAAGCGCCAGGTAGGGTCTACTTTTAAGCCTTTTGTTTATGCGGTTGCAGTGGATGAAGGTTATTCCCCATGTTATGAAGTACCCAATGTGCTTACTACTTTCCAAAAAGGAGAATATGGGATATTGAAAGATTGGACTCCAAAAAATAGTGAGGAGGATTATGGATATAACGTTACTTTGAAATATGGTCTTGCAAATTCGATGAATACCATTACAGCTTTTCTAATGCGAAAATTTGGTCCTGAACGAGTAATTAAAATGGCAAGAAGTATGGGAGTTACTTCGCCACTTGAACCTTTACCCTCTCTATGCTTAGGAGTAGCTGATTTATCAGTTTATGAATTGGTTGGAGCATTTTCCACATTTGCTAATAAAGGGGTTTGGACTCAACCCCAGTTTTTGACTAGAATAGAGGATAAAGATGGCAATATCATTAAAGAGTTTGTTCCTAAAACAAAAGAAGCGTTAAATGAAGAAACAGCATATGTAATGTTAGATTTATTAAAGGGAGTTACCTCATCCAATTATAATTCTGATTTGGGAGAATCTAAAGGAGGGACAGGCATACGGCTCCGATCAGCTAAAACTGACAAGCGGCCCTATGGAGCAATACCTTATCCGATTGCTGGAAAAACTGGAACAACACAAAACCAATCTGATGGATGGTTTTTAGGAGCAACTCCAGATTTAGTTACTGGAGTATGGGTAGGAGCCGAGGACAGAAGTGTTAGGTTTTCAGGTATAGGAAATGGTCAAGGAGCGAATATGGCATTACCGATTTTTGGGTATTATATGAACAAGGTTTATGCAGATTCAACGATTATTATTTCAAAAGAAGATTTCGAAAAACCGGAAGAGCCTTTAACAATAGAATTAGACTGCAATACCTATAAAAGTAAAAACACTTTTGATAATGGAGGTAGTCCAGACTTTGAACAATAGAATTATTTCCTTCTCTTAAATTAGAAAAAATGAAGAAAGTTGTAAAAGACGCACAAGAAGCAATTGTTGGTATTGAAAGCAATATGACATTGATGTTAGGCGGATTTGGGCTGTGTGGAATTCCTGAAAAATGCATTGAAGCTTTGTCGCAAAAAGCAGACATAAGTAACCTTACCTGTATTTCAAATAATGCAGGGGTAGATGATTTTGGACTGGGGATGCTACTTAAGAACCGACAAATCAAAAAAATGATTTCTTCATACGTAGGCGAAAATGCGGAATTTGAACGCCAGATGCTTAGTGGAGAACTTGAAGTTGAATTGACTCCACAAGGGACATTAGCTGAAAAATGTAGAGCAGGAGGTGCGGGAATACCTGCTTTTTATACCCCTGCTGGTTATGGAACAGAAATAGCAGAAGGTAAAGAGACAAGAAAATACAATGGGAAGGATTATATTTTGGAAGAAAGTTTAGTCTCCGATTTTTCTATTGTTAAAGCATGGAAAGGAGACAAGAAGGGAAACTTAGTATTTAAAGCTACTGCCAGAAACTTTAATCCAGTTATGGCTATGGCAGGGAAGATTACAATAGCTGAGGTTGAACATTTAGTAGAACCTGGAGAGTTAGACCCAAATGAAATCCATACCCCAGGAATATTTGTGCATCGGATATTTGAAGGGAAGAATTACGAAAAACGAATTGAACAACGAACAATATCAGAGTAAAATATAGCTTATGTTAGACAAACACGGTATAGCAAAAAGGATTGCACAAGAGCTAGAAGACGGTTGGTACGTTAATTTAGGTATTGGAATTCCAACATTAGTAGCGAACTATATTCCAAATGGAATAGATGTAACCCTACAATCTGAAAATGGCTTGTTAGGGATGGGGCCTTTTCCCAAAGATTCAGAAGTGGATGCTGATTTGATCAATGCAGGCAAGCAAACAATAACTACCATGCCAGGATCTGTTTTTTTTGATTCATCTGATAGCTTTGCGATGATTAGAGCTGGAAAAGTGCAATTGACTGTTTTGGGTGCAATGGAGGTAGATCAAAGTGGTGATATAGCAAACTGGAAAATACCCGGGAAGATGGTAAAAGGGATGGGAGGGGCGATGGATTTAGTTGCTTCTGCTGAAAACATTATCGTTGCAATGATGCATACTAATCGAGCAGGAGAATCTAAACTTTTAAAGAAGTGCACCCTTCCGCTAACTGGGGTAAATTGTGTAAAAAAGATAATAACCAACTTGGCGGCTTTAGATGTTATTGATGGAAAGTTTATATTAAAGGAGAGAGCACCAGGGATTAGTATCGATGAGATCAAAGATGCTACTGAAGGAGAATTAGTAATTGAGGGAGATATTCCTGAAATGAAGATTTAAAAAGGCTTATTCGAAAAGATGGAAATCCAAAAAAGCCATAAGGTCTTTAACTCCAAAAATGTTGCAATTTTAATTGCGATTGTAATCTTTGTAGTTCATTATATTTTTAGAAAATACAACTATCTCGATTTTAAAAATGTTTTAGGCTGGGATATTTTAGCATACTACATTTACCTTCCATTTACTTTTATTCATGGAGACCCAGGAATTTCAGATCAATCTGTAGTCCAATATATTTTTGAGACATATAATCCATCTGGGACATTTTATCAAGCATACCCCCTTCCTAATGGGAACTGGTCTCCTATGTATACCTTAGGTTTTGCAATTTTATATTTTCCATTTTTTCTAATAGGTCATGTTTGGGCATTGTTGAGCGATTACCCAGCAGATGGCTTTTCTTACCCCTACCAATTTGCAATTTCCAATGGGTTAATGACCTATATTATAGGAGGGATATTTGTTTTCCGAAAATTTCTATTGGAATTTTTTACGGATAAGATAACATTGTTTGTTCTCTTGTTTATGTTGTTGGGGACTACCTTCTACCATGAGGCTTTAGTTGGAGAGTGTGGACCTCATTCTATATTATTTACTGGTTTAGCCATTATTCTTTATTTGAATCAGAAGTGGCATAAAAAACCAACAACAAAAACAGCTTTTATATTAGGCTTAGTTAGTGGTTTGGTAATCTTATCAAGAGCAAGCACAATCTTTATTGCAATTTTTCCAGTGCTTTGGAATGTTTACGATAAAGAATCTTTATTGGCAAAGATTCGGTTCTTATTTGAAAAGAGGAAGCAAATCTTCATAGGAATTATAGGCCTTGGCATCTTTCCGCTTATTCAAATTATTTATTGGAAGCTTATTACAGGAGAATTTTTGTTCAATACCTATCAAGTAACACCTGGGTTTAACTGGACTAATCCTCAATTTATGAAGGTGCTTTTCAGTTACAAAAAAGGATGGATGTTATATACACCTATGATTTCCTTTGTTATTCTGGGGCTATATTTTATATACAAATACAACAAAAAGATAGCAGCATCTGTAATTCTATTTTTTGCAGTATACCTCTATGTAATTTCTTCTTGGGGAACATGGTGGGGAGGAGGAGGTTTTGGTGCTCGGTACTTTGTTGAGTCATATGCAGTATTAGGCCTACCTCTTGGTTATTTGATATATGGAATAAGCACAATAAGATGGGCAAAATGGCTTTTTTACCCTTTAGCGTTTTCCTTTTTATTTTTAAACCTATTCCAAACGTGGCAATTTAACAATTGGATTTTTGATGGCTACACCATGACTAAAGAATATTATTGGAAGGTATTTATGAAAACATCTGTTACGGAAGAGGATCGAAAATATAGAGAAATTGTTAGAGATTTTTTACCAGTAGACAATTTCACAAACCCTCAAGATTATACTGGCAGAACTGCAGAATTTTTAGACTTTGAAAACATTAACACTATAGAGGTTCCTTCTTTTATGATTACCGATAAAGTTGCTAAGAGTGGGACCAACAGTTGTGTGATTGACCCCAGTTGGATCTATGGGCCTACCTTTAAAATTCCATACCTACAATTAACAGATCGAGAACATGCGTGGGTAAAATTGAGTTTTGACTATTTTTCAGAGTATAATATTCAAGAGAGTAAAGCGACCTTAGTAATAGAAATGGATCATGATGATGGGCAATACTTAGAAAAAAGAAGAGGATGGGATTTAGAGAATTATGAATTCAAACAAGGAGAGTGGAATACCTTTCAAATAGATTATTTAACACCAACAGTCTTAAATGAAGATATAGATGTTTTTAAAATATACATTTACGTTTCAGGATCTAAACCTATATACATTGACAATTTTAAAGTTGATGTTTATGAACGGAATTGGTAAATAAAATGGAGAAATTATCAATATTAATCCCGGCTTATAATGAAGCGAGAACAATCCATTTGATTCTGGACAAGATCAAGGAGATTGTTTTATTAAATAACATTGAGAAAGAGATTATTATTGTGAATGATTGCTCTACTGATGATACGGAGAAGGTGATTGAATCCTATATTAACGAAAATTCATCACTAGACATTCAGCTTTTTAATCAACCCAACAATCAAGGGAAAGGAGCAGCAATTCATAAAGCAATTGAATTGGCAACAGGAGAATATTTAATTGTTCAAGATGCTGACTTGGAATACGACCCCAGGGAGTATAATGACCTTTTAAAACCAGTTTTAGAAGGGTTTGCAGATGTAGTATATGGCTCGAGGTTTATAGGAGGGAACCCACACCGGATTCTTTTTTTCTGGCATTCTATAGGAAACAAGTTTTTAACCCACTTGTCGAATATGTTTACCAATTTGAATTTGACGGATATGGAAACCTGTTACAAGCTGATGAATTCAAAAATTGCGAAGAGCTTACATTTAAAGGAAAAACGGTTCGGTTTTGAACCAGAATTGACAGCAAAATTATCTAAGGTTCCAGAAATTCGGATTTATGAAGTGGGAATTTCCTATTATGGAAGGACTTATGCTGAAGGCAAAAAAATAGGATGGAGAGATGGGTTTAGAGCAATATATTGTATTTTGAAGTATAACTTATAGTGGTATTTAGTAGTATATTATTTCTCTTTTATTTCCTACCAGTATTTCTGATAGCATATCATCTTATAGATGAGCGATACAAAAACCTTACACTTTTAGTTGGAAGTATTATCTTTTATTCTTGGGGAGCACCAAATTTTATTTTAATCGCATTGTTGTCTATTGGGTTAGACTTTTACATTGTAAAAGTTATGGATATAAGTTCTCAAGGGAAAAGAAAGCTATTTCTTTGGTTGTCTTTAGTGCTCAATGTAGGCTTATTACTCTACTTTAAGTATGCCAATTTTTTTATAGAGAATGTTAATCTAGCCCTAGGAGATAAAGGAATAGAATGGACCGAAATTGTTTTGCCAATAGGCTTGAGTTTTTTCACTTTTCAAAAATTGAGTTATTCTATTGATATATACAGACAGGGTGATAAACCCCTAAAAAATTTAACCGATTATACAGTATATATACTGCTATTCCCGCAATTGATAGCTGGACCAATTGTTCGCTACAAAGAGATTGCAACTCAGCTTATAAATAGAGATACAAGAAACTATGACGACAAAATAGTTGGATTTTATCGTTTTTCGATTGGTTTGGCAAAAAAAGTATTATTAGCTAATGTTTTGGGAGAAAAAGCAGACATCGTTTTTTCAATGGATGTTGTCGATTTAAATAGTTCGCTGGCATGGTTTGGAGTCTTATGTTACACTTTTCAAATCTATTTTGACTTTTCAGGCTATTCGGATATGGCTATTGGTTTGGGGAGAATAATGGGCTTCAAGTTTCCTGAAAACTTTAATAGCCCTTATATATCACAAAGCATTACAGAGTTTTGGCGGAGGTGGCACATTACACTTGGAAGTTGGATGCGGGATTACCTCTATATTCCTTTAGGAGGAAATAGAGTAAAGAATAACTTCAGGTTATATATTAATTTATGGATTGTGTTTTTAATTTCAGGCTTATGGCATGGGGCAGCATGGAATTTTATCATTTGGGGAGGCTACCATGGGGTATTTTTAATTGCAGACCGTATTTTCCTCAATCGCTTAACAACTAAGGTTGGTGTAGCTGGAAGAATGACACTTACCTTTGTTATAGTAGTGTTAGGGTGGGTGTTGTTTAGGGCAGATAATCTAAATCATAGCTTTGAAATATATAAAGCCATGTTCAATTTGAGCTTTGTAGGTTTAGGGGGAATTATAGAGGATAAAATTTTTAGAACACTACTTATTTGCATTGCAATTAGTTTTGGATTTATTTTGCCCAAACTAGCCGAAAAGTATGATCAATTTATGGTGAATACTGGGCTTGGAAACAGTTTAATTAAAGGGATTTCGACCATACTTTTAATTATTTTAAGTGCTTCAGCATTGGTGAGTTCAGATTTTAACCCATTTATTTATTTTAGGTTTTGAAGAAGAGCAAGAACTATATAAAGAAGGGGATTTACTTTTTAATTCTAGCAGTTCTAATTGTTCCTTATATACAAAAAAGAGAAGGGTTTATTAAAGTAGAGAAGTTGAACGGGTCTTTTGAAAAAAAGGAAATAAAAGTCCCACCATTGCAGCTCAAAACATATCAAACAGAAGAATTTCAACGTAATTATAAAGAACGATACAAAGAGGAATTTGGATTTAAGAACACATTAATTCGCGTACACAATCAGCTCAATTACAGCTTATTTGATGTAGCCAACTCCAGAGGGGTGATTGTTGCTGATGATAATGTAATGATGCCAGGTGGCTACATTAAATCATACTTAGGAGTAGATGTAGCATCTAGGGAGAAAATTGAAATAGCAGTTAAAAAGGCAAGAGCAGTTCAGGACTCATTGAAAAAAAAAGGCAAAGCCTTTTTCTTTTTAATTGCTCCAGGAAAAGCATCTGTGTACCCTGAGAAAATTCCAGAATACTTTTTTATTGACTACCCAAAGAAAGCAAGCAACTATGAGATATTCACTGAACTTTTAATAAAATACAAGGTCAACTATATAGATTTTAGAAAATATGTAGTTGAGAATAAGGCGAAATTTAAATATCCAATTTTCCCATCTATGGGAATTCATTGGTCTGGAAACACCGTTGCAATAGCGATGGATTCTATGTTGTCATATATAGAAAATCAACACCACGTTCCAATACAGCAAATTTCACTTTCTGAAGGGGAGAAAACAGTAAAGAATTACAGGTATACAGATTATGATATTGGGGAATCAATGAACTTATTGTGGTTTTCTTCAAGAGATACTTTGCATTACCCAAGCATTACTTATGAAGAGTTCGACAAGAAGAAACCAAAAATTTTGGGAGTTGGAGATAGTTTTATCGAGAGTTTTATGGGGTTTTATGACATAATCGATACATGCTTTTCAACAGACTCGCGAATTTGGTTTTACAATCGAATAATAGATTGGCCTAAAAACTTACATGGTATAGAAGTTCCGAAACTTGACTTGAGTATTGAGCTTGCGAATAAAGACGTTGTTTTTGTCGAAACTTCTGAAGAAAATATCAGAATGTTGGGGTATAGCTTTATAGAAGATTTGGATGACTACTTTACTGGGAAAGATCAAATCCCAAAAGATTTGGAAAGTTATTATCTGAACTTATTAAAAAACCCTAAGGTTTTAAACGAAGCAAAAGGATTAAGCAACCTTTTGGGTTATTCCATAGAAGAAGCAACTCGATCTTTAGCCAAGTATGAATTGGAGAAATTACCTTTAGCAGATTTTGATTTTGAGAAAGAGGTAGCATACCAAATCACTCAAATTAAAAAGAATAAAAAATGGTTGGATTTGGTAAAAAAGCAAGCAATTCAAAAAAACATACCATTAGATGAAAACATTAGAGCAAATGCGGTTTGGATGGTAAATGAAAGTTTGGGAAAAAACTAAAGAAATCAATGAAAAAGATCCAAGGAATACTGTATGAGTACTGGCCATTTTTTCTAGGGCTATTTTTAGGGCTGTATTATATTACCTTAACGATAACTGGGACTGATTTTGCTTATTATCCTGGAGATTTAGGGGATTCAAGATTCAATATTTACTTGCTAGAACATGCTTACCGCTTTTTTCTAGTTGGTGATGTGCCTACTTCTAGTTATTGGGATGCTCCATATATTTATCCTCAAGAATCTATCATCACTTTTTCGGATAACCTTTTAGGGACAGCACCCATCTATTCAGTTTTTAGAATAATGGGGTTTAGTCTTATCTCATCATTTCAGCTTTGGTTTGTTACCATGACTATTCTAAATTTCACCTCAGCATATATTTTCTTCAAGTGGTTGTTAAAGAACAAATATTCTGCAACTATAGGAGCAATGGTATTTGCTTTTTCACTTGCCTTGTTTGGACAGATGGCTCATCCACAAACATTTCCTCGGTTTTGTATTCCATTGGCATTTTTATTTGCTTGTAAATTTCATCGGAGCTTTTCAGCAAAGCATTTTTTCTTAGCAATATTATTTGTGGTCTACCAATTTTATTGTGCTTTATACCTTGGCTTTATGTTGATGGTTCCCATTGCTTTGATGTTTATTTCAACGGCCATCTTGAGAGGAAAAGCTTTACTAAAAGAGGCATCACCTAAATGGCTTGGAAGTTTGTTAGGGGGACTTGCAATTAATGTCCTAATTATAATGCCACTTATTCTTCCTTATCTGAATAGCCCAGCTTTAACTACTGATGCGGATAATTTGGGATACACTGATTACAAAACAGTTATGGATTCAATCCCCTACTTTAGAGATTTTTTCTTTATCAGAACGTATACCTATTTGTGGTGGTTTTTGAATCAGGTAAGCACAGACCTTCCTGCATGGTGGGACCATCAGTTATTTCCTAGTGCCACAGTAGTAGTTTCATCCTGTTTCGTTGTCCTATATGCAATTAAAGTTCTATTGAACCCATCAAAAAAGAAAGACACATTATTTCTTTCTTTAGGGATAGTTGTTGCTTTAACTTTTTTATTGTTTACCAGAACAAAAGAATTTTCACTATATCAATACTTATATCAACTCCCAGGGTTTGGTTCAATGCGCTCTATCACACGCATTATTAATGTAGAATTACTGTTTTTTGGTTTAATGACAGCAATGGCATTTTCTGTGATAGTGAAAGAGGCAAAATACAAAGGCATTGTTTATTTGATAATGCTGGCCATTTTTATTCCCGACAATTACATTCACCCTGATGGCTATACTAGATCCAGCAAAGAAGAAAATTACCTTAGGTTGGGCTATTTAGAAGAAGAAATGAGTAAAATAGAGAGTGATAAGATAGTTTGCTTGGAAACGTATATAAATAGAGATGCTCCTATATTTTACCAAATAGATGTTATGTTAGCTGCTCAAAAATATGGGCTTAGGACAATAAATGGATATACGAGTAACTGTCCTCAGGCATATTCATTTTGTGCTGATTTAGACGTGTTCAATAGAAAATCTTGGATGGCTGATAAAAACATTCCAGAAGAAGATGTGGTTGTTCTCTATCAGGATTTCGACTTTGAATTGATACAAATGATTAAGAAAATCAAAGGAGACGAACCTTGGCTTAACAAAATAAGAGAACAAACAAAAAGAGAAGGAATCCCATTGGAAGAAAACATCAGGAACAATGCAATTTGGATGTTAAATGAACGGACTAAATTCCGAGAAGCAACACTAGCTAGAGAGGCGGCTAATTAAATTTTTTATAATAGACTTTTGAGGCCAACTCAAATAGATATTTGTCGCCATTCGAATCTCCATAGGCAAATACTTCATTATAAGAGCTTAAATCATATTCTGCCAAAACTCTTTTTTTCTTTTCCTTCCCATAGCAGTTTGGTGTAGAAAACAGGCCCGTCAATTGTTGGTTTACTACATCAAGCTTTGTTGATAGTACAGGGATATTCTCTTTTTCAAATAATGGGATAAGATAATTTTGAATAGAGGCAGATACTATTACTACTTTGTCTCCTCTATTAAGGTGCCATTGAATTCTATCTTTGGCTTCTTTTCTTTGTTTATGAGTAAGTATTTGGCGGGCAAAGTCATGACATTTTTGGTTAAAAACTTCTATAGAACATCCTTTAAAAAAGAGTAAGAAGAGTTTCTCTTTTGCTGTAGAATTGTCAATTCGACCAAGCAAATAATTTAGGAGATGAGGAAAGAACAGTAAAGATTTAGAAAGTAATTGTAAAGGCTTAAAATAAAAAAGCAGGAAGTGTTTTAAGCTATCAGATTTAGTAATGGTCCCATCAAAATCGAAAAAAGCTATAGACAATTTAAAAATAGATTAAGTAACAAAAAATAGACAGCCAAGAAAACACGATTACTTTAATCACATTGTCTTTTATAGCAAATTCAGTTGGAGAACCACCATTCTCTTCAACGTATATAGCTTGGAAGTAACGGATTAAACCAATAATTACCAAGATACAAGAAGCTAATGCCCAATATGGCTGATCAATAAAGTAAATGGAGCTGGTGGTATACATAATATAACAAACCATCATTAGTGATGCCACCATTGAAAGTATAGTATTTAAAAATGCAAGATTATAGTACTGGTTTACTTTTCTTATTTGTGAAGCAGAAGAATGAACGTTAAAATCGTCTCTTCTCTTGGCAATAACAATAAAGAGAGAAAAGAGAAAGGTCATTAATAGTAACCAAAAGGAAATCTCAACATTAACTAATTCCCCACCAGCAATAATTCGAAAAACAAAGCCAAAAGATACAATTGCAATATCTAAAAGAGAGATGTGCTTTAGCACAGTTGAATAAGCAAGGTTTAAAAGGTAATAAGCGAAGAGAACTAAAATAAAGGAGGTCGACAAAAAGAAAAAAGATAGAGAGATAGAAGTGATAAAAAGTGCTATCGAAATGCTTATTGCTTTTGGTTTTGAAATTAGACCAGCAGGGATTGGCCTATTTTTCTTTTTAGGGTGTTGCTTGTCTGCCTCTATATCACTTAAATCATTAATGATATAGATAGAGCTAGCAATAAATGAAAATGAAAAGAAACCAAT
>Ga0316204_10010942_pt1 | contig 11520 bp, 10 predicted proteins | sample 6monrhotite_MG_2_FD_205661 | JGI IMG/M metagenome (GOLD analysis project Ga0316204, IMG submission 205661) | Microbial mat bacterial communities from mineral coupon in-situ incubated in ocean water Damariscotta River, Maine, United States -... | ecosystem: Environmental > Aquatic > Marine >...
ATGGTCGTTCTCCTCTACGGCTTTCATTTGTGAGGCCAGTTTACTGGATCTCGTTCGCCCGAGGAGAGCGATCACCGCAAACACACCATGTCATTCGCTTCACGCCGTTAGGCTGAAATCTTAACCGGTCGTGCGCCGCGACTTCTCAGGCAGCTCTCAGGTCCTAAAACACTGACCACGAACCTTTTCAGACATGCCCTTTGCGGAAACTGGAGACTTGGCACATAATACCCTTCAACAGAGTTTTCTTTGGTGCAGGGCGCGAACATGATTGAATTCACACGGCGAACATTGCTTTGCTCGGGGTCCGCGGCGGTTTTCCTCGGGGCCACGCCCACTGAAGCCGAAGAACCTTTTCACCTGGGCCTTACGCCAGTGTTTCTCGACAATGATGCCGAGGTCATAGGGCGGCTTCGCACGGCACTTGCAGCGGCCTTAGGCGTTCCAATCGAATTGGAGCAACGCCGTACCTATGAGGAGGTGACCGGGTTGCTGCTGGAAGGTTCCGTGGACGCCGCTTGGCTCTGCGGTTATCCCTATCTGCAACACAAGGACGCCCTCTCGCTTGTGGCAGTGCCGGTTTGGAACGGAAAACCTCTTTACCAGTCCTACCTGATCGCAGGCAAAGAAGACGATGCCTTGAAGCTCGAAGATTTGCGGGGCGGGACGCATGCGTTTTCCGACCCAGACTCAAACTCTGGCTATCTGGTGACTGCATCCGATCTCGCAAGGCTTGGTCTTCGCCCCGAAGGTTTTTTTCGCCGCACCATATTCACTTATGGTCACCGCAACGTGGTTCGCGCCGTGTCTGACGGCTTAGTTCGATCCGGGAGTGTCGATGGATATGTCTGGGAAACCCTGGCAAAAGCGGAGCCAAAACTGACGGAACGAACTCAGGTGATTTCGCGTTCTGAATGGTTGGGGTTTCCGCCGTTCTGTGCCCGTGCCGATCGCATGGGCGAGGCCCGGTTGCGGGCCTTGCGTGAGGCCCTCCTTGGTCTTGGCCAGACGGAAGAGGGCCATATTGCATTGGGATTGCTTCAACTCGACGGGATGACGACGGCCACGCCAGAGTTGTTTGACGGCATCGAGCGCCGCATTCGGGACTACGAGAACCTACGCTAATGGAGGCCATTCGACGCATTCCACTTTCCCTGCGCGTGCCGCTTCTGGCAGCAGGTTTGATGATCCTAGTGGGGATCATCGCTTCACGGCAAGTGCTGTCCACGTTGGGTCAGGTCCAGGATGCTCGCATCAGGGAACTCGCGCAGTTGCAGGTAGAGTCCCTGTCTGTGGCGCTCGGCCCGCATGTGTTGCGCGACGATATTTGGGAGGTCTACGATACGCTGGAACGTGCCGCTGGCGAAACCGAAGGTCGGCGCATGGTCTTCACTGCCGTCGCGGACGAACACGGCCATGTCCTGGCGGCGACTGACCCTGTTCGCGCGCCGCTCGACAGCCCGATCAGCGCATTGACGGAAGGCGCACAGACACCAGAGACGCTGTCGGTGACGGGCGACGCCGCGCGGGTTCGTCTGCTTGCGCCACTGCTGTATCAGGGGCGTGCAGTCGGGCAGATCATGACAGAACTAGACGTGGCAGACCTGGTCGCTGAACGCTGGCGTGCCGGGCGGCTACTTCTGTTGGGAAATGCCCTGGCAACCGGGGTGCTTTCAATTCTTGGGTATCTTGCGATGCGCAGGATGCTGATGCCCATTGCCAGACTGGTCCGACGCATGCGCGAAACTGCGGACGCCCCTGAACCAATCCCGGAAAGCGATCTGCCGCGCGGAGACACCGAAATGACGCGGCTGGTGAGGACCTATAACGCCATGACGGATGCCGTGGTGGCCAAGGCTGACACCGAACGCCGCCTGGCAGAGCGGGAACGGTTTGTGAGCCTTGGTCGCCTGTCATCATCTCTGGCGCATGAGATAAACAACCCGCTAGGGGGGCTATTGAATGCGGTGGATACGGTACGCCAATATGCCGATCGGCCCGACGTAGTTAGACAATCAGCGGACATTCTTTCGCGCGGTCTGAACCATTTACGGGACGTTGCTCAAGCAACTTTGGACCAAAATCGACTGGACCGCTCAAGCGCGCCATTGAGCTTTGAGGATTTCGAGGACCTGCGCTTGTTGGTTGGGCCAGAGATTTCCCGGCAAGAGCAAAAATTGAATTGGCAAGTAAGTGCATCAGGGGAAGCGTTGTCTTCTTTTGCGTCGGCACCCCTACGACAAGTGTCACTGAATCTTCTCCTGAACGCCTCGGCTGCGGCCGGAACGAAAGGTGAGGTATCCCTGATGGTATCGGAAAAACCAGGCGTTTTATGCCTGTCTATCGGCGACAGTGGTGATGGTCTCTCTGATGCCGCGCGCGCGCGGCTGCTCTCTGACGCTCCGGTGCCGCCGGGTGGCGGGGTTGGTCTTCGTTTGGTTCATGATTTGGTCAAAGAACTCAATGGGTCCGTCAGCTCTGAGCGGAAGGAGAGTATGACGTTTGTTGATGTGGCTGTTCCCATTGCGCCGACCGAGGTGTCTTCGCCATGCTGAAAGGATTCCGGATCGCCCTGATTGAGGATGACGAGATTATGGGCATGTCGCTGGTTCAGAGGTTGGAGCTTGAAGGTGCAGAGGTGATATGGCTGAAACACGTCAACCGCGCGATCGGCGCACTTAGAACTCCCCGTGCTCCTATTGATGCGGTGATCAGCGATATACGTTTGCCGGACGGAACCGGCGAAGAACTGTTCAACACGTTGTGCCGCACCGCGACGCCCCCACCGTTTCTGTTCATCACCGGGCATGGCGGGATCGAGCAGGCTGTTCGCCTGATGCAGGCTGGGGCCGCGGACTATGTGACAAAACCGTTTGAAATGCCCGTATTTCTGGAACGGCTGGCGATGCTGCTATCGCCGCACGTGCCAAAGGATTTGCCACCACTGCTTGGCGTGTCTCCAGCTGCCCGGCGCGTAGACGAATTGGCCCTGAAAGCGGCAGGTGAAGATCGCCCAGTCCTGATCCGCGGCGGACCGGGAACAGGCAAAGGGCTGATCGCCCGGCGCATTCACGAGATGTCAGACCGGCGGTCGGCCCCATTCGTGATGGTCAATATCGCGCGCGAACCGAACGTGGGGGCAAAGCTGTTCGGACAAGACGGCGCGATCGAGCGGGTCGGCGAAGGTGTGCTCTTTCTCCATGCTCTCAGCCGCCTGCCCGAGACCGAACAAACGGCCCTTTTGGAAGCACTCGAAAACAGTTTCACGGGACGTGTCATTGCATCTTGCGGGCATGAGATGGCCGAAATCGTTGCCCAAGGCGGGTTCCGCGCCGATTTGTTCTACCGGCTGGATATGATGGAGATTCCGGTCCCACCGCTTGGCGAGCGAACGGAAGACGCGGTGTGGCTGATGGGGCAACTATTTGACGATCTGAATGCCCGGCGTGGCACTCGCCTGCACGGTGTCGGCCAACTCAGCGTGGAGGCCGTTCGCGCACATGACTGGCCCGGAGGGGGGCGCGAGTTGCGGTCACGTCTTGCCCGCGGGATCGAGATTGCAGCAGGCGAATTGCTGCAACCGACGGATCTGTTTCCCGAAAACATTACACGAGGTGATCGGATCATGACATTGGCCGAGGCCCGCGAAGCCGCCGAGAGGAAGCAGATCATCGAGGCGCTGGAACGCACGGATGGGCAGATCGGCCAGGCCGCGAAAACTCTGAAAGTTTCCCGTACCACCCTTTGGGAAAAAATGCAGAAACTGAGCATCGAAATCGATACGGATTAAGCTGCCTACCCGCATCTGTTTCGTGTTCGGATTTCTGAACATCGAAAAAAAATGCGTATTTCCTGCTACTTAGTTGGTCTTGACTGCAGAGTTCTGTCCAAAATTCAACTCGGTCTGCATGTTATCCTGTTCGAATAATTGAATGGGAGGAACCATCCATGAGATGTAAAAAAATGGTCGATGTCGGTCGTCGTCAATTCCTGCGAGGCGGCGCCATCGTCGGCGTTGGTGCAGCCGCCACAATGATGACAGGGGTACAGGCGCAGGCCGCAACGCCGGGCGCGCAGGTTGATTACCCTTCTTCGAAACTGGCCAACATCGCGGACCTGACAGTCAACGATCCGGTCGATATCGAATTCCCGGATGCCGATAGCCCCGGCGTCTTGCTGAAAATGGGTGAGGCTGTCGAAGGCGGCGTAGGCCCGGACAGCGACATCGTCGCCTATTCGGTGCTCTGCCCGCACAAGGGCTGGCAGATGTCCTACAACAGCGATGACCGCACTTTGAACTGCCCCGGCCATTTTTCACGCTTTGACGCAGAATCCGGCGGGCAACAGGTTTGGGGTCACGCAACCCAGAACCTTCCGCAATTCACCCTGCGCGTCGACGACAAGGGCGACATCTACGCCGAAGGCGCAAGCGACCTGATTTTCGGTCGCCCGTCGAACGTGTTGTAAGGGAAGGAACCAAACATGGCCTACAAAAGACAAATCGATCGCCTGCCCATCCCCCCGGCGGATGCCAAGGTACATAACGTGACTTGCCATTATTGCATCGTGGGGTGCGGCTACAAAGCCTACACGTGGCCCCGCAACAAGCAGGGCACGACAACCGACAACGCATTCGGAATTGACCTTGGCGAACAGCAGCCCGCCGATGGCACGTGGATTGCGCCGTCGATGTACAACATGGTTCGCCAGAACGGTCAGGACGTGCATCTGGCCGTTGTGCCCGATGAGGACTGTGTGGTGAATTCAGGCCTTGCCTCGATCCGCGGCGCGCGCATGGCGGAAAACCGTCCCAGCCGCGTGACCGGCACCCAGCAGCAGCGCCTGTCCGATCCACTGGTGTGGCGCAACGGCGTCTGGCAACCGACCACGTGGAACGACTCACTTGACCTGGTGGCGCGTGTCACGGCCCGGATCGTGACCGAAGGCTCGGAAGATGACCTGGTGGTGTCGATGTTCGACCACGGCGGTTCCGCCGGTGGCTATGAAAACACCTGGGGCACCGGAAAGCTCTATTTCGACAGCATGAAGGTCAAGAACTGTCGAATCCACAACCGCCCGGCCTATAACTCCGAGGTGCACTCGACCCGCGACATGGGTGTGGATGAGCTGAACTATTCCTACAGCGACTACGAAGTCACCGACACCATCGTGATGGTTGGGGCGAACCCGCTTGAAACCCAGACCAACGCCTTCCTCAACCACATGGTTCCGGGGATGCGCAACGGGGCCAGGTTCATCATGGTCGACCCGCGCCGCTCGGTGACGGTGAACGCCTGCGAAGAGGTAGCCGGGGCCGAAAACGTGCTGCACCTGGCGATCAAGCCGGGCAGCGACATGGCCCTGTTCAATACCATCCTGACTTACGTCGTGGATCAGGGCTGGACGGACGCCGACTTCGTCGCGGCCAGCACCTTCCAGGGCGGCGAAGCGGTAGGGGCGGATTCGGCTCATCCCGCCGGGTTGGGCAGCCTTGACTTTGCAATGCAGGACATTCGCACATCACTTGCTGAGGGCGCAGAGGTTTGTGGCGTTACCGAGGCAGACATCGTCAAGGCGGCCGAATGGATCGCCAAGCCCAACGAGGACGGGTCACGTCGCAAATGTGTGACCGGCTATGAAAAAGGCATCATCTGGGGCAACGACAACTATCGCACCATCGGTGCCGTCGTGAACCTGTCCCTGGCGACCGGCAACATTGGCCGTGAAGGCACTGGATGCTGCCGGATGGGCGGACACCAGGAAGGATACTACCGTCCCGGCGATGGCCATGTGGGACGCCCGGCCACCTATGTCGACCAGTTGCTGATCGGCGGCGGCGGCAAGATCCATCACATCTGGGCCTGTGACCATTACAAGACAACGCTGAATGCCGCTCAGTTCAAACGTGTGCACAAGCGCCGTTCGGACATGGTCAAGGATGCCATGGATTCGGCAGCGGGTGGCACGCGCGAACAGTTGGTGGATGCGATTGTCTCGGCGGTCAACGCCGGTGGGTTGTTCGTTGTGGATGTGGACATCATACACAGCCAGATCGGCCAGAACGCGCATGTGGTTCTGCCTGCCTGTGAGGCTAATGAGATGAACCTCACCTCGATGAACGGCGAACGGCGCTTGCGCCTGTCCGAGCGCTACATGGATCCGTTCGGCAACTCCAAACCCGACTGCCTGATCGCGGCCGGCGTTGCCCAGCACATGGAGGCCGTTCTTCGCGAGATGGGCAATGACGCCTATGCCGACCAGTTCAAGGGCTATGACTGGTCGTCCGAGGAAGACGCCTTCATGGATGGCTACCACCAGGGCAACCCGGACGTGACCTATGACCGCCTGCGCGTGATGGGCAACAACGGGGTGCAGGAACCGGTCACAGGGTTCGAGAATGGTGAGCTTGTCGGCACACCGCGCCTGTATACTGACGGGGTGTTTACCCGCCACGGGCGCGATGACGGCAAGGCGCTGTTCTGCGCTGCTGGCTGGCGCGGCTGGCAAGCGCCCGGCAAGGCCCAGGAGGAAGCGAACCACGAATTCTGGATCAACAACGTTCGCGCCAATATCTTTTGGCAGAACCAGTTCCTCGATCAGGACAACGACTTTGTTCAAGACCGCTTCCCCTATCCGTTCATCGAGATGAACGGGGATGACATGGCGCGCTTGGGCATCTCAACCGGCGATCTCATTGAAATCTCGAATGAGAACGGCGCGACCCAGGGGATGGCTTATCCCACCGACACCGCCAAGCCGGGACAGGTGGCGATGGTGTTCGGTTCGCCTGCCGGTTCTCAGGGCAACGTGGTGAACCCCGGCGTGAACGAACTGGTCCTGCCGGACTACAAGCACACCTGGGGCAATATCCGCAAACTCGCGGAAGCACCGCCGCAAGCCAGGGCAATTTCCTTCAAGTCGAAGGAATACACCGCCTAAGGTACGAAATGTGATTGAAACGGGCAGCCTTCGGGCTGCCCATTTTCGCGCCGGGGTTTCGTTGACAATAGTGATAGAAGACATTCAGGCTCGCCGATCCGTCTCGACACGGCGTTTGGTCGGACCAGGTCCTGATCAGGCACAAATTGAGGCACTGATATCCGATCGTTAGGCCCGAAGTGGGCGAGGTTCTAGCCACGTGGCGGGAAATGCCAAAAGGATTCGGAAGTGGTTGGCCTCATTGATTGCGTTGCGGGTCGCATGAATGACTGCTTTTCTCGCTGCGCTGCAGCGTGGATTTTCGCGGCGTTGCGGAGAAGATAGTTCTGCGAGCGCACGCAGCATATATTTGGCGGGTCTGGACCGGGCTCAAAGCGGTCATCTGACGTATTCAATCAGGTTTCGGAGCAAACTCCGATGGCACCTGTTTCAAGTGGTTCGATATCCGGTCGTTTCCGACTTACCCGCCTTTGGTGGTGGCGTGTTCCTATGATTACATCCCAAATTAAATCGACTTTGAACTGAATTAAAACATCATTCCGACAACTTTAAAGAGCATCCATTAACGATAACAAGTGCAAACGAATGCATTTTCGTTGGAACAAATCCCTAAGGAGGGCGGAATAATGAAAACCAAGTATTTTGAAATGATAATAAATTTTTATGAAGACGAATCCGGTGCAGTCACTGTTGACTGGGTTGTGCTAACTGCAGCCATCGTTGGTCTCGGTATTGCAATCATGGCTTCGGTCGGAGGTGCGACTGCTGATTTGGGCGACGTGATCTCGGGTAGTCTCGCAACCCAAGGTATCGCTACCTACTAATCGCCTACAATACTGATTTGATAGTTTGTGAAAGCTTCGTCGCGGATTACTTTCACGCTCTGATATTCATCACTTTCGAAAACTTGGCTTACTGCGTCTCTATTTGGATATTCCACTATCACGACCGATTGGGCTGGTTGTTGCCCGACAACTGCCTCGCTAATTTCAAAACGTTTAACAATCTTCGCCCCGGCTTTTTCCAAAAGTGGGCCGGTAACTTCGAGGTAGGCTGCGAGTGCCACTGGCGCTTCTTCATTTATCGTAACGAGTGCAATAACCGTGACAGACATGTAAAAGGTCTTTCTGAATAAACTGCGCAAATTTTTGAAATGGAACCAGTTAATCTGTCAAGTGAATTTCATTTCACTGCGACCTGTCAACGAGGCAGAGTTTGAAGCCTTTCTCCTAAATCGTATCAGACTCTCAGGAAACGCTTTGTTTCAACATAAGCTATATATCCTTAGGTTGTATTGCGGGTATGCAGCCCCATGATTGATTTAACAACACTTCGAAGCCGCAAGTATCGGTTCGGTCTTCCAGCACTATTAGTAGAGTTTACTGCGCTGCTTTGGCTTGCATCTTGGCTAGTGTGAGCGATCCTACTTTCGAACAACGTGCACAAACTACCGTCAGACGTCACTTGAATCGCTGTCGCATCTAGCATCACCGAGTAGCTTTCCCCATCCGTCAAATAGCGACGGTGCTATTCGAACGTCTCACAATAATTGTCATGTCAGCTTGGGGAAAATAGTAATCATCGTGTAGGTTTAGGTCCGCCTCTGATTTTGAGTACTCTCCCAAAACTTACACAAATTGGCTCCCATTCCATTGTGTTCCAACTACCACGTTGTCAATCACTCACTTCTGCGCCACATTCCGTTGGTCGGCTTGGCCCTTGCTTTCGCCAGAACCCGTCAATTCTATATCCTCGATTCCTAATACTTCCTCTTTGATCTCGCTCGCAGCGCTGGGACCATTTTCTGCGCCCCACCTCGGATAGAAGGTAACCTCTGCTAAATATTCGCCAGCAGGTAAGTTTTCGCTTTCACCGTCGAGAATTATGGTTTGCACGGGTGACGTAATAGTTACGCGTTTTGACACACCAATGTATGTGTCAGTTGGGTTTTGATCCTTAATAGAAAGACTTGCCATGACCTCAATCGGCAAGGGGATATTAGTATTGACTGTAAGCTCCGCAGCGTATGCAGAGGTTGGCTAAGCCTCCGCAAAATTGCTAGCTCTTTTTCTTAGATTGTGTCGGCTTTGTCTCGAGAATCGCAGTGTTGATTTTTCGCGGTCACCGACCCTTCAGGCAAAGAAAAAAGTTTACACACGGCGAATGGGTGTGGCAGCCTGTCGCAGCAGCGCACGAACAATTTTTAGGCGCCTGCTTTAAGGGAGGAAACGCGAATGAATTTGAGACCAGACCCTACTTTTCATGCCACGCCAAAACTCGCGATGGAAGCTCCGGCGGAAACGCTTGCTTTCACGCTGATGCTCAGCCCGGATGGTTCGCAACCCGATGGCCTTGCCGTTGTCGATGTTGATCCCAAGTCTGCCACCTACGGGCAGATTGTGCACCAACTCATCATGCCCAACAAAGGCGATGAGTTTCATCATTTCGGTTGGAACGCTTGTTCCTCTGCACTGTCGCCGCTAACAGGCCACGCTTTCCTAGAACGCCGTTATCTAATCATTCCTGGCATTCGCTCCTCGCGAATTTACGTTGTTGACGTGAAAGAACCGCTGAAAGCGAAAATCCACAAGATCATTGAGCCAGAAGAAGTGTTCGCCAAGACCGGATATTCCCGCCCCCATACGATCCACTGCGGACCGGAAGGTATTTACGTCTCCACGCTTGGCGGCGGAGGCGAAGATGGAACTGATGGACCGCCGGGCATTTTCATCATGGATTGCGAGACCTTCGAGATTTTGGGTCGTTATGAAATGGATCGGGGTGAGCAGGACAAGCACTATGATTTCTGGTGGAACCTACCACGGGATTACATGGTAAGTTCAGAGTGGGGACTGCCGCCGCAATTCGAGAACGGTATCGTGGCTGAGGATCTTCTTTCAAACAAATATGGCCATAAGATCCACTTCTGGAATCTACGGGAACGCCGCAACGTCCAGACTATAGACCTTGGTGAAAACCACCAGATGGCCCTCGAAATCCGTCCCGCGCACGACCCCGCCAAAGATTACGGCTTCTGCGGCGTCGTGGTGGACACCACCAACCTGCAGGGGGCGATCTTTACTTGGTGGCAAAAAGACGACGGCACATTTGAAGCCAAAAAAACCATTACAATCGACCCGCGTCCCGAGAAGGCAGAAAATCTGCCACCGCTTCTACAGGGCTTCGAGGCAGTGCCACCGCTTGTGACTGATATCGACCTGAGTCTGGATGACAAATATCTGTACGTGGCCTGCTGGGGCCAGGGAGAAATGCATCAGTACGATGTGTCAGACCCGATGAATCCAAAACTAACCGGTAAGGTCGAAATTGGAGGCATCGCCAGAGGTGCCAAGCACCCAAATGGCAAGGACTTTGTCTACGGTCCGCAGATGGTTGAGATCAGCCGCGATGGCAAGCGCGTCTATTGGACCAATTCGTTGTACTCGACATGGGATGATCAGTTCTACCCGGATGACGAAGGAGGTCAAATGGTAGTGGCCAATGTCGGTGAAAACGGTGGGCTAGAGCTAGACAAAGACTTCTACGTTGAGTTCCCCAAAGGATACCGCAGCCACCAGATCAGGCTGGAAGGTGGCGATTGCTCTACCGACAGTTTCTGCTATCCGTCCGTGTAAGGCGTGGAGGGAATAGATACGACAACGGCCCTTTGGTGGGCCGTTGTAGCTTCTGGCATTTATCATGGCGTAAACCCGGGTATGGGCTGGCCCCTTGCAGTTTCGGCTGCGTTGATGGACCAGTCACCTGGTAACCTTTACAAGGCTTTGCTGGCGTTGGCGTGCGGTCACGTGATCGCAATGGTCGCGATCCTGTTTCCTTTCACGGCTCTGCTCGTTCTGGCGGAGTGGCAGCAGCTTATCCAGATCTGCGCGGCGGCACTGGTCATTACCCTTGGTGTTTACCTTCTAATCAACCGCCGCCATCCCCGTTTTCTTGCACGGGTTCCACCGTCGCGGTTGGCACTCTGGTCATTTCTTGCGGCCATGGCACATGGAGCGGGCTTGATGTTGGTGCCTATCTATCTTGGCATCTGTCGCACAATTGAAACCGATACGGGTCATGCAGCAGCAGCGGATCTTATGACCGGCAACGCTGGTATCGCAATGATGGTGGCGCTTTCTCACACGCTGGCGATGATGGTCTCAGGAGGCGTACTTGCAGTTGGAGTGTACCATTGGCTCGGCTTGAAATTCTTGTCCAAAGGCTGGTTCAATTTGGACATTGTTTGGGCCTTGAGTCTTATACTGGTAGGGGTCGTTTCCTTGAGTGTCGTTCATTGAGAGCAAAGCTGGGTTAATTGATCAGGCCATGTGGAGCTTTTCGCCCTGATCGCTGATCCGCAAGATTTAAAGCTTCGGAAACAATCACACTTTTTGTAAAGCAGATCAAATGAACCTTGCTGAGAATGTCGGGGGTTCGACAGTAGTGACGAATGTTGCGGTGCGAACCAATGTCTGCTTAGGGCGGCGGTTTCAACGGGTGGTCGCAACACTTTAGTCTTTTTGGAAAGATGGAGTGTTAGAGATGAAATATCGGACGCGGACGTTTTACACGGACAAACAG
>Ga0316204_10010943_pt1 | contig 11519 bp, 12 predicted proteins | sample 6monrhotite_MG_2_FD_205661 | JGI IMG/M metagenome (GOLD analysis project Ga0316204, IMG submission 205661) | Microbial mat bacterial communities from mineral coupon in-situ incubated in ocean water Damariscotta River, Maine, United States -... | ecosystem: Environmental > Aquatic > Marine >...
CGCCGCCAGAAAGTCGTGGAAGAAGCCCCGGCCCCCGGCATGCCTGAGGATGTTCGCGAGGCGATGTGCGGCGCGGCGGTGAAGCTGGCTAAATCTGTCGTCTATGAAGGGGCAGGGACAGTTGAGTTCATTGTCGACGGCGCGAAGCCGCTGGCGCTTGATACGTTCTGGTTCCTCGAAATGAATACGCGTCTGCAAGTCGAACACCCGGTCACTGAAATGGTCACCGGAACTGATCTTGTTGATTGGCAATTGCGCGTTGCCAGCGGCGAAAAACTGCCCGCGAAACAGAAAGACATCAAATTGGTGGGGCATTCGATTGAAGCCCGAATTTGCGCTGAAGACCCAGCAGACGGGTTCCGTCCCGGCGCTGGCCTGATCGAAGAGTTTGGCATGCTCGCCGACCCAGACGCTGACTGGATCCGCTGGGAAGCCGGGTTCGAATCTGGCGACCGGGTCCCGGCTGTTTATGATTCGATGATTGCGAAACTGGTCGTCTGGGGCGAGGACCGGGATGAGGCCAATGACCGCCTGATCGATACATTGGCGCATTTGCAGCTGACCGGCGTGCCGGGCAATATCGGCTTCCTGCGCCGCTGTGCCATGGCGGACGCGTTCATTGATGGCAGCCACCATGTCAACTGGATCGCCGAACAAGGCGACGCCCTGACTCAGCCACCGGGCGAGCACCAACATGCTTCTGTTATGGCCGTTTGCGATGTCCTGCTCGGCGATAGCGGCGACGACCCATGGTCGATCCGTGATGGCTGGCGCATCAATGCAGCGCCGGTTCGCAAGACAGCAGTCGCGGTTGGCGAAGATGCTGACTGGTTCGCGCCAGACGAGCTCGATGTTGCTGAAGATGTTTCGATGCCATTGCTGACTGATCTGTCGCCGCGTCGTTTCGCAGTCACGACAGGCGGCGACAGTGTGCTGGTCGAAGTGCCCGATTTCGAAGCTGAAGCCGAAGCGCTGGCCGGCGGCGACGCCGTAAAAGCGCCCATGCCCGGCAAAGTGATTGCTGTGAATGTTAGCGTCGGTGACACGGTTGAGAAGGGCCAGGTTGTGGCCGTTATGGAAGCGATGAAAATGGAACACTCGCTGACGGCGCCGCGCGATGGGATTGTGGAATCGGTCGGCGCCGAAATCAGTGCACAAGTGCCCGAAGGTGAAATCCTGGTCGCACTGGTCGAAGAATAATCGGCAAAACGGAGCCCTTGGGCGCGGTTTATTTCCTTTTAAAACCGGTATTTAGCTGGATTGCGCGGCAATCAATCCGACTGAGCCAAGAGCCGGCCTATAAAGCGGCATGGGCGACACACCTGACGGGCAAGACCTGAATCTCAATTGGCAGGATTGGTGGGATGATCGGTTTTCATCTCCCCAAACCACAGACTCAGAAGTCGTGGAGGCGCTGCGCCAATTTCCATTTCTGGCATCCGCCCGCGCCGCGCAACGCCCGCCGCCGGGCCACTGGCGAACCTGGTTATTCATTGGCGGGCGCGGGGCTGGCAAGACAAGAGCAGGGGCGGAATGGACGCGCTTTGCGGCTTTGCACGGGGGCTGCAACCGCATCGCTTTGGTCGGGCCGACGCTTGGCGATGTTCGCGAAGTGATGATTGAAGGCCCATCCGGGTTGCGTGAGATCGAACCGGACTCGCGCGCGAGGCCGCATTATAGTGTCTCGCGTCGACGCCTCGAATGGCAGAATGGCGCGGTCGGTCTGGTCTTCTCTGCTGAAGATCCGGAGAGTCTTCGCGGCCCGCAATTTGATGCCGCCTGGTGCGATGAGATTGGCGTCTGGATGCGCGGCGAAACCGTCTGGAACAATTTGCAATTCGGTCTTCGCCTGGGGGATGCGCCGCGCTGCGTGGCGACGACGACGCCGCGCCCCGTGAAACTGGTCAAGCGCCTGATGAGCGGCGAGGCTGTGATGACGCACAGCGCGACGCGCGACAATGCCCGTCATCTGGCGTCTGGCTTTGTTGATGCTGTTGAAGCGGCTTATGCCGGAACAGCGCTGGCCCGGCAGGAATTGTTTGGTGAACTGCTGGAAGACCTGGAAGGCGCGCTGTGGCGGCGCAGTGATATTGATCGCAACCGGGTGACGCTGGTTCCGCCGCAATTTGAAGATCTGATAGTCGCGATCGATCCGCCAACCACCAGCCACACCCATTCAGATGCCTGCGGGATCATCGCTGCCGGTACACGTGCGGCGCTTGGCTTTGGCGAAAAGGCGTTCATTCTGGCCGATGCAACGGTGCGCGGCTTGCCGCCCTCAGATTGGGCCGCCCGCGCCGTCGCACTGGCCGCCAAACACGGCGCCTCGCGGATTGTCGCGGAAGCCAATCAGGGCGGGGAAATGCTACGCACTGTTCTGGAAAGCGCTGGGTGTCCATTGCCGGTCGAACTGGTCCATGCCCGGCTCGGCAAGCGCGCCCGCGCCATACCCGTCGCGGCTTTGTACGCGCAGAATAAAGTCGCGCATGTCGGCTGTTTCGACGCGCTGGAGGATGAAATGTGCCAGTTCGGAACCGATGGGTTTACAGGCTCACCTGACCGCGTCGATGCGCTGGTCTGGGCGGTTACAACGCTGATGCTGAACGCTCAGGGTGTGCCGCGTATTCGGGCGATTTAGCGCCCTGTGCGAAAGGCTTTGCGGCCGAGATATTTATTCTTCTTCGCCGCCGCATCTGGCGCCGGTGTAGCAGGGGTTTCTGCCGGTGCGCCCGGTGCAGCTGCGACATCGCCGCTGAGGATCTGCCGGACATAAGCCAGCGCTGAACTGCCTGTATTCACTTCGATTTCAGCCGCGTCTTTGTCCAGTCGCCGGGCCAGCAATTTGACATGATGCGGTGACAGACCCTCAAGCGTCTTTTCAAACACTTCAGCGCCAATTGTCGTCTTCAGTTTGAGCAGATCGTCGCGCGTCAGCCCTGCCGCAATCACTTGCTTGCGCGCGAGCTTGATCGCTGCGGCGACAAAGTCCGCGTCTTTGACCCGTGGAAACAGGGTCTCATTGTTCAGGACTGCGGTGAGTGCGGTCCGTCCATTATCTGTCAGAGCCATTATTTAAGCTGCCACATTGGTCGGTTGAGCGGTAAGTTTTGCCTGCACTTCCTGATATAGCATATTCACTGTGGTCAGGGCATCCCCGGGCCATTTCTGCGCCAAAGTCGGGTTCGCACCCAGTTCAACCGGGTTGGCGGCGAAGTCTGATTTTTGCGGAATTACAGTATGGAAAATATCATACTCGCTGTTCGGGTCCGAAGCGCCGTCGCGCATCGCTTCGAGGACAATTGTCTGATGCGGCGAGCCATCGAACTTGGTCGGCAAGACAACTGGGCGATTGTTGAGACCGCGCTTCTTGAGACTGTCAATGATATCACCCGTGAACAAGTCCAGACCGAGCGTCGACATGAAGTCTGGAATAGTTGGCACAATGATCATGTCAGAGGCCGAGAGTGTGGCTTCCGTCATTGCTGAAATGCCTGGCGGGCAGTCACATATGACGACATCATATTGTTTGCGCAGATCCGCCATATCCTGGCGCAGACGCAATCCGACCCGGCCTTCAATCGCCGTCATCGAGTAGCCTTGCTCAGTGAGGATATAGATCAACTCACGTTCAGCTCGGCGCAGGCCCGGCGTCGCTGGGACCAGAGACAGATCCAGCGGCTTGCCCATAAAGGTCACATCACTGGCATTGGGGACAATGAACTTGGTCATATGCGCGAAACATTCGCCGAGGAAATTCTCACGCAAATAGTCAGAGACATTGGTGTAATTGTGGATCGCGTCATACAGGCGCTCATCGCCGTTTTCGCCAAAGATCAGCAGCGAGGCATTGGCCTGGCTATCGAGATCGACGACCAGCGTCTTATAGCCTTCCGCGGCAAACGCTTCAGCCAGCGAAACAGTGGTGGTGGTTTTGCCCACGCCGCCCTTTGAATTGGCAACAGATATTACACGTCCGAGCATAAAGCCCCCTTACGAAACCGCACTTAGCGCGCCTAATTTTTCCCCGAGATCCCTCATTCGCGGGGATCCATTCAGCTCAATACCGATCAAATCGCCTGAAAAGCCTTAAGAAACCGGAAACGAATCCGACCGGGTCCGAGCCGCGCTAGTTTGATCATCGTTGAGACACGAGGAGGTCGGCGGCGCGCGATATGAAAATGCCCTGGTCAAAAACTGAGACGAAAAACGCCCAACCGCTGATTGCTTTGGCCAATTTGCCAAATGCTGCCTGGGGGCGAGCCGATCCTGCAGCTCTGGTGCGCGACGGCTATACGGGCAATGCGATCGCGTATCGCTGTGTACGGATGATTGCCGAAGCCGCGGCCTCGATTGAGCTGATCGGCGATACTGAACCTCTGCAGCGCTTGCTCACCGAGCCGTCGCCGGATGAAGCCGGCCGGGCGCTTCTTGAGCGGCTCTATACCGATCTGCAAATCACCGGCAATGCCTGGCTCGAAGCTGTCACGCTGCCAGATGAGACCGCGCCGCGCGGGCTGTTCTCGCTGCGCGTTGATTGCGTTCGCGTGCGCCGCGACCAGACGGGAAACCTGACAGGTTATGCGGTCAAGTTGAAGCGCGGCGAGCGGTTGATCAAGCCCGCATCGGATGGCTGGAGCCCGGTGCTGCATCTCAAACTCTATCATCCCGGCGATAGCACATATGGCCTGTCGCCCTTGGCGGCAGCGCGCAAGTCGCTCGACATTCACAATGGCGCAGCTGGATGGGCCAAAGCGCTGATCGACAATGCGGCGCGGCCGTCAGGCGCTTTGCTTTATGGCAAGGATGGCGCCCGAATGAATGATGAGCAGTTTGACCGCCTCAAAGAACAATTGACTCAGGAACATACTGGCGCGGCCAATGCCGGGCGGCCGCTGCTGCTGGAAGGCGGGCTGGACTGGCAACCGATGAGCCTGTCGCCCGTTGAAATGGATTTTGCCGAGACCCGCTACACCGCAGCGCGCGAGATCGCGCTGGCCTTTGGCGTGCCGCCAATGCTGCTCGGCATTCCCGGCGACAATACTTATTCGACTTACAAGGAAGCCCATTCAGCATTCTGGCGGCTGACCGTCTTGCCGCTGGTGCAGAAAACCGCTGGCGCCTTGATGGTCTGGCTGCGTGGACGTTTCGACCAGGTGTCGATCCGCCCAGACCTCGAAAATGTCCCAGCCTTTGCCAGTGAGCGTGACGCGCTCTGGGCCCGCGTGTCGGCGGCTGACTTTCTTTCAGATGATGAAAAACGCGCGCTGCTGGGAGTGTCAAAATGATCGAACGAAAACTCGGCGCCGCCGTGGCGCTCGCTTTGCTCATTCAAGTTGCCTCGACGCTGCTTTGGGCCGGCGCAGCGGCAGAGCGGATTGATATCCTCGAGCAGCAAATGGCGGACACAAGGCCCGTTCTGGAACGCCTGGCGCGCATGGAAGCAAGGCTGGATGCCGTGCAGGCCCAACTCAATCGCATCGAAGCAAAAGTCGGTGCGCTATGAACGCGGCTCCGCTCAACACCCGCCAGCAGGCAGCTGATGCGCTTCTGATTGAAGGCTATGCCTCGCGCTTCGGCGTCGCGGACCGTGTCGGCGATGTGGTTCGCGCGGGCGCGTTCGCCGCCGCCCTGCGCCAGCGCTCTGTCCCGATGCTGCTTCAGCATAAAACGGTGGCGCAGGCCGGATACTGGGCGCGGATGATTGAGGATGGCCGCGGCTTGTTCGTGCGCGGACTGGTCGATCGCACGGCGTCTCATCGCACCTGCTGCTGGGGGAATGGGTTTCCATTCTATCGCGGGCACCTTAAGTGTGCAGCGGACGGTTTCCGGAACCCAATTGGCGATGAGTAAAAACCCTTACGAGATCCTCGGTGTCACCCGATCTGCTAGCGCAGACGACATTCGCCGTGCGTATAAAAGGAAAGCCAAGGAGACCCATCCAGACTTGCATCCGGGCGATGCCAGGAAAGCCGACATCTTCAAAGCGGCCTCGGCGGCTTATGAAATCCTCGGCGATACTCAGAAACGCGGCCAGTTTGATCGCGGTGAGATTGATGCCGACGGCAATCAGCGCGGATTTGATGGCGGGCAAGGTTTCGGGCGCAGCCAGGGATTTGGCGGCGCACACGCACAAGGCGACGCGTTCGAAGATATCCTGTCCGGCATGTTTGGCGGCGGGCGGCGACGTCCTGGCCCGAAAAAAGGTCCGGACATGCGCTACCGAGTCGAGATCTCGTTCGAAGACTCGATCTCTGGCGCGCGCCGTGAAATGACCATGGCGGACGGCCGCGTGCTGAACATTTCCATTCCGGCCGGGATTGAGACCGGGCAATCCCTGCGTCTCAAGAGCCAGGGTAAAACCTCGACCAGTAGCGGTCCGCCGGGCGATGCCATTTTGGAAATATCCGTGCGAAACAGCAAAGTCTGGACTCGCGACGGAACCGATATCCGAATGATTGTGCCGGTCGCGCTTAAGACGGCCTTGCTCGGTGGGCACGTCGATCTCGACACGCCCATGGGGCCAATCGCGCTTAAAATACCCGAAGGCAGCAATTCTGGCGCTGTGCTCCGACTGCGCGGCAAAGGCGTGCAATTGGCCGGCAAGCCCGGAAATTTGTATGCGCGGCTGGAAGTGCTGATCGAAAACCCGAAGGATCCAGGGCTCAGAGACTGGGCCCGCGGCTATGACGGATGACTGTAATCCGCGTTTAATATTCACAAACCATTCAGAGGCTATACCGCATATCGGTCTCGTGATGAAAAAGATACTTGCTCTTCTGCTGATTGCCGCTGTGTCGGCCGCGCCCCTGCCAGTCATGGCCCAGGGCCAATATGGCAATTCGTTTTCGGCGGATGAAGCCCGCGATGCGCGGGATAAAGGCAGCGTTATGCCGCTGCGCGATATATTTCGACGCCTGAAAAACCGTTATGGCGGCTATCAAGTCGATGCCAACCTGTATAATCGTGATCGCGGTCAGGTCTATGTGATCGACTGGATGACCGATAAGGGTGAACGCATCCAAGTGACTGTCGATGCAAAAACTGGACGAATCCTGTCTTCAAGCTAAGGTAGTGTTATGAGAATTCTTGTCGTTGAAGATGAAGCTGATCTGCGCCGCCAATTGGCCGACGCATTGACCCATGCCGGTTATGCCGTCGACCTCGCCGCTGACGGTGAAGACGGGCATTTTCTAGGGGATACAGAGCCTTATGACGCTGTGATCCTGGATCTTGGCCTGCCAAAAATGGATGGCGTGACCATTCTCGAGCGCTGGCGCGAAGATGGCAAAACCTTCCCGGTTATGATCCTGACAGCGCGCGACCGCTGGAGCGAGAAAGTTGCGGGCTTTGATGCCGGCGCGGATGATTATGTCACCAAGCCCTTCTATACCGAAGAAGTTCTGGCCCGCCTGCGGGCGCTTTTGCGGCGTGCATCTGGACACGCAGTGGCGGCAATTGAAGCCGGCGCGCTGCGTCTCGATACACGGGCTGCACGGGCGACTGTGAACGGTGAGCCGATCAAATTGACGGCTCACGAATACAAAGTCCTGTCCTATCTGATCCACCATCAGGGCCGGGTTGTCCCGCGTACTGAACTGGTTGAGCACATTTATGATCAGGATTTCGACCGTGATTCGAACACGATCGAAGTGTTCATTGGCCGCTTGCGGAAGAAGATCGGGAATGACCGAATTCAGACCGAACGCGGACTTGGATATCGCCTCGTCGTGCCAGAAGATGAACGTTCCGGCGTTGTGACGTAGCGACTTCGCGGGTTAGTCGAAATATATGGACACCGCGATTCCTTCAAAAAACAGATTTCAGCGCCTGTCGCTGGCGCGGCGCTTGCTTCTGGGCGCGCTGCTGTGGAGTGTCTTGCTCGTGGTTGGCGGCGTGCTCGCCCTGACGACAGTGTACCGGGCTGAGACACTGAACATTCTCGATGATGAGCACGCAGCGACGATCCAGACGCTGGCGCGCGCGATTGAACCGCTCGGCGATGGCACGGGCCGCATCCGAGATCTCGAAGACCGCCATCCGCCAGATCCACGCTTCCAGGTGCCGCTGTCCGGCAAATACTGGCTGATTGTCGCTCTCGATGAGAATGGCGGGCATTCCGGTGACATCACCTCGCGCAGTGTGTTCGACGAAACGCTTGAAGTACCGCCGCAATTGCAAGCCGCAGCGCTGGCCAATCCGGGGCAGATGACGAGCAGCAATGGCATTGGCCCGGCTGAACAGCCGGTCCGGATCACAGTTCAGACAACCACATACCCTGAGCGCCAAAACCCGGTCCTGCTGGTCGCAGTTTCGGATCGCACCTTGTCGCTGGCGGGCGTTGACCGGTTACGCACCATTCTTCTGATTGCGATGCTGGCGCTGGCCAGTGGGACGCTTCTGGCAATGGCGCTTGGGCTGCGCTACGCGCTGCGACCTCTGGATCGTATTCAATCTGATATCACTGAGATCAGGGAAGGGCGCCAGGCCGGACTCTCCAGTGGCTATCCGGCGGAAGTCCAGCCGCTGAGCGAAGAGCTCAACAAATTACTCGACCATAATCGCGCCGTGGTTTCCCGGGCGCGGACGCATGTCGGCAATCTCGCACATGCCTTGAAGACACCGATTGCGGTTCTGCGCAATGAAGCGACGGGCGAGACGCAGCTTGACGGTGTGGTGCGGCGGCAAACTGAAACCATGCACGCAAATGTTGATCACTATCTACGCCGGGCCCAAGCCGCTGCGCGGGCGGAGGCTTTGGGCGTCCGCACGGAGGTTCAGGCGGCAACCGATGGCATTGCCCGGGTCATGAACAAGCTGTTCGCGGCGGATGGTAAATCTGTTGCCGTGGAAGTCCCAGCCGACATATTCGTTCGGACCGAGCAACAGGATCTCGAGGAAATCCTCGGCAACCTGCTCGACAATGCCTGTAAATGGGCGCGCGCCTCAGTACGGATCCACGCGCGTCAGGATGATGATGGGATGGTTGCGATCTATATTGATGATGACGGGCCGGGCCTGTCGCCGGATGAGCGCGAGGATGCTGTAAAACGCGGTGTGCGACTGGATGAAACAGCGCCCGGCACCGGTCTTGGCCTGTCGATTGTTGCTGATATTGCGGGTATGAATGGCGGCAGCCTGGAGCTTGATGAAGCCCCGCTTGGCGGTTTACGTACGATTGTTCGCCTGCGCCGGGCCTGAGCAACGTGCCGCAGGGCGGTATCGCAGACAACGGAGTATGAAGGCAGAATGAGAGCTCGAACCAAACGTCTTTATGCTGTCGGCGCCGCTGCCGTCCTGGTCATTTCTGCTGTCGCCCTCGCGTCCTCGGCGCTGAGCCGACATGCTGATCTATTCTACACACCGGAATTGCTTGTCGAACGCGGCATGCCGGATGCCGGACAACGTGTTCGTGTTGGCGGGTTTGTTGAGATCGGCTCGCGGAAGAATGGCGAAGGCGCCGAAATGCTGTTCACAATCGAAGATGGCTCCGGCGAAACGGTCGATGTGTCCTATACCGGCCTCGTCCCGGACCTGTTCCGCGAAGGCGAAGGCGTTGTTGCAACGGGCCGCTTCGATGCTGGATCGACGCTCTTCGTCGCTGAAGAAATTCTCGCCAAGCATGATGAGAATTACCAGCCGCGCGAACTTGAAGGCCTGTCGCCAACCAGCAGCGCCAGCTGATCACGCGAATGAGATCGGCTGTTGATTGGCAGCCGGAACGCCACCACCCTATCTATCCGTCCAATAGATGGAGGTCGGTGATGCAGAGCCAACGCGTTGAATTTTCGAATGCTCAAGGGGAAAAGCTGTCAGGGGTTCTTGAAATTCCTGAAACCAGCCCGGCGGCCTGGGCCGTTTTCGCTCATTGTTTCACATGCTCGAAGAAGAGCCTCGCGGCGAGCCGGGTTGCGCGCGGACTGGCCGAGCGAGGCATTGGTGTGCTGCGCTTCGACTTTACCGGGCTCGGCGAATCAGATGGCGAGTTTGCCACCAGCGGCTTCTCGGCAAATGTCGCGGACTTGATCGCCGCCACCGATTGGATGGCGACAGCAGGCCGCCCAGTCAGCCTGATGATTGGACACTCGCTGGGCGGGGCCGCCACTGTGGTCGCTGCGAAATCGATTGCCAGTGTCAAAGCCGTCGCGACAATTGGGGCGCCATCTGATGCCGGACATGTCGTTGAACAGTTCAAACAGAGCGTTCCGGAAATCGAAGCGGCAGGCCAGGCGCAAGTCAATCTGGCCGGCCGGCCTTTCACGCTCAGCAAAGCCTTCCTCGATGATTTGCGCAGCGCGACGGTTCTGGACACTGTGAAAGTGTTGAAAAAGCCACTGCTCATTCTGCATGCGCCGGGAGATCAAGTGGTTGGGATCGACAATGCCACAGATTTGTTCATGGCCGCTAAGCACCCGAAAAGCTTTGTCAGCCTGGATCGCTCGGATCATTTGCTGACGGGAAAATCAGATGCCGGCTTCGTGATTGATGTGATTGCCGGCTGGAGCGCGCGCTATATCGATGCGCCAGCGCCCGTGCCGCCAGCATCGGACAAGCTTGATAGAGTTCTGGTTCGTGAAACCGGAGAGAATGGCCCATACCAGAATGAAGTTCTGATCGGTGGTCGGCGCTTTTTTGCGGATGAACCGGCAAGCGTTGGCGGCGCTGATACCGGGCCTGATCCGTATGCTCTGGTCGAAGCTGGCCTCGGGGCCTGTACGTCGATTACATTGCGCATGTACGCCAATCGCAAGAAGTGGCCAGTTGAGCGGATCAGCGTCAGCATTGACCGCGATAAACGTCATGCCGAAGATTGCGTTGACTGCGGTCCGCGCGACAAAATTGACGTCTTCACGCGTTCTATTGCGATAGAAGGGGATTTGGATGACGAGCAGCGCGCCCGTATGCTCGAAATCGCGGATCGGTGTCCCGTGCACCGAACCTTGGAAAAAGGCGCGAAAGTGGAAACACATCTCGCCACAAAACCGGCTTAATGATCTTTAATGAGTGTTAGGCTGTTACTTTCGTAAATTAAGTACCAGATAGGTACGACATATCTTTGGAGGCATGGAAGTCGATGAAATTGTTTGGCATTTCCCGAAATGCAATGGTTGCAGGTCTAGTTGGTGCAGGCGCTATGGGCGCGTTCTTACTGGGGCCGCAATTCCAAAACGCCGACGCCAATCCGATCACGCTGGAAGCGCCGCTCGGCGCGCCTGTTTCGTTCGCAGACTTGATTGAACAAGTCAGCCCCGCCGTCGTCGGCGTGCGCGTTCGAACAGAAGTTGAGCAATCGGATCGTGAATTATCGGATCGTGAGCGGCTGCTTGAGCAGTTTGGTCTGATCCCGCCGCAAGAACCGCGCGAAGGCTTTGGCCAGGGATCTGGCTTCTTCGTTTCAGGCGAAGGTCATATCGTGACCAATAATCACGTCATCGACAATGCCGTTGAAATCGAAATTCTGACTGATGATGGATCAACACTTGAAGCAGAACTGGTCGGCGTTGATGCCGAGACCGATCTGG
>Ga0316204_10010944_pt1 | contig 11519 bp, 7 predicted proteins | sample 6monrhotite_MG_2_FD_205661 | JGI IMG/M metagenome (GOLD analysis project Ga0316204, IMG submission 205661) | Microbial mat bacterial communities from mineral coupon in-situ incubated in ocean water Damariscotta River, Maine, United States -... | ecosystem: Environmental > Aquatic > Marine >...
ATGGTATACAAGGCCCTTCCTCTAGGTGTTTGCGGAATAGTCTTTTTTTCAGCGTTTTCAATACTTGATAAATGTGCAACTTGAGCATTCATAGTTTTCCCCTTTCGTTAAAAATTTAGAAACAAATCATCAGATTTTTATTTCAAATCAATATGATTATTTCGATAGTGAAAGCTTAGGTGAATGGCTCTGGCAGTAATACTCTCGTTCTTGTAGTATCTAACTACACAAAATGGAGTAACTAACTACAGTAAAAGTTACTCAATAAAAAAGGAGCTCTCCATGGAATACGGTCAGTTTTGCCCTATAGCTAAAGCAACAGAAATTATAGGTGAGAAATGGACGATTTTAATCTTGCGCGAAATCCTTATGGGTGGGTCGCGCTTCAATATTTTACAGCGTGGATTAAGCCTGATATCTCCTACTATTCTGACTAAACGACTCAATTCACTAACTGAACACGGCTTAATCGTGAAAAAAAAGATCACGGGGCAACAGGGCTACGAATACTTTCCAACCGATTCATGCAAAGAATTATTACCTGTTATCAAATCACTTGGTGATTGGGGAATGCGTTGGGCACGTACTAATATGACAAACAACGACTACGATGTGGAATTACTGATGCTGTATCTACAACGCAGTATTCAGCCTGAAAAACTAATCGGTAACGAAAGCGTCATTCGCTTCAAGTTCACAGACATTGACGATTTATCTAATTGGTGGTTGGTTGCTAATAAAAAAGAAGTCGATGTCTGCGTCAAGGACCCTGGGAAAGATGTTGATATTTACATCACTTGCACTGTGGGGACGATGATAGATGTGTGGATTGGTGATTTTTCATACCATAGGGCGGTAAAAGAAAATAAAATGAAAATAATAGGGCCAAATGCGCTTACTCGAAATATTTTCACCTGGATGAACCCCAGTATATTCGCTGATCTGCCATCAGCTGAACACATCCAATAAGCTCCCACAAAATATAGTCAATATCGAAGATCCAATGCCTTACACAAAAACGACATATACGAACCTGCCTGTAAATAATAATCTGACACATTGCCCAATAGATGTTTCGATAAAATATCTTTTTCACGTATTTGCGCTATTGCAATAAAATCTTTACGTCTTAGATCCTCTATCATGGGATGCTCTCTGGAAAAACCTCTTGGTGCTGTACGTAATGATTCCCCACTCAATTTATATTTTTTTAAAAATGGCTTGTCTCGACTAATCCTCATCCAAACTGTATCTTTTTCAATTATCGCTTCACGTATCTTATGCAAGGAAGCAGAATCAGGTCGCCAGATGCCCGCCCCAATAAAACAGTCACCCGGTTCAATATGCAAATAAAAACCGGGAGCATGGACATTCTTACCTGTTTCATGCCGAAACTGAATACCTATATTAGTTTTATAGGGTCGCTTATCATGACCAAACCGTGTGTCGCGATACACACGCATAAGCGAACCTCCTATTTTTTTCGGAACAGCAAGAAAATGCTCAGAAATAACAGGTAATTCATTTGCCATATCGGTTATAAAATTTAATGCCGGAGTACGAACAACATCTTCATAACGCTGCTTATTTTCATTGAACCAGTCGCGATGATTATTAGCGGAAAGCGCTGATAAAAAATCAAAGGTTTCACTTGAGAAATATTGCTTAGGCATTTCCGTATCTCATTTAAGAAAGAGAAAATTAATCTCGTCGAATAATCTTCAAAAATTATTCCGTGGCAGAAAATTGTAACAACTGTTCTTCATCCAGTGCTTTTCTATCAACTTTAAGATAGGCCACTTGATCTTCGACAATAACGACTGCTTCTGCAACGCCTGCAACAGCTGTCAATTCAGATATTAAATGCGCAGCCTGTTTTTCATCAATATCACCTACATTCAATAGATAACTCGATAAATAACGTGGCTCTTTCATTGAGACGGCAATCAAAAACCATAATAACCCCATAATTGCTGAAAGCATGAAAACACTTTCATACCCCATATATCCTTGCAGAACCCCACCAAGACTACCACCCAAAAAAGCACCCAGAAACTGGCTACTCGAGTAAAATCCCATTGCTGTACCTTTACTCTGCGGCGGGGCGATTTTAGATACAAGAGAAGGCAAGCTTGCTTCGAGTAAATTAAAAGCCGTGAAAAACATAAACAGACAAAATAGCATCAACCAGAATTGCTGATACCAGAAAGACAAACCTAACTGTGCCAGGCCTACAAAAAATATACCACCCAAGAATACCTTTTTCATGCGCCGTTTACGTTCGGCCATAATAATAAATGGCACCATCGCAACAACTGACAACCCGAGTACCGGTAAGTAAATCCACCAATGATTAACAGATGCAATACCTAATTCATTTTGCAAAATACGCGGGAATACAACAAAACTTGCGGTTAGAATCATATGTAACAAAAAGATACCCGCGTCCAGACGCAATAACTGTGTGTCTTTCAATATGCTTTTAAACTGCGCAGGAATAGGTTCGGCATCACGATGAATTTTTTGAGTGGCCGGTGTTGGGACAGCAAACATCAGAACCAGTATTCCGAAAACAGCCATAGCTGCTGTAAACCAGAACAAGCCTCCCAAACCGAACCAATGATCAAACAAAGGGCCCAGCACCAAGGCTAATGCAAAGGCACTACCAATGCTCATACCAATCATCGCCATGGCTTTGGTTCGGTGTTCTTCACGTGTCAGATCAGCGGCCAGTGCCATGATAGCTGCCGCTATCGCGCCGCAGCCCTGTAATGCACGACCGAAGATAACGCCGTAAATAGAGTCAGACATAGCAGCAACTACGCTACCTAGCGCAAATAGTGCCAAACCCATGAAAATAACCGGTTTTCTACCAACCCGATCAGACAGCAGCCCAAACGGTATCTGCAACAAGCCCTGTGTGAGGCCATATACCCCAATGGCAAAACCTATCAATGCTGGCGTGGCGTAAAGCAGCTTATCTTGATAAAGGCTGATCACCGGGAACAGCATGAACAACCCTAACATGCGTATAGAGAAAATACTGGCCAGTGACAATGCCGCCCGTTTCTCTGTCGATGTCATGTTATTGACTGATCGTTGGCTGCCTCGATCCAAGTGTTAATCCTTTGTCTTAATTTTGTATAAAGTAGCGTATACTAGCAGGTTGCGATAATAACTGGTAATGAAGTCCTAATGAAGAGTATTTTAATTCGCGGCGCACGCACGCATAACTTACAAAATATCGACGTCGAAATACCACGTGATAAATTAATTGTCATTACTGGCTTGTCAGGTTCAGGAAAATCATCGCTCGCCTTTGATACCATTTATGCAGAGGGGCAACGTCGCTACGTTGAATCACTTTCCGCTTATGCTCGCCAATTCCTGTCTATCATGGAAAAACCGGATGTCGATCATATTGAAGGCTTGTCACCGGCTATCTCTATCGAACAAAAATCGACTTCACACAATCCTCGCTCTACTGTCGGCACCATTACTGAAATCTATGATTACCTACGCCTGTTATTCGCTCGGGCAGGCACGCCAATGTGTCCTGATCACGATATAACGCTGGAAGCACAAACAGTTAGCCAGATGGTTGATCACGTGTTGGCACAACCAGAAGGCAATAGATTGATGTTACTAGCTCCAATGGTTAAAAATCGTAAAGGCGAACACTTACATGTCATGGAGGAACTTAAGTCTCAAGGATTTATCCGGGCTCGTATTGATGGCATTGTTGTTGAGTTAGACGATGCCCCAACCCTCGATTTGCACCAAAAACACACTATCGACGTTGTCGTTGACCGTTTTAAAGTTAAGGAGGATATGGAACAACGATTAGCTGAATCATTTGAAACAGCCTTGAGACTCAGTGACGGTATTGCTCGTGTCTGCAGCATGGATGACAATAATACAGAGGAACTCGTTTTCTCCGCTAAATTTGCTTGCCCTCAATGTGGTTACAGCCTGAGCGAACTTGAACCGCGTTTATTTTCTTTTAATAATCCAGTCGGTGCTTGCCCAAGTTGTGATGGCTTGGGGAATAAATCATTCTTTGACCCGGAGCTCGTTGTTAACAACCCTCACTTAAGTCTGGCTGGGGGTGCAATTCGCGGATGGGATAGACGTAACGCCTATTATTTCAATCTCATCAGCTCACTAGCTGATCATTATGAATTCGATATTGAAACGCCATTTGAGGAATTAAGCGAGCAACATCAGACATTGTTACTTTATGGCAGTGGTGATGAGGTAATCGATTTTGAGTATTTTAATGAACGTGGCAGTATTACGCATAAAAGCCACCCGTTTGAAGGCATCATTCGAAACATGGATCGGCGTTATAAAGAAACCGAATCCAATGTTGTACGTGATGAGCTTTCTAAATACCTTAACGTCCATTCCTGCCCCGATTGCAGTGGTACTCGTCTGACTCGTGCAGCACGTCATGTATATATAAACGACAATACCTTACCGGAAATATCATCAATGCCTATTGGCACAGCACATGAATATTTTGAAAAATTAACACTGCCCGGTAAACGTGGTGAAATTGCAGAAAAAATTGTTAAGGAAATAGGCCAGAGACTCACATTTTTGGTTAATGTTGGTCTGGATTATTTATCACTTGAACGCAGTGCCGACACCCTGTCTGGCGGCGAAGCACAACGTATTCGCCTGGCTAGTCAAATTGGCGCAGGGCTTGTAGGTGTTATGTATGTACTCGATGAGCCTTCCATCGGCTTACACCAACGCGACAACCAACGATTACTAAATACGCTCAATTATTTACGCGATCTGGGTAATACCGTTATCGTTGTTGAACACGATGAAGATGCGATCCGATCCGCCGATCATGTTATCGATATTGGTCCGGGTGCAGGCGTACACGGTGGCAAAATTATTTCTCAGGGCACGCCAGATCAAGTTATTGCTGACGAGAATTCGCTTACTGGTAAATACTTGTCTGGCAAATTAAAAATTAATATTCCCGATAAGCGCAACCCTGTTGATAAAAACAAGCAGCTCGTTTTAACAGGAGCGACTGGAAATAACCTAAAGAATGTCAGCATCTCTATCCCAACCGGCATCATGACGGCGATCACAGGTGTTTCAGGATCTGGTAAGTCAACGTTAATTAACGATACTTTTTTTAAGCATGTTTCACACGTATTAAATAAAAACAGCAATATTCCTGCGCCCTTTGAGTCCTTCACAGGCATTGAACTCATTGATAAAGTTGTTGATATAGATCAAAGCCCAATCGGTCGTACGCCACGTTCTAACCCTGCCACCTACACGGGACTGTTCACGCCTATTCGTGAATTATTTGCCGGCACACAAGAAGCACGTTCTCGTGGTTACGCTCCAGGGCGCTTCAGCTTCAATGTGAAAGGTGGGCGCTGTGAATCATGCCAGGGTGATGGTGTTATAAAAGTTGAAATGCATTTTCTGGCCGATGTTTACGTTACCTGTGATACCTGTAAGGGAAAACGCTATAACCGCGAAACACTCGACATACGATACAAAGGCAAAAACATCTACGAATTATTAGAAATGACTGTCGAAGACGGACTGGAATTCTTTGAAAATATTCCGGTTGTGAAAAAAAAATTACAAACGTTAATGGATGTCGGACTGAGTTACATACGCCTTGGTCAAAATGCCACAACACTATCAGGCGGAGAAGCGCAGCGTGTAAAATTATCGCGTGAGTTATCAAAACGAGATACTGGAAAAACACTATATATACTTGATGAACCAACTACCGGATTACATTTCCATGACATAGAACAATTACTGGTTGTGCTTCATCGACTACGCGACCATGGTAATACTATCGTTGTTATTGAACACAATCTTGATGTCGTTAAAACTGCTGACTGGGTTATCGACCTGGGTCCTGAAGGAGGCACCAATGGTGGGGAAATCATTGCCGAAGGAACACCAGAAGACATAGCGGCATGTGAAAATTCGTACACCGGTCATTATCTTAAATCGTTATTAAATTAATTAACCTCTACATTAACAATGACAAGATCAAAGCTTTACATGTGATGGAATTCTCTTTTTCACCAATCCATAAAATGTTATAAATACACTTCATAACTAAACACATTTAAATGTGTACATAATAATAAGGGTTATAACTAGTTTTAGTTAAACCCATTTGGGAGATCACATCGTGCGCAAGCTATTCACCGTCTGGGTAAAATATTTTTTCATCTTTAATTTGTTGGTATTAACTGCTTGCGGCGGTGGCGGTGGTGGAGGCGGCCCCAGTTACTCCCTCTCAGTCAATAGCCTGACATTTTCGGCAGCGTCTGCAACAGACCCAACACCTTCTACAAAAACATTTGATATCACCGTTAACTCTGGCACGGTCTATCTTGCGGTTCTTTATACGAATAATGGCATCAGCAACGTTACCACAACCAGTACGAGCGCCAACACGGTTCAGGTAACCGTCTCTCCAGCTGCACCCAGTACATTAGGTGTTAGCACGCAAATAGACACTATCTCGGTTTATGGCTGCAGCGATGTTAACTGTAATGCACAAATTTCTGGTAGCCCCAAAACAGTCAACGTAACTTATACCATCGACGGCATGACTGCCTCGCCTGCTAATATCAATCTGGCAGCTGCGGTTAACTCAACATCTTCTACTGTACAATCAACGATAAGTAATTCACTCGGTACTGCATCCTGGTCCAGCTCGATTACTTATTTTGGTACCACCGGTAGTTGGTTAACATTATCACCAGGTAATGGTTCATCGTTACCAGCATCTATTGGCTTTACTGCAAACGGTCTAACTACACCCCCCGGAACTTATACAGCCAACGTCAACCTGACAAGTGGATCGAGTACACTCACCATTCCTGTTAGTTATGTCGTCAGTAATTCATTAACGCCTTCGAGTACATTGTTAAGCTACACAATAAACAATAGTCCATCTGCATCGGATTTAACCCGGCAATTCTCACCTGGTGCCTATACCGGCGTAACCTGGACAGCAAGCTCTGATGTTACATGGCTCGATGTAAGCCCTGCAAGCGGCAGCACAGCTAACGTCACTGCATCATTGAATCAGACTCAACTTAATACATTATTCAACGGCACCTATAACGGCACAATAACCATCGTGCCTTCTGTTGGTAATAATGCAACCGTTCCAGTAACTTTAACGGTTGACCGCACACAGGTGAATTATGTTGCGCCTTATGTTGCTACTTCAAACACAACAGATGATGTCATCATTCGTGGTGAAAACCTTAATCAATCCACTGTCCTGAATGTTAAATTTGGTAACACAAATGCTTCTTCTTTTAGTGTGATTAGCGCCACAGAGATAACCGCGACACACCCAACGCTAACAGCTGGCAACTACAGCACCACTATTGAAACAGCACTCGGCACCCACAAAACACTTGCGACTCTGGTTGTTGTTGATGCACCAACATATACCGCTACAAACATAATGTACCCTAATGCTACAACCAAAAAACCGCTCGATATTATCTATGATGCTGAACGCCAAGCATTAATAGTTGCTGTTGCATACCCGTCTGAAGGCTCTGGAGGGGCGGTTCTGCGCTATCCTTATTCATCTAGCTCATGGTCTTCCACTCCTGGTTCCGCATCTATTCTAGAATTTAGAAATATCGGTTTAACTATCGATGGCCAACAATTGCTGGCATTAACTAACACGGCCATTACACAACTTGATCCGACAACACTTATATCTGGAACCTCTACGAGCGGACCGTTTAGTTCATTTAATTATCTGAAAAACGCTGCGTTTGCGAATAACGGCAATGTAATTCTCACAACCGGTGTAAACGGAAGTGGTTATTCGACGAGTTATCAATACTCTGCCCGCAACCCTGCATTTACGAGCTTTTCCAGTTTCTACTTTGGAACACCAGGAGCAAGTATGGATGGCTCGAATGTCACGATAGTTCAAGGATCACTTTCACCTGCACCCAGTGTTTCCAAATATCTGGCTTCCAGTGACGCATTAACAATCTCGGGGATTGCTTTAAATCAGTACTCCGGAATTCCACCTGAGCTGGACCGAACTGCTTCACGAATCGTTTTGAATGGCTACCTGGTATATGATTCAGGCTATGCATTACTGGGTAATTTACCAGTCGCTTCAAGACAGGCAGCTGTGGTGTTATCACCTGATGGTAATCGAGCATACCGCTACGATAGTGGCACTACTTTACAAACATACGATCTTACCGCTACACCCGTAGCTGGAGTTTTCCCTGAAATTGGAGCAGGAACAACCCTTTCTGCTAACCCAGGCACATCGCCAAAGATCACTATTAGCCCAGATGGTGGAACATTGTTTATTGCGGGTGCTGACAGTATTGTCGTTTTACCTACGCCGTAAAATAAATGCACCCTAACGTAAAAAATATTAGTGGTGAATCGAAATAGTTGATTCACCACTATCGCTCCAAGATATTTGAAAGGTCTCCTTATCAAGTCAATAATCCTTCTAAATAGAAGGGCTATTGACTACGGTTTTATCTGTAATGCAAATACCGCTATTGTTCATACTAGATACTTTTTACGAGATCCTTTAGAATCGTTCTAACATCAGCAATTCAGCAAATACAAAAAATAATGCCTTTCGATGAATATCAATTACTAGAATCCGCCATTAATATTACTGAAGAACGCGATAAAAAATCACTCGAAAAAAGTTTGATAGACACCTTATCCAGCTTCATCACTTATGATTCAATCATATTGCTTCGCACTTCACGGAACAGTGAAAATAATGAATTAGAAGTTGCCGCCTCCACTCCTAAAGATGCATACCAGCAAAAGCTAACGCTTGCTACACATGAACATGGTGAGCAACTGGTTGTAAGCGATGAGCAAATCAAACATTGCATTGATAATCAGAAGCCTGTTTCGATCACTCATGAAGATCAAAATAGAACACTATTCCCAATTATCATCAATAATACAGTCATAGGCATTATCGACATCTATCGCTATCAAAACGATGAACTCATGGATAAGCTCATCAATGGTTTTATACGTATTTACAGTAATTTTTTAGCTATCATAGCCGACAATGAACATGATGCTCTTACCGGACTACTTAATCGAAAAACATTTGACACTCACCTATCTGAATTACTTTCGAAAACTGAATCCAATAATGATTCAGAATATTTTTCCGGCACAGAGCGACGTATTCCAAAACAAGACAACACTCATCATTGGTTTGGTATATTAGATATTGATCACTTTAAAAGTATTAACGACAGATTCGGACACGTATATGGTGACGAAGTATTACTGTTATTTGCTGACCTAATGAGAAAAACATATAGAAGCAGTGACCTTTTATTTAGGTATGGGGGTGAGGAATTCGTTGTTGTGCTGTCCCCTGTTCAAGAGCCTGTGGCCCAGAAGATCTTTGAACGATTTCGAAAACAAGTAGAAGATTTCGATTTCCCTCAGGTAGGGCACATATCAGTCAGCATTGGCACAATCAGTATCAATGAACAGGAGCATCCTGCAACTCTACTGGAAAACGCCGACCAAGCACTCTATTTCGCGAAGGGCCATGGTAGAAACCAAATTCAGAATTACAATGAGTTAATAACGTCAGGCATACTAAAAGCGCGTCAAGTTGACAGTGATATTGAATTATTCTAAATAATAATCATTACATTAAATTCAAAGTATATTATTCAATTGACATTCAAAAAATAGTAACTATAAATCATATGTAAAGAGCGTAATATGCAATACACTAATCATTCCATACAAAGCTTAGCAAATTATCACAAGGCACGCATGTCTGAACATATTGACAAACTAAATGAACTAAACAAACATAGCTCACTAAAAGAGAAATTAGCTGGCACTCATCAAGCCATAAAAAAAAGCATGCCCTTCATAGCCCGTATTGCAATTGCAATTTATGATCCTTCAACACGCACATTAAAAACATTTGTGCACAGCAGTGACAATGAAAACCCGTTAGAAAACTATCAATCATCGATTGATGAGGCTCCATCACTAAAAAAAATTATCGAAAAAGGTCTGCCGCGTGTAATTAACAACATGGTAACTTTTGACAACGGGACAAATGAACATACAAAACGTATCGGCCGAAGTGGTTATGCGGCCAGTTACACCATCCCCATGTTCAACGATGCAAACTTCTTTGGATTCATTTTTTTTAATTCATTTGAAACCGACGTCTTCAATGAACAAAACCTCAATGAAATTGATATTTTTGGGCATCTCATTTCTCTAATGATTATTAATGAACTCTCCAATATCCAAACACTATCTGCGGCATTAAAAACCACTAGCAAAATTACACATCTACGTGATCCAGAAACCGGGTCTCATCTTGATCGTATGTCTAGATACAGCCGATTAATAGCAAGCTCACTAGCCAAAAAATACAATTTAAGCGATGATTACATTGAACATATTTTCATGTTTTCTCCATTACATGATATTGGAAAAATTGGTATCCCAGATCGTATTTTGATGAAACCAGGGAAATTAACCCAAGACGAGATGAAAATCATGAAAACTCATGCTATCAAAGGCAGAAAAATTATTGATGAGATTCTAAGTAATTTTGGACTTAGCGATATTAATCACATAGATATGCTAAAAAATATTATTGAATTTCATCATGAATCAGTTAATGGAACCGGTTATCCTGATCATAAAAAAGGAACTGATATACCACTTGAAGCTAGAATAGTAGCTACCGCTGACATATTCGATGCCTTAACCAGTAAACGGCCATATAAGGAAGCGTGGTCGAATGAAGCTGCATTTGACGCATTGCAAAAACTAGTCGGCGAAAAACTTGACCAGGATTGCGTCAATGCCTTATTGGATAACATCAAAGAAATTGAAATAATACAACAACATTTCAAGGAAAACTTATACGGATAGTGATATATGCGCCTGCATAGAACCGGCTAGACATATACTAGTTACTCACTAAATAGGCGTTACACTTTCTGCCTTAAATATTCCTGCATCCTCTTATATTCAATAACATCACCATCTCAAAAACAGTCATGTATTATTACCTAATTAAACACTATACTTATTAGCGACCATAGCACTACTAAAACCATTAGATAATATTATGAGCAAAATCCATCATTACCTTTCAATGTTAATATTCACCGCAGCCGTGATGCTTGGCGTGCAAATACCGAATTTTGTTGATCAATATGGTAAACGTGTTGACGCGCATGCAAAAGAAGTGAATATCGGTTTTGCAGAATACCTTAAAATATCAAAAAAATTTGGCACAGGTTCCATAGAAGAGCTAATTAAAAAACATGAGAACAGCAGTGACCTTACCTTTCAGGCCGAAGCAGAACCCATACGCCAAAGTTATGATAGAAAAAAACGCTTCGATGCTGAACTCATCGCATTAAAGGGTGGTTTTTGGTCGCAGGCTTTTCACGTTTTAATCAAATCAGACCGAGAAATTTTAA
>Ga0316204_10010945_pt1 | contig 11519 bp, 12 predicted proteins | sample 6monrhotite_MG_2_FD_205661 | JGI IMG/M metagenome (GOLD analysis project Ga0316204, IMG submission 205661) | Microbial mat bacterial communities from mineral coupon in-situ incubated in ocean water Damariscotta River, Maine, United States -... | ecosystem: Environmental > Aquatic > Marine >...
TGCGAAGTTCCAGGTGTGGGCCACCGACAATCCGGGTCCCACGAGCAGCATCCCGGCCCAGGTCGCCGCGAAGGTGATGGATGGGTTCGCCCCCGAGGCCGCCGAAGCATTCCACTGGCGTCTGCTCGAGGCGTACTTCTCGGAGAACCGCACCATCTCGGACTGGTCGGTGCTCGGGGACCTGGCCGCGGAGGTCGGCGTCGACCGCCAGCAGTTCCTCACGACCGTCGATGAACAGCAGCGGGTTGCGTCTCAGATGGTGATCGACGAGCACAACGCCGCGATCGAGAACGGCGTCACGGCAGTACCGACGATCGTTCTCGACAATGTGTTGCCGATCCCCGGCGCGCAGGAACTCGAGTCCTACGAGATCTGGATCAACAAGCTGCTGGCCAAGCGCACGCCGGACGCGGAACGCGAACAGTAGTCATCCATCCACACCCCGCGCGAGTGGACTCTCTACGCTCGGCGGCGTGGCGCTCGTTCTCCACCCCCACGGACGACCGGAACGGTCACTCGCGGTTCTCGCCGCCATCCTCTTGCTCCTCTACGCGCTGGCGGCGGCCTGGGTCGTGGCCGCTGACCGGCGACCGCTCCCCGGGTTCAACGCAACCATCGATGAGAAGGGTTCACTCGTCGTCGAGGGTGCTGTTCTCGAACGTACGCTCCGCGACGAACTCCTCGGGCAACTGGCGGACGACGGCGAGTTCGACATCATCGTCTCCGACGTGGTGGTGGACGCCGATGCGAGCGAGATCGGCTCCGTGAGCGCCCTCGTCGCGGACCTGCTCAGTCAGATCACTCCGGACGATTCCTGACCCGGGTCCGGGCCCCAACGAGCACGGTGACCGAGGCCGCGCCCGCACCACGGAGTCGGTGGGCGAGATGGTCGACCGTAGTGCCGGTCAGCACGACATCATCGAGCAGGACCACATTGCGCCCGAGCGCGACGTCATCCACGACATAGCCCGCCGCGTCGGCCATTGCCGGACGATCAGCAATCGGAGTGTCACGGAGGCGATCGGTGGCGAACCGACGCGCGATCAGATCGAGAACGAGCGGCGTCCCGAGCGCGGTCGCCACGGCGGCGGCGAGCGTGGCCGCGAGATGGTCCGGCTTGGCCGGGTTCGGGGGGACAGCGGTGACGATGGGATCGCGCGGGATCTCGAGCGTGGTTGCCCACTCCCCCACGCGCCTCGCCAACTCGATGGCCGCCCGTGGGTCGTCATCGTCCTTGGCGGCGGAGACCAGGGCCCCGATGTCCGAGCGTTCGCCGTCGTCGTTCCAGTACTCGCCGTACACCCACATCGCCGCAAACTCTTCCACATGGCGCCACCGACAACGGAGTGCAAACTTTTGTTAGCAAAATCGCACGAAAGGGGTTGCATTCCTCGGTCCGCTAACTATAGTAAGCACCGTAGTTCGCAGGTCTCCCCCAATCCCCCCTCTCAAAAGGAGTTCCAATGACCGCAGTCATCGATCAGGTCAAGTCCGCAGCGCTCACCGGCGCCGGCATCAACCTTCTCGTCACCGACGCCATCGTCGGACGCGAGGTTCCCGCCCCCAAGTTCGCACAGGCCTACGTCGCCTCCGCTCGCGAGCAGGGCAACGAAGCCCTCACCGATTTCCGCGGCCGCACCGAGGCGCCGGCTCTCAAGGCCATCGGCCGCCTGCCCGAGTCCATCGCCGACGCCATGATCACCGGTCGCACCGCGGCCTGGGATCGTCTCGGTATCGACGCCCCGGCTCCCGCCAAGGCCACCAAGGCCAAGGCCACCAAGTCGGCCGCCAAAGCCAAGGCTGCCAAGGCCGACGACAAGGCCTGAGCCAACTGATCGACGCCCCACCGGCGTGATCCCCCAAATCCCCCCCACCACGGCCGGGCTGCACATGATGCGGCCCGGTCGTGGCGCGTCCGGGTTGTGGTTCTCGTTCACCGGTACGGTGTTGTGATGCCCCCCGATCCCCGAGACGCCTGGCGTGACCTCGGCAACCACATCCGTGAGCAGCGTCGCCAAGCCGAACTGAGCGTTCGCAAGCTGGCCGACATGGCCGGTGTCTCCAATCCCTACCTCAGCCAGATCGAGCGAGGGTTGAAACGGCCCAGCGCGGAGATCCTGCAACAACTGGCCCGTGCGCTCGAGGTGTCTGCCGAGTCGCTCTACGTCCGTGCCGGCATCCTCGATGAAGAACCCGAGTCCGATCTGTTGGCCACGATCCGGGCACAGACCGATCTCAGCACCGACCAAAAGCAGGTGCTGATCCGGATCTACGAGTCGTTCATCTCCGAGAACACCGCCGGCTGAGCCTCTAGGGCAAGCCGTCGGTCATGAGTCGCACACCGATCGTCGTCGTGCGACTCGCCATGTCGGCGAGAAGCTGCGGCACGTCAACGGGTGCCTCGAAACGGTCGATGTGGCCCTCGAGTTCGAACCGACCGTCCGGACGCACCACCACGGAGTCCAACGCGGACCGGGCCGGGAGCCAATCGAGCTCGCGTTCATAGCGGCGGTGGAACCGGGTGGGGATCGAGACGGTCCGGCCCCGGAGCTTGGCGCTGGTGATGGTCACCCCGACCGTTCGACCGTCGACCCATGGTTCGAGAATGGCGTCACCCCACCTACCGAGACCGGGAAGTGGCGCCAGAAGCTCGCCGTCGACGACGCTCACCGGTGTCTCGGGCACGATCGATGCCGCCCACGCCACGACCTCTTCCGCCGTCAGACCGACTTCGACATTGACGACACGAGCACCCAGGCGCTGGGGCACGGCCTCGAGGATTCGAACGTCGGCGCTGTCCACCCTGACATCCGCGATCGGCCGGCCGGCGACCTCGACATCGCCGAACGAGATGTCGACCCGCCGCCAGAGACCCGCCTGGCCGCTGAGCATCGCCCGACTCGGATCATCGACCGGGCTCAGCTCGTGGACGGCGCCGATCACCCCGGTCACACCGCCGGCCACCGGCAGCTCCACCTTCTGTCCGACCAGAACCTGACCGGCCGCGGCGAAGACACGGTCGGTCATGCGCCGCAAGCCAAGCGGATCCCAGCGTTCGGTCATTCACGGACTCTATTGCGCGGCACGGGCGCCGATAGCCTCCGCCAATGAACGAGACCTCCCCAGCGACCGCGGACGACGATGCGATGCATCCCCTCGGCATCGCCGGGGCGATCGTCGCCGTCTCGGCCTGGGGGTTGTCTGGGGTGGTGGCGAAGCACATCGACATGGGTGGCATTGCCATCGCGGCATACCGGTTCATCACCTATTTCCTGGCGCTCAGTGTGTTCATGCACCTCCGCGGCACGCGGATCACGGTTCGGATGTTGCGGCTCTCGTTGTGGGGCGGAATCGCGCTCGGCGTCGATGTCGCCCTCTTCTTCTCCGCGGTGAAGCACACGTCGGTGGCGAACGCAACCATCATCGGCGCACTACAACCCGTGCTGGTCGCCATCGTCGCCCACCGGTTCTTCGGGGAGCGGATCCGGCCACGGGACATGGGCTTCGGCGCGATCGCTCTCGCCGCCGCCATCATCGTCGTCCTGAACGCTGCCGACTCGGCCGAGCCGGACATCTCCGGTGATCTGCTCGCCGTTGGTGCCCTGTTCGCGTGGGCGGCGTACTTCGTCTTCTCGAAGATGGCGAAGGGTTCGCTGACCGGCAATGAGTACACGATCGGTACCGCCTTCTGGGTCGGGGTGATCAATGTGCCGCTCGGCTTCGCGTTCGGGCAGGACATGAGTTGGCCGGACACGGAGTCATGGCTCTGGCTGCTGCTCCTCGCCTTTGGTGCCGGCATCCTCGGCCACTCGATCATGAACTGGTCGATCCAGCAGATCCCGCTGTGGCTCGGCTCGACCTTCACCCTCTTCATTCCCACGGTGTCCGCCGCTGCGGCCTGGGCGTTCCTCGGCGAACCACTCACCGGCACCCAGATGGTCGCGATGACTGTCGTGATCCTCGCCCTCGGCGGCGTCGTCACCGGTCAAGCCGGCGTGGGAAGTCGACCGAGGCCACTCCGACGGTGAACAATGGCGCGGAACCCCGCCACGGAGGTCGCGCCATGACACCCGATGAATATCAGCGCTACGACGCAACCGGCCTCGCCGCGCTGGTCGACACCGGTGAGGTGAGGCCGCTGGAGTTGGTCGATCTCGCGATCGCCGAGATCGAGGCCCGCAATCCGGACATCAACGCGGTGGTCGCCACCCGGTTCGACGAAGCCCGCGCCGAGGCGGCGGCGCTGGGTCCCGACGCCCTCGGAGTCCCGTGGCTGGTCAAGGACTTCAACACCGACGTCGCCGGCCTCCCGACCCGGGGCGGCAGCCGGGTGATGGCCGATGCGCCGCCGGCCGCGGTCGATGGGGTCCTGGTCGAGCGCTACAGGGCTGCCGGCATGGTGATCCTCGACAAGACGAACACCCCGGAGTTCGGGATGAACGTCGACACCACTCCGTCGCTGTTCGGCCCCACCCGCAATCCCCACGACCTGAGCCGCAGTGCAGGAGGTTCGAGTGGCGGAAGCGCGGCCGCCGTCGCTTCCGGAATGCTCCCGGCCTGCCATGCGACCGACAGCGGAGGATCGATCCGGATTCCGGCCTCGAACTGTGGCCTCTTCGGGATCAAACCGACGCGTGGTCGCGTCCCGCTCGGCAATAACGCGTCCGAAGGTCTCGCGGGCCTCAGCACCGGCAACGCTGTCAGCCACTCCGTGCGTGACTCCGCGCTCGCCCTCGACATCGCATCAGGGCCACTCCCGACCGACATCTACTTCGCGCCGGAGGGGCCACCGTCGTTCATGGACGTGCTCCACGAACCACTCAAGTCACTACGCATCGGGCGCTGGGTTGCCGGCCTCGCCGGGGAAGCCGTTCACGCCGACAATGTGGCCGCCGTCGATGCCGCCGCAACATTGATGGAATCGCTTGGCCATGTCGTGGTCGACGTCGCTCCCCCCGTCGACGGCCAGTCCCTTCGGGGCGCCCTCGACTGCCTCTTCAGCGTCAACATCGACGCCATCGTGCGAATGCTCCGATCCGCCATGCCCCACCTGCCGGTCGACGACATGCTCGAGCCGGCCACGGTGGCGTGCGCCGACGGCGCGGATCGGTTCAGCGCTGTCGACTACGTGAACGCACAGGCCTTCGCCCGCGCTGCCACTGCCGCGATGGCCGAGTACTTCGCCGACGTCGACGTCGTCATGTCCCCCACGCTCGCCAACCCACCACTCCCGCTCGGCGAACTCGACCCCCGAACGCCGGACTGGGACGGCTTCCTCCGACGAATGCTCGACGAGATCCCGTTCACGGCACTGTTCAACCTGACCGGCGGGCCTGCCGCCACGATGCCACTCGGCCGATCTTCCACTGGACTGCCGATCGGCGTTCAGATCGGCGGCCCGCTCGGGAGCGAAGCCCTGCTCCTGCAACTCTCCCGGGCCGTCGAGATCGCGGCACCATGGCACCACCGGAAGTGAGCGCGGCGACCAGCGTCCCCGTCGACACCTGGGTGGCGTTCTGCGAAACGACAGCCGGTGGGAGCGCCGCCGGGATCGTGCACGACGGTTCGGGCCTGGCCGACGACGAGATGCAGTCGATCGCCCTCGCCGTCGGTGCCCCCGCCACGTGTTTCATCCAGGACGTAGGCCCGTCACACGTGGATGTTCGGTTCTTCTCGACGCTGACCGAGTACGGGATGTGCGGGCACGGGTCGGTTGCCCTGCTGACCGCGCTCATCGAGGCAGGCACCGTCGAGTGCGACACCGAGGTGCGTCGTCTCGACCTGGTCACGCCCACCAGCCGAGCGGTGATGAGTGCTCGCCGGCGAACCGACGGCCGCCCCGAAGTCATGCTCAGTCTCGACCCGGCGCCCGTTCGCCCGACGGCCATCGCGGGCGCGGATCTCGCCGATGCCCTCGGCGCTTCGACCCATGTCTTCAGCGCCGTTCCCATGGAGGAGAGCCCATCTGACTTCGTCCACCTGATCGTGCCGATGACAGGGCTCGACGCGCTGGCATCGCTGGCCCCGGACTTCGCCGCGCTCACCGAGCTCTGCGAGACCCACGGCGTCCACACGGTTGCCGCCTACTCGCCGGTCGCCGGTGATCCGGCCAACACGGTCCGCGTCCGCGACTTCTGCCCCGCCACCGGAACCAATGAGGCACCCGCCACCGGCACCACCAATCGAGCGGTGTCGGGTCATTTGGCCCGCCATGACGTCCGTGGCCTCGGCGCCGACGGCAGTCACACCGTCCGGGCCGAACAAGGCATCGAGATGGGTCGGCCGAGCCTCATCACCACATCGCTGGAGGTCACCGATGGCGCCGTGACCTCCATCGCCGTCGGGGGCGTCGCCACGTTTCTCCGACGAGTGGGCGCCGCTGGGCTCCCCCGCCCGGATGAGACGACTGGCTAGATGGCGATGCCGCGGCTCCACGCTTCGTAGAGCGAGGCGTACTCGCCACCGGCGACAACGAGATCGTCGTGCGTGCCGGTTTCGACGATTCGGCCATCGGCGAAGACCACGACCAACTCGGCCCGCTCGGCTGTCGACAACCGGTGCGCCACGGTCACGGTGGTACGGCCCCGCTTGAGCCGATCGAGCGCTTCGGTCATCGCCAACTCCGTGGCGGGGTCGAGCGATGACGTGGCCTCATCGAGAATGAGCACGCCCGGGTCGGCGAGTGCCGCCCGCACGACCGCAACGAGCTGCCGTTCACCCACCGACAAACCGTCCCCGGCGGGGCCGATCTCGGTGTCCAGCTCTTCAGGCAGCGAGCCGACCCACTGGGTCAGGCCCAGATCAGCAATCGCGGTGACGATGTCGGCGTCGGTGGCGTCATCGCGACCCATGCGGATGTTCTCCCGCACCGGCATGGCGAACAGGAAGCCGTCCTGGGGGACCATCCGCACAGCTGCTCGCCGGTCGCTCTCGGCAAGGCGGCGCACGTCTACCCCACCAAGCGCGACCGAACCCTCGTCCGGATCCGCCAATCGGCAGAGCAGCCGGGCGAGCGTGGTCTTGCCCGAACCGGTCGCCCCCACGACCGCGACCGCCGTCCCCGCGGGGACGTGGAGCGAGACATCGTGCAGCACGGCGTGATCGTTGTAGGCGAACGAGACCGCTTCGACATCGATCTCGAGGGGACCGTCATGGATCGGGAGCGGGTCAGTGGCCGGCGGGATCGCCTGGGGCCGGTTGGCCAACTCGATTGTGCGCTGCCACCCGGCCAGGGCCACCGTCGTGTCGTCGATCACTTCGGTGAGCTCGGCGATCGGCGTGAGGATGATCTGGACGAGGAACAGGATCGCGACCGTCTCGCCCAGCGTGGTGCTTCCCGCTCCGAGCCAGACAGCCGTGAGGATGACGGCCGAGATGGCGATCGTGCCGAAGATGTCGGAGATGGTGAACAGCCAGGCCATCACCTTGTTGGCGTGGATCTGGCTGTCGTACAGACGGTCGACGTCGGCGCCGAGACGGGCCGCAGCCTGCTCGTGCTGGCCGAAGGCGCGGATCACCTCACCACCGGCGATCGCCTCGTTGGCATCGCTGAGAAGATCGGCCGTGTGTACGCGTACGACGCCGATGCGTTGTTGGCGCGCCCGCTGGAGAGACACGAGGATCGGCACCATCAGCACCAGCGCGACGCAGGCGATCAGGGCCAGTGGCCATGAATAGACGAACATGGCGAGGGCAGCGGTGATCGCGATACTGGTGTTGACCAGCCAGGCGTAGGCGCCCCAGTCGACGAATCGGGTGAGGGCTTCGATGTCACCGGTGGTGCGGCTGACGAGGTCACCCTGCCGTTCGGTGGCGTGCTCGGCGAGCGAGAGATCGACCGCTCGGCGCAGAACGACACGCCGGAGCCGCGCCAGCGCCATCTCGCTGGTGCGGATGAGGACCAACTGGCCAATCACAGAGAGCAAAACGACACCGACCACGACCGCGGTGGTGATCCCCGCGAGGGTGAGCAGTTCGCCGCGGTCATAACCGCCGGCCTGGAGCAGGTCGCCATCGATCAGCCGCTGGAACAGCACCGGGATGGCCACCCGCCCGAGCGCCAGCACGACACCGGTGCCCAGCAGCAGACGAATGACCGGCCGAAACTCCGGATTCAGCACCAAACCGGCGCGCAGGATGGCGAACGAGGTGACATCGCTTCCTGCGAGGGCCTCGTCGGAGGTCGACTCACTCATTGCACAGCCTCCCGCTCATACGCCGCAACGAGATCCCGGTACACCGGATTCCCGAGGAGGGACTCGTGGTCGCTCATCTCGGCAACTCGTCCGTCGATCACCAACGCCACCCGATCCGCTCCCGCCATGGCGGCGACACGATGGGTGACCATGACGACGGTCGTCGACAACTCGGCCAGGTTGGCGAGAATCTCCTCCTCGCGCACCGGGTCGACGGCCGATGTCGCATCATCGAGCAGCACCAGACCCGGACTTCCAGCCAGCGCCCGGGCCAACGCGATGCGTTGGCGCTGACCACCGGAGACGGCAACGCCTCGCTCACCGACCACGGTGTCGAACCCGTCAGGCAGGATGTCGGCGAGGTCTGCGCCACCGGCCGCGGCAAGCGCCTGCTCGATCTCGCGGTCGCTCAGCCCCCGCCCGTAGTCCACATTGCTGCGGACCGTGCCGGTGAACAGGACCGCGTTCTGCGACGCGACCGTGATCTGATCCCGCAGGTCGGCCTCGGCGACCTCGCCGGCCGGGATACCGTCGTAGGTGACCTCACCGGCGTCGACGGGACGGAGACGGGCGAGCACCTCGAGTGCCGTGGACTTGCCGCCACCGGTTGGACCGACCAGCGCCAGCGTCTCACCCGGGGCGATCGGAAGGGTGAGCGAGGCGATCCGGGGACGGTCCTCATCACCGACACGGACATGGTCGAGGCGGGCTGCAATCGGACCGGCCGGCAGGCGCTGGGCACTCGCCGGCACCGCCCGTAGCGGATCGTCGGGTTCATCGAGGATCTCATCGATTCGGCGACGGCCAACGACGGAAACGGGCAGATCGGTGAGGAAGAAGCCGATGACCTGGATCGGGAACGCCAGGACACTGAAGAGTGCGACTGCCTGGACGAGGTCTCCCGGTTCGAGGATCCCGCTCGCCACCCGGTTGGCGCCGACGACGACGATCAGGATCATCGCGAGCTGCGGGATGGCCGCGAAGAATGTGTCGATGCACATCTTCAGCGCGCTCACGTGGACACGGGCCGAACGGTGCTCCTCCACGATTCGGGCGAACCGTTCCAGCTCTGCGTCCTCGCGGCCGAGCGTCTTGATGACCTGAGTGCCGGCGATCATCTCGGTGGTGGCCGCCGTGACGTCGGCATTGGCCTGACGCTCGGCGGCCGTCGGCTTCTCCAACAGGAGAGTGCTCGCCCAACTGGCAAAGAGCACGAGCGGCAGCACCCCCACGGTGGCGAACATGAGCGGGAGATCGATGGCGGCCAACCCGAGTACGGCGAACACGAGCATGCTCAACACGCCGATGGTGAACGGCGCGGGGTGCATGACATCGACGGCGGCCTCGGTGTCGGCATCGATACCTGCGAGCATGGTGCCAGGAGCACGGCTGCGGAGCCGGGCCAACGACATCTGCACGATCCGCTCTGACATGTCGCGTTGATGCGTCGTGCGAGTCCGCGAGGCGGTCATGCCGGCGTAGTAACGACGGGCGACGACGCCAACCGTACGCACGATCATGATCCCGATCAGGAGTGCCACCGCCGCCCAGTGACGACTGTCCGCTCCATCGAAGTGGGGAACGAGCGCCTCGTCGACCGCCCAGCCGAGGCCGAAAGCCGATCCCACCGTGCCCGCGGCGTAGACCACCGAACCGATCGACGCGATCGTGAAGGTCCGCCACTCCGCGCGCGCGTAGCCGCTGACCAGTCGCAGCCCCGCACCGATCGGAGAACCGCCGGACGGGCGCGCGTCGAGAGGGGTCACGTCGCTCATCCGAACGACGCTAGGCCGGGCGCCCGAACCTCCACCATCCAATTTCTGGAAGGATCACTCAGCGAATGCTGTGTCCCCGGCCGCCTGCGCGCCGGCACCCTCGCTTCGCCACTCCGGATAGATCGCGGCGAAATCGGCAAATATCTCCTCGTACGGCAGATCGTCGAAACTGCCCCGCTGGTTGGTGTACTCCATGTGCCGATTGCCGGCCTGATCGTACGGGTGCATCAGGGCATCGGCGGTGCCGTCGAAGTCCAGCACCTTCGTGCCGAACCGCTCGCAGAGCTCGATGTTGAACGCCGAGCTCAGCTTGAACCAGCGATCACCGAGGAGTAGTTCGCTGTAGCCGTGCCAGATGAAGAGGTCGGTGCCCATCGACTCGAGCAGCTTCTCACTGGACAGATGGTTGCGGACATCCGCGAATCCGAGTCGAGCCGGAATGCCACGGTTGCGGGCGGCGGCCGTCAACAGGACGGACTTGGGAACACACCACGCGCTGTCGGCGACGGCCACCGAGCTGGCCTTGAAGGCCTCGGGCGTTCGTTCCATGGAGTACGGGTCATAGCGGAGGCCATCGCGCACCGTGTGGAAGAGCCGGACCGCGATGTCGGTGGGGTCAGTCGCGTCTCCGGCCGCGTCGGCAGCGTACGCCTCGACGGCTTCGGAGTCGGAGTCGATGAACCACGTGGGCTCGAGCCAGGCAGAGTCGATGTCCATTCCCCGAGCGTAGAAGACACTGCGCCGCGGTACCCCACTGGTACACCGGGCCCTGGAGGTGTGAGACTCCTCTCATGATCGAACATGAGATCGACCTCGAGACCGACGACGGCGTGATGAAGACGTTCATCGTGCATCCCGAACACGATGGGCCTCACCCAGTCGTGCTGTACATGATGGACGCACCATCGATCCGTCCCGCCCTGTTCGAGATGGCATCCCGCTTGGCGACTGCCGGCTACTACGTGATGATGCCCTACCTGTTCTACCGCGGCAGCGAATACCGGATCTTCGGCGAAGAAGACGCCGACATGCATCAACGCCGAGAGCTGATGGGCAGCATCAATCCCACCAACGTGCTCGGCGATGCCGAGGCGATGCTCGAGTACGCGGCCGACGATCCCAACGCCTCCGAAGGCGACATCGGTGCCGTCGGCTTCTGCATGAGCGGCGGACTCGTCGTGTCGATCGCGCGAGCAATGCCGGATCGGGTGGCTGCGGTCGCCTCGATCCACGGCGCCTGGATGGTGAAGGACACACCGGACTCGCCGCATCTCAACCTGGACTCGGTGCGAGCGGAGATCTATCTCGGCTGGGCCGACAACGACGCCACCGCGCCGCCCGAGCAGATGCACGAGTACTGCCAGTGTCTCGACGAGGCCGGCATCCACTACGAGATCGATTTCCTCACCGAGGCCGTGCACGGCTACGCCCCACCCCACGGCACGAACTACAACCGGGAAGCCTCCGAACTCCACTGGGAGCGAGTCCACTCCCTCTTCCGCCGCAACCTCCACTAGGCAACGCGGGGGACAGCGTCATCGCTGCGACG
>Ga0316204_10010947_pt1 | contig 11515 bp, 10 predicted proteins | sample 6monrhotite_MG_2_FD_205661 | JGI IMG/M metagenome (GOLD analysis project Ga0316204, IMG submission 205661) | Microbial mat bacterial communities from mineral coupon in-situ incubated in ocean water Damariscotta River, Maine, United States -... | ecosystem: Environmental > Aquatic > Marine >...
GAGTTCTGTCACCCTCAGGATGCGGCGTAGCGCGATGAGTGCGGTCTGCGATCGATTTTCCATTGAGTTTCGGCCCCACATGGCGAACTGCACTTTGCGACAAATCTACAGGGAAGCTCCAGAATTGCCGACGCTGCACGCCAATTATTTCGATAATCAAAGTATTAACACGATGGGGCAATATACAACCCATTTCGAAAACGATCAATAAATTGCTAATAATAAAGTTATAAATCGTTTGTCAGTGAGCAAAAACCGGCAAGAATCAACTCATTGCGATGAAGATTTGATGAAAACTAGTTAGTATGTTAAAGTACTTTTCGGGCTTGGGAAACGGCAAGCTACGACCGCGGCCGCCGAGCCGTTGTCTGTTGCCAAATCCAGTACTGAGCCAATAACCCCTCAAATAGACACGCTGCCGAAAGGAGGCCGCCAAGACTATGCTACAGATTACGAGTGCCGCTGCGCACATCTGCACCGAATCAGTCCGGCAGTTCTCACTGCTGGCGAACACCAAGCTTCTGCGATTAGGCAGGGATGGCAAGGGCGTTTCGATCGCCCTGGAGACGCCGCAAAATGGGGACGAAATTATTCACCGAGATGGCGAATCTGTATTGGCTGTGTCGGATGAAATGGCGGGCGAAGTGTCAGATATGACTCTTCGCGTTAGTGAAGAGGGGGTTTTTGTCCTTGCCTGAGTAATGCCCGGTGCCAAGAACGGCAAGCCAATGCGCGATAAATCGAAAAGCTACCCTGGAGAGATTTGAATGACTCATAAGACAAAGATCAAAAAAGTACTCGTCGTACTCAGCCCAGACTTGATCAGGCCTGACAAGCCAATGGAGTCTGCCCTGATTCGACGCGCTATTTCGTTGGCCAAAATCACCGGATGCGAGCTCGAACTGTTTCACGTTTGCTATGACGGCTCGCTCGACTATCGGCTCTTCGAATCCGATGTTGATTTACGGCGGGAACGAGAATTATTGACCGATCATCAGGCAACACAACTCGCTGAAGTTGCGACGCGACTCAAGAACGAGTCTGTAAGCGTCCGGCATGAAGTTCGTTGCGACTCGCCGCGAACCGATGCGATTCTCAGAAAGATTGCGCAAGCAAAGCCAGACCTCGTCATGAAGCAGGCGAGAGAGCACAGCTATTTTCTCGGCTTGTCCACAAATACCGACTGGGACCTGGCGCGAAAATCGCCTGCAAATCTTTGGTTAGTCAACGAGGAGGTCGATGACATCGATCGCATTATTGCCGCCGTTGGCAATAAGACGGGTGATCCTGGTGACGTAACGACCGCTTCGGACTACGATTTGCTGCGGACAGCAGGGCTCTTCGGAGACATATTCGAGGCCGCGATATATCCGGTCAATGCCTACCAACTTCCAGTGGCAGACGGAATGATCGCTGGAGTTGGCGGGATGGCAATTCCTCCGCAGTCCATCGACAGATTGCAGGATCGGCAGAAAGAGCAAGAAGTTGTTGTCAAGAAACACAGCGGCGCCGTTAGAGCGCTTGCGCAGTACTTTGGCATCCCCAAAGCGAATGTCTATACGCGCGAGGGCCACCCAAACGACGTGATTCCCGATGTGGCCTCCAAGGTCGATGCGCACATGATAGTTATGGGCGCGAATAGCATAAACCGGTTGGAGCGCCTAGTGAACTCGGTCACTGTTGAGCCCGTCATCTCTGACGCCAATTGCGACGTTATGGTTGTTAGAGAGCGGGGTTTATCGAGCGTGCCCGATGCGCCTAAGACCCCATCCTACGGGATTCCTCAATACGATCTTCAACACGCGATTACAGACCCAGAAGCGGCATTCGAATCGCCGCAAGAGGTAGCCAATATATCCGAATTGAGTATCGCGCTTAGAAATCGCATCTTGCAGGCATGGGAATACGACATTCGTGCACAAATGGCAGAAGAAAACGAGGGCGGCCCCGTGAAGGACATCGACGTAAATGTCCTGGACGAAGTCTGCTCAGCAAGAGAGTTACTTAAAATGAAAAGTAAAACCGCGGGTGAGAGACCACGGACACTAAGTAGTGCATCGGCATAGCACGGTAGCGACGTATTGGACCAAGAGACAACCAGTAAAACGACGGAGACACTGATGACAGATACCCAGAACGAGTACATCGCGAAAGCGAAGGAAAACCTCGATCTGCTCGACGCAAAGATAGTTGAGCTCGAGGCCAGGGCCAACAAGAACACAGGAGACGTGCGCCGGGAATTCAAGGCGAAGCTTAGCGGTATTCGAGAGTCGAAAGACCAAACGGAGCGCCGCCTCGAAGAATTGCGGCTCGCAAGCAAACCGGCTTGGGAGGATGTTAAGAAAGGCGTCGAGCAAGCCAGAAAATCGCTTTCAGAATCCATAGACAGGGCAAGCGAGAGGTTCCAGTGAACGACGTTGTCGCACGAAATTTGCTGTCCCGAAAAAGCACGCCGAAGAGCTCGTATGCATGCTGCATAGTAAGGAGGGTTAGAGATGAAATTCACTGTCGCAGGTAGCAAGATCATTTGCAGTCGAAAGGATAATACTGTGGAGGGCGCTGACCAATATCGACAGGTTGTCAGTTTTGACGCACACGTCAAGACCGTACCCCCGCACGTCGCGACGAAGCTTACACAAAGTGAAATCGTAGAGCTCGAGCACTTCCTGGCTGACAGGAAGCGTATCCAGACGAATCCGACAGAAGCTAATATGTTGGAAGCGTTGCCAGAGTTACTCGCCGAGTCGACGAAAGTCCTGCAATCGATTGATGAAATAGATGGAGCGTCGTATCAGAGGCTCCAATCGTCCCTCGCTAACATGGCCGAGGCGCTACAAAGCGTCAGGCACAGGCCCAAAGGACGAGTAACACCAATCCGGGGCATGCGCGAGTCCGAAGCCCTCAAAGAGAGGCTCGAAGACATAAAACAGGATCTTTGAAATGTGTGCGGGAGTTCGACAAATCGGCACAGCCGATTTGGACACAGGAAGTGCGCCCGAAGGGTGAGGGCCTTTTCTTTGGTGAGGCTATTGCGTGAATTTCGCGTCAATCGCGGATCCTACAAAAGTAACCCGACATGTCTTGCATTCTCATGCTCTGTCTCCAAGGCGACCCGGTGACGAGCAGAGCGCACCCGGTCACGCGCAATGTGAGGAAACCTCAAACAGCCTTGGACGATCTGCAGCGTACTGGTCGCCCTGATGCCCGGAAATTGCCCTTGACCTTCCCACCATGGGAAGGTGTAGGCTCATCGCCTGACAAATACGACAATCGAACAACCCAGGAGACGAGCCGATAAATATTGGACAAGCAGCTGAGGCGACCGGCGTATCGGCCAAGCGAATTCGTTACTACGAGCAGATCGGCCTCATCGAATCTGTCACACGAAGCGATGCAGGCTACCGACGCTATAGCGATCACGACCTGCACACTCTGCACTTTGTGAGTCGTTGCCGTCAGCTCGGTTTTTCGATTGCCGAAATCACCACGTTGCTTGCGCTCTGGCGGGATCGCGGGCGGAGCAGCGCCGACGTCAAGTCAGTCGCGCTGACTCACGTCGCGGAACTCCAAACAAAGATCAAGGAGTTGCAGTCGATGGTGGATACTCTGAACAATCTCGCAGAGCACTGCGACGGCGACAATCGGCCGGACTGCCCGATACTTGCCGAACTTCAAGGGGACATGTCATGACTGCCTTGTGGTCGTGCCCCATGCATCCCGAGGTCGAGTCCGACCATGCCGATGACTGCCCAAAATGCGGCATGGCTTTGGAGCGCGTCGTTGTCGCTGCACCTGTGCGGCAATACACCTGCCCAATGCATCCGGAAGTTGTTCAGAATAAGCCCGGAGACTGCCCGATTTGTGGCATGGCCCTTGAGCCCGTGGTCGTGAGTGAGGACGAGGAAGAAAACGGTGAACTGATCGACATGACCCGTCGATTCTGGGTGAGCCTGATGTTGTCGGTGCCCGTATTCTTCATTGCGATGGGTGATTTACTACCGGGACGACCAGTGAGTGCCATCCTTTCGAGTTCCATTCGTCCCTGGATCGAACTGCTGCTTGCAACACCTGTGGTGGTATGGGGTGCGTGGCCATTCTTTGTGCGCGGCTGGCGATCCATCGTCACGCGCCATCTCAATATGTTCACATTGATCGGCCTGGGCGTCTCTGTTGCCTATGGATACAGTATCGTCGCTGTGTTGTTGCCGGACTTGTTTCCGGCCGCATTTCGCGATGCCAACGGAGATGTCGCTGTGTACTTCGAAGCAGCGGCAGTCATCGTTACGCTGGTCTTGCTCGGCCAGGTCTTGGAGCTTCGCGCACGCAGCAACACCGGCGCGGCAATAAAAGCATTGCTAGGTCTGACGCCGAAAACAGCGCGACGAATATCGGCATCGGGTGTTGAGGAGGACGTACCGATAGAGGTGATTCAGCCAGGTGATCGCATACGCATTCGTCCTGGTGAAAAGGTCCCGGTCGATGGCAGCGTAATAGAGGGCCACAGCTCGGTCGACGAATCGATGGTGACGGGCGAGCCGGTGCCGGTTGAAAAGCAGGCGAATGATAAGTTAGTGGGCGGCACCGTTAACGGAACGGGTGCCCTGATTATGCAGGCGGAAAAAGTTGGCGCTGACACATTGTTGTCGCGAATCGTCCAAATGGTAGCGGACGCACAGCGTAGCCGCGCGCCGATTCAGAAACTGGCGGACACAGTTGCCGGCTACTTCGTGCCGGCTGTCATCATCGCTGCAGTACTTACCTTCATCGCTTGGGCGGTTTGGGGTCCGGATCCGAGCATGAGCTATGCACTGATCAATGCGATAGCGGTGTTGATCATCGCCTGCCCGTGCGCGCTTGGACTGGCAACGCCCATTTCCATCATGGTGGCGACAGGTCGAGGCGCCGGCATGGGCGTGTTGTTCAAGAACGCTGAAGCAGTTGAGCTATTGCGCGACGTCGATATCCTGGTCGTCGACAAAACCGGAACACTGACCGTCGGTAGGCCGGAAGTGGTGGCGATGCTCTGCGCAGATGGTTCGGACGAGAAGACTGTTCTAAGGTTTGCGGCGAGTCTGGAGCGCAGCAGCGAACACCCGTTGTCCGCGGCAATCGTTGCCTACAGTGAAAGCAAAGGTATCGATCTAATCGATGTGCAGGGATTTGAATCCATCACTGGCAAGGGCGTTCTTGGAACAGTAGGGGGCCACCGGATCGCAGTTGGCAATATGGCCCTGCTGCAAGATCAAAACGTCGATCCGGGCGATCTGGCAAAACAGGCCGACGAGCGGCGGGCACAGGGTGAGACGGCCATGTACGTCGTGGTCGATGGTGCTATTGCCGGCGTCATCGCGGTTGCAGACCCGATTAAGGAGTCAACGTACGAAGCCATTCGACAACTTCATGGCGAGAAAATATCTATTGTAATGCTGACGGGCGACAACGCGACAACAGCGCATGCAGTTGCGGGGAGTTTGGGCTTGGAGCGCGTCTATGCCGACGTTCTGCCGGAACAGAAACTGGCTATCGTCAAAGAACTACAAGCGGACGGCAGCATCGTCGCAATGGCGGGCGATGGTGTGAACGATGCACCGGCGTTGGCGCAGGCACAGGTTGGTATCGCTATGGGGACCGGCACTGACGTTGCAATGGAAAGCGCCGGCGTGACGTTGATCAAAGGTGATCTCCGCGGTATTGCGAGTGCCCGGGCGTTGAGTCGCGCTACCATGAGAAATATCCGGCAAAACCTCTTTTTTGCGTTTGCGTATAACGCGCTCGGCATACCGGTTGCGGCCGGACTCTTATACCCGTTTTTCGGCCTGCTGCTAAGCCCAATGATTGCAGCGGCGGCCATGTCATTCAGCTCGGTATCAGTGATCGGAAACGCACTGCGGCTGAGTAAACATGGGTGATGAATAAACGTTCATCTTCAAGCGCCTGCTGCGGGCAAGCGGCAGTGAACCGAGACGAATCGTCACAGACAAGCTAAGGAGTTACGGAGTCGCTCACCGCGAACTGACCCCAGATACAATCCGAGACACCTCCCAATACGCCAACAATCGGTCGGAACTCTCGCATCAGCCAACGCGAGTCAGAGAGCGCGCCTTTGCGTCTTGGAGTGATGCGGTGGCCGCATAAGTCGTGCGTTCGAGGAGAAGACTGAGGGCCAAATCATTAATTTGTCAGTACCGGCAATCATGCTGTTGCTAAACTTATGGATTGCCTAGCGGCCCTTTGATTAGATTCGTATGACTGGAAAATTTCTCGCTCTGCTGACGTGCGCGATCGTGGCTGCTGCTGCGATGGCAGCAGAGGACGACGTACCCCCGAGTGCACTCTCTTTAGAATCGATGCATCGATTGATGCAAGAAATGGTTTGGGTGGAAGGCGGGACTTTTTCGATGGGCTCAGATTCGGGCAACGCTTCATCGGCTGAGGGGCCTGCACATCAGGTGACGATTTCCGGATTTTATATGGGCAAGTTCGAGGTCAGCCAGCACTTGTTTCAGCAGGTGATGGGCTGGGATAACAGCTACTTTGCCGGGGAGGGTTATCCAGTCAATAACTTGAGTTGGACGAACATACAGCGGTTCATCGAACGGCTGAATGCAATGACAGGAAAACAGTTCCGCTTGCCGACCGAAGCAGAGTGGGAGTTTGCTGCGAAGGGAGGAGTTCTGTCGCAGGGGTATAAGTACAGTGGGTCAGACAATATTGATGAAGTTGCCTGGTATGCAGGTAACGGCGAGCGCCGCCTTCATCCGTCGGGTAAGAAGAAGCCGAACGAACTGGGCTTGTACGACATGACAGGAAATCTATGGGAGTTCTGTCATGACGATGCAGATATGCGCCCATACCCTGCTGGCCCACGGATTAACCCATTGGTGGGTAGTTTCGAAAAGCCCGCCTCAAGACGCGCGAAAATCACGCGCGGTGGGGGCTACGAGTTCGATGAGGATGAATCGCTGGTTTTTCGCCGGGACGGAGCAACGCCGAACGTCCGCATGCCCGATATCGGATTCAGGTTAGTGATGCTCTGATGGCAATCCTATCCAGGTTGTAGTTACCGATGGCTGCAAATTGATCGGATTTGTAGACGAGATCAACGCGATTGCGAATCTCCGCACCGCTATTCATAAAGAAAGAGTAGTTGGCGCCAAGGTTTATCTGCCCAAGCCGGGTATAAATACGTAAGCTTCCCAGGCGTATCGCGCGTAAAGTGCGCCAACAACCTTCTAATGGAAACGCCGATGGACAATATCATCTGGTTCGGAATACTCATTTGTCTGTGTCATTCGGCGATGTTTTCCGGTCTCAATCTCGCATTCTTTAGCCTGAGTCGCCTGCGCCTTGAGGCCGAAGCAGGTGCTGGCAACGTCGCGGCAGCCAAGATTCTCGTGCTCAGAGAAGATGCAAATTTTCTCCTGACGACAATCCTGTGGGGCAACGTCGGTATCAATGTCTTGCTAACGCTGCTATCAAATTCGGTGATGATCGGTGTTGTAGCGTTCGCCTTTTCGACCATCGTTATTACGTTTGCGGGGGAAATAATTCCGCAGGCCTATTTTTCCAGGCATGCGATGCGGATGGCGTCGATGCTGAGTCCGGTAATGCGCTTCTACCAATACGTCTTGTATCCCGTTGCCAAGCCGAGCGCGCTAATGCTCGATAAATTCCTCGGTCAGGAACAGATCGGCTATCTGAAGGAGCGGCAACTGCGTGGCGTCATTGAACAACATATTAGTTCCGATCACGCGGAAATAGATTTTATTGAAGGACAGGGCGCGCTGAATTTTCTTGAAATCGACGATGTGCCGATAGAGGATGAAGGCGAGACCGTCGACCCACTTAGCCTGATCACCCTGCCAACCAGGATCGACTTACCGATCCTGCCGGAGGTTGATAGCATCACAGACCCGTTCGCGCGCAGCGTGCATGCATCCGGCAAGAAGTGGATCATCCTTACCGACGAGGCTGGCTGCCCGCAGCTTTTGCTGGACGCAGACTCCTACCTGCGCTCCGTAATGTTTGACGACGCTCCGGTCGATGGCTACGCACACTGCCATCGGCCAATTGTCGTGAAAGACCCGGGTAAACCGCTAGGACACATCATTCTGGCGCTAAAAGAGGGTATCGAGTCGCAAAACGATGCTGCGCTGGACAACGATATTGTATTGCTCTGGTCTGACACACGAAAGCAGGTGATCACCGGGGCCGATCTACTTGGGCGACTCTTGCGCGGCATTGACTCGACAACGCCGACACCTGTCTGAAGTTCCCGCACGCCCACAGCGCTCGCTGGCCAAAAGTGTGATCTAGATCACGTGGGTTCCTAAGATTGTCTTAAGGTTCGCTGGCTATTCTGGCCACCATTCCAGACGAACCTGACGACGACAAATGGCCTCAAGCAACTACACAAGCAAACGACGACGCAGCAATGACGCGGCGCACGGAGCTCAGGGCGTATCGCATGCAGCGCAGAACCTGTCACTCACTGTTATTGGTCAACACGCGCCGAACAGGCGTGCCGCCGAATCGAGCATCATCAGCAAATTCGAGGCCAGATATGGTGCTCACCTGACCCATTTCCTGCCGGACCTCGTAAGGTTGGCGGCTGCGGACAATCTTGGTGCCGTAGTGGGTGTTGGCCCGGCGCGGGACAATGCGCTCTTTCTGGAGCAATACCTAGACAAGCCGGTTGAGCAAGCGGTAGCAGCTGCGTTTATGACACCTGTAGATAGAGACCAGGTTGTCGAGATCGGAAATCTTGCCGCCAACGTACCTGGTCTTGCCTACTCGCTGTTCGCGATCCTGGCTACGGTCCTTAGCGAAGCAGGATACAAGTGGGTCGTTTGCACGGCGACGCCACAGGTTGCGGCAATGCTTGCCAAAATGAATTTCTCTGCGCAGCCACTCTGTGACGCAGACCCGTCAAAACTGGCCTCCGGATCTGCCGATTGGGGTGACTACTACTCATCTCGACCTCGCGTCATGGCAGGGGATGTGCACTTGGCCGCGGCACAGGCTCGAAGTGACCGTGATATTGCAGCCCTGCTGCTGAACTACCGTCAACCCATCGTGCAAATGGTGGCCGCACTGAGGCGTGACAATAAATGAGCGCCAACCTTTTTAGTCGCATGCGCAGCTCCTGTTCGAGCAATGCAATTGCTCTGCAGTCCGGGTCGACACAGCTCAGCATGTCCGATCTGCAGTCGCGTGCCGAGAGCCTTGCGGCAACACTGCAACAGATTGGCGCAGAGCGCGTCGCGATCTACGCTAACAACGGTGTTGACTTCGTTATCGCTGATCTTGCGTGCCAGTGTGCTGCGCTCGTTGCTATTCCCTTGCCGCTGTTTTTCTCGGCCGAGCAAATCCGGCATGCAGTTAGCAGCGCCGGTGTCGATACAATTATCGCCGATCGTGACATCAGTTCAATTATTCCTGAGTCGCGATGCGCGGAGTCTGTAGGACCCTTGCCGAGCGCGGTCGACCACATCTATCGCCTACAGGCAGAGCGGGATGTGGCGCTGCCGGATAGCACGCAGAAAATTACGTTTACCTCCGGGACTACCGGAACCCCAAAGGGGGTCTGCCTGTCGACAGAGCAACAATTGGTACTTGCAGAGTCGCTGGCTTCAGTCATTGCTCTGGATGCGCCGAAGCACCTGTGTGTATTGCCGTTGAGTACCTTGCTGGAAAATCTCGCCGGTATATACGCACCGCTGATTGCAGGCGGTGTCGTTATCGCGCCGCCCTTGGAGGAAGTGGGCCTTACAGGATCATCCGGGTTGGATCTCAATCAATGGCTGTCCTGCATCGACCACCATCAGCCCAACAGTCTTATTCTGGTTCCAGAAATGCTAATCGCCATGACTCAGGCGGCCGAGGCCGGCTGGCCGGTACCCGCATCGCTGCAGTTCGTCGCCGTTGGTGGCGGAAAAGTGGCCGCGGAGATATTAAGCCGCGCCCACGACGTCAATATCCCTGCCTACGAAGGCTATGGTCTTTCAGAGTGCGCCTCGGTGGTTTCTCTGAACCTGCCGGCAGCATCCCGAAGCGGATCCGCCGGGCTGCCATTACCGCATGTGAATGTTGCAATAGAAAACAGCGAAATTGTTGTGCGCGGCAGTTCCTTCCTGGGTTACGTCGACCAACCCGATACCTGGGGAGTCGATGAGGTTCGCAGCGGCGATATCGGGCGACTTGATGAGGATGGTTTTGTTTACGTCGAAGGTCGCCTGAAGAACCAGATGATCACAAGTTTTGGTCGCAACCTCTCCCCGGAATGGGTTGAAAGCGAATTGCTTTCCGGTCCCATTCTGCGACAGGCAGTGGTCATCGGCGACGATCGCCCTTACTGCGTCGCGCTCGTCTTTCCTAACGACCCTTCATTCACGCCAGCAGACATATCCATCTGGATTGAGTCCGTCAACAGTCGGTTGCCGGACTACGCGCGTATTTGCAACTGGACCCTGCTGCCAGCTTCGCTGGGCGAGCACAATGGCCTAGCGACGCAGAATGGTCGGCTGAAGCGTGCTGCGATAGAAAAAGCCTATCAACATGAAATTGAATCCCTATATGACATCCGCCAGGAGGCATCTGCGCAATGAATTTCTACAAGCAACTTAGCGAAGCAACTGAAAACGAACGCAACTATCTACTGTCGTCGCCGATCATTGGTCGCTGCATGAGCGGCGACATTACGCTCGACGAGTACGTTGAGTTCCTGTCTCAGGCCTACCATCACGTAAAGCACACGGTACCGCTGCTGATGGCGGTCGGCGCCAGGTTGCCGGAGGAAAAGGAGTGGCTGCGTGAAGCGGTCGCCGAGTACATCGAGGAAGAGTTGGGGCACCAGGAATGGATTCTTAACGATATTGCGGCCTGTGGTTTTGATAAAGAGAAAGTTCGAGCGTCGTCCCCGTCAGCCGCCACTGAACTGATGGTTTCTTATGCGTACGACACCGTGCAGAGAGTAAATCCCGTCGGCTTCTTCGGCATGGTTCTGGTGCTTGAGGGCACCAGCGTCACAACCGCAGACCTTGCGGCGAGTGCAATCAAAAAAGCGCTTGGCCTTCCCGATCGTGCATTTACGTATTTGCGATCGCATGGTGCGATCGACCAGGATCACATCCAGTTTTTCGAAGGTCTGATGAACAAGATTTCGCCTGAGAAAGATCAGCAACAGATCATTCACAGCGCAAAAATGTTCTTCCGACTGTATGCAGATATTTTTCGCAGCATACCTGACCAAGTTTCCCTGGCCGCCTGAGATGACCGGCAAACTGCATGGCAAATTGGTCGTTCTTACCGGAGCCAGCGGCGGCATCGGGCAGGCAATCGCAGAAAAACTCGATGCGCAGGGTGCACGCCTGATTTTGGTTGGCAGGAACGAACATAAGTTGCAGGGCTTGATTGCCAGATTGGGTGGCAGTGGGCACAAGGCTTTGGTTGCCGACATTGGCAGCAGCGCTGGTCGCGAGCATCTTCGCCGTTACTGTGAATCCCTGGGTGCGAA
>Ga0316204_10010948_pt1 | contig 11514 bp, 10 predicted proteins | sample 6monrhotite_MG_2_FD_205661 | JGI IMG/M metagenome (GOLD analysis project Ga0316204, IMG submission 205661) | Microbial mat bacterial communities from mineral coupon in-situ incubated in ocean water Damariscotta River, Maine, United States -... | ecosystem: Environmental > Aquatic > Marine >...
GCTAATTACTGAAAAGTTTTTATGAGTGGCTATACCTGCAAATGGCGCAGGATTTGATTCACGTAATTTTCTATAAATTGTTGCAGCCGCTTCTTTCACTTTGTTAGCCTGCCAAAGACGCGATAAATTGACTTGAAAAACATCACCATCAAAGATGTATTTTTTTATCTTTGTAATTGCATTTAAATACTGCGATTCATTTTCTTCAACTATTTGTGAATATAGCTTTGATGGAATTTTATTTTCTACTGTCTCAGCCTGTACTTTATGTTGACTGCAATCATTTTCTAATAGCGTAATATAGTCAAAACCTTCTTCTGATAAACAATACGTTGAACTTGTTTGATGATCATAAATAATCGCTGCGGGTATACGCGTTGCGTACGCGTTATCTGTTGTTGATAGTTTTAGCTTTAATTGCGGTTCTATCTGCTGAGCTAGTTCGTAGGCCAAATATATAAACCATCCGCCATGAAACGGTAATGTTTCACAGAAAGTGTTATTGAAATGTGCTGATTGCCACCAGCGACTAAGATTGTCTAAGAAATCATTGCCCTGTATGTTATCAATCCCTTCTAGTTTATTGTCTGCCGATAAGCTTAATGTTTGTTGTGGAAAGGCAAATAAAATATCAAATCGTGAAGAAGTCTGCTCATCATTATTGTCAGGTTGAGCAACACTTTCTAATAAAAAAGGATAACGTTTGGGATTTGCTTGATGCAGAGCCAATAGATCGTATTGGCTCTGCATATGGGATATATTGAGACCTTTACTATCAAAGTCTTTGAAGTCTGAAAACTTCATCTTATTATTCTACGATGCAATGCTAGTCATGCTGCATGTGCAGTTTAATTTGATTTAAACTTTACGGAAAATCAAAGTACCGTTAGTGCCACCAAAACCAAATGAATTTGACACTGAAACATCAACTTTCATTTCTTGAGGTGTATTGGGTACAAAGTTTAAATCACAACCTTCATCAGGGTTAAAGAGATTTATTGTTGGAGGAGCGACTTGATCACGAATTGCAAGCACAGCAAAAATAGCTTCTATTCCGCCAGCAGCACCGAGTAAATGCCCGGTCATCGACTTGGTAGAACTCATTGCGATATTTTTAGCATGGTCGCCAAATGTGAGTTTTGCTGCTTGCACTTCGGCTATATCACCAGCAGGTGTTGAGGTACCATGTGCATTAACATAATTCACTTCATCAGCATTGATTCCAGCATCATTAATTGCATTGTTCATGCAACGACTTGCGCCTTCACCACCAACAGATGGTGATGTCATATGATAAGCATCACCACTCATACCAAAGCCAACAACCTCAGCATAAATTTTAGCACCACGTTTTTTGGCACTTTCATATTCTTCAAGAACCACTACACCCGCGCCATCCCCAAGCACAAAACCATCGCGGTCTTTATCCCAAGGACGACTTGCTGTGGCAGGGTCGTCATTGCGAGAAGACAATGCACGTGCAGCAGCGAAGCCACCTAGGCCTAAAATCGTCGTTGCGTTCTCTGCACCACCCGTAATCATGACATCAGCATCGCCATGTTCAATCATACGCGCGGCATCACCAATACTATGAGTTGCAGTAGCGCAGGCAGTTGTAATGGCATAGTTAGGGCCTTTAAAACCATAACGAATAGAGAGGTTGCCTGAAATCATATTGATAATAGTGGCGGGTATTAAGAAAGGTGAAATTTTACGTGGGCCACCTTTAGTGTATTTATCATAGTTCGCTTCTATGGTACCTAAACCACCAATACCAGAACCGATAGATACACCCATGCGATAAGCATTTTCTTCCGTGACTTCAATACCTGAATCTTCAATCGCTTCAATCGCTGCTGCAATACCAAAATGGATGAATGAATCCATTTTACGTGCATCTTTAGCTGACATAATTGTCGTGACGTCAAAATCTTTTACTGACGCACTAAACTGAGTTGCAAACGCAGAAGTGTCAAAAGCCGTAATTGTTTCAACACCGCTTTTGCCTGCAAGAATATTTTTCCAGCTTTCTTCAACAGATAAGCCTACTGGAGATAGCATCCCCATTCCGGTTACAACTACACGACGCTTAGACATTTGCTATTCCTGCTATTATCAAAAAGTATTCTTAACATTTAATCTACCAGAATATAAAAAGCCGCAACCTCGATGTTAACTCGCGTTAACACCAAGGCGCGGCTTAATATTGTAATTCAGCGGTGTTAGCCGTTAGCGTTGATGTAATCAACCGCTTGCTGAACTGTAGTAATTTTTTCTGCATCTTCATCAGGGATTTCAGTTTCAAACTCTTCTTCAAGAGCCATCACTAACTCAACTGTATCCAGTGAATCTGCTCCAAGATCGTCAACGAATGAAGCTTCTTTAGTTACTTCTTCTTCTTTAACACCCAATTGTTCAATTACGATCTTTGATACACGTTCTTCAATGCTGCTCATTTTGGTCAATTCCTCCGATTATTGTTCAATTGACGCTGCGGGCGGTATTGTATTGTAAACGCCCGACAGTTTCTACTTTCATGGCCATATTAGCCAAATAAATCACATATTTGATTGTTTTTTAATCTTTTCAAGAGCTTATTACTTTCATGCTTACTGAGAAAGCAAATATCGATACCAAAGTGGTCAAAAAAGCGCTGTAGGTAGTATGCAAACAGGTATTTAAAGGATTATTTGATATGGCTATCTGATTTGCCGTATTTATGAAATTAGCCCATATGCATACCACCATTCACATGCAATGTTTCACCTGTGATGTAAGCCGCCGCTGGAGATGCTAGAAACGTCACAGCGCCCGCAATCTCCTCAGCTCCGCCAAGTCTTCCTAATGGGATTTGACCAAGTAATGCGTCACGCTGGGCTTCAGGCAAGGCTCTTGTCATATCCGTATCTATAAAACCGGGTGCAACTACATTTACAGTAATACCACGTGAGCCCACTTCACGCGCGAGAGACTTACTAAAACCAATCACACCTGCTTTAGCAGCAGAGTAGTTTGCTTGGCCAGCGTTACCTGTCACACCGACTACAGATGCAATACTGATAATACGGCCTTTTTTTGCTTTCATCATGCCGCGCAAACAAGCTTTTGATACGCGGAAGATTGAACTCAGATTAGTATTCATGATGTCATCCCATTCAGCGTCTTTCATACGCATAACGAGGTTATCGCGTGTAATACCAGCATTGTTAATAAGAATTGTTGGTGCACCAAAATCTTCGCCAATTTGCTTAATAGTATCTGTAATGCTGTCTTGATCGGTGACATTCATCACCATGCCTTTGCCTGAAATATTATTATCTTTCAGGTACTTAGATATGTTTTCTGCACCATTTTCTGAGGTGGCAGTTCCGACAACAATCGCGCCTTGAGCACCTAATGAGAGTGCAATTTCTTTACCGATGCCACGACTTGCACCTGATACAAAGGCAATTTCATTTTCTAAAGACATGTACAATTCCTCTTTATTCTTAATCTAATTAGCTTAATTCTGCATCAATAGAAGCGCTATCAACTAACGCGGCTGATGCCATTGCTTTGTTAATACGTTTGTTAAGGCCAACAAGGACTTTACCTGGGCCGCACTCAATCACTTTATCAACGCCTTCAGCGGTCATTTTTTCTATTGTTTCAACCCAGCGAACCGGGCTAAATAGTTGGCGCTTTAACGCATCTTTAATATCCGTTTCTGTTGTCGCGGCTATAACATCCACATTATTGAGTACAGGTATATTTGGTTGAGAAATACTGATTGAGTTTAATGTTTCAGCGAGTTGTTCTGCAGCAGGTTTCATTAATGCACAATGAGATGGCACGCTGACAGGCAATTCCAAAGCGCGTTTTGCTCCCTTTTCTTTTGCTAAAACAGTGACACGCTCAACTGCTGATTTATGTCCTGCGACAACGACTTGGCCAGGAGAGTTGTAATTCACGGCTTCTAAAATGTCACCTTCGGCGGCATCTAAACATACTTGGCGAACGGCTTCGTCTTCTAGGCCTAAAATAGCCGCCATTGCACCAGTGCCGGCCGGAACAGCTTGCATCATAAATTTGCCACGTAGTGAAACGAGTTTTACGGCATCTGCAAAGTCTAAAGCACCCGAACAAACTAAGGCAGTGTATTCACCCAAGCTATGTCCTGCCATCATGCTTGGTGATGCGCCATTTTTAGCTTGCCAAATGCGCCACGTTGCAACACCCGCAGCCAACATAGCAGGTTGAGTGATGTCTGTGCTATTGAGTTTTTCTACTGGACCTTCTTGAACTAAAGACCATAAGTCATAACCTAAAACATCAGAAGCTTGTTGAAAAGTTGTTGCCACTTCTGCAAAATTTTCAGCTAAATCATTTAACATGCCCACTGATTGCGAGCCCTGACCTGGAAAGATAAATGCTAAAGACATGTTTAAAATCCTATTGATATTATTTTTTTAAACGCAGTTATTTTAAGATAAAAATAACTGCGTTGTTATATTTATTACAGGTTAAACTTGATAGTTAAGTACTACGTAAGGCAAAGGTTGCCGTGCTTTAACCATTATGCAAGCTAGTATTTTATTAAAGCCGAACCCCAAGTGAAACCGCCACCGAACGCTTCAAGTAAAATAGTTTCACCGCGCTTAATGCGTCCATCACGTACCGCCACATTAAGAGCTAAAGGCACAGAAGCGGCTGAGGTATTGCCATGCTCGTGTACCGTCACCACTACATTATCCATCGACATACTGAGCTTTTTAGCTGTTGCATTAATTATACGTATGTTGGCTTGATGAGGAACTAACCAATCTATATCTGTTTTTTCTAAATTATTGGCCGCAAGTGTTTCATCAACAATTCGACCTAAGGTATTTACGGCCATCTTAAAGACTTCATTACCTTTCATCTGCATGTAAGCTTCACCTGATTGGAACAATGCAGGATTTTCAGATACACCAGCAGGAATGGTAAGCAGTTCTTTATATTTACCATCTGCATGCAAGTGTGTTGATAATATGCCAGGTTCTTCACTTGCTTGTAATATAACGGCGCCCGCACCATCGCCGAATAATACACATGTCGTACGATCATTCCAGTCAACGGTGCGTGACATGGTTTCAGCCCCAATAACAAGAGCGGTTTTATGTGTACCCGATTTAATAAATTTATCTGCAACACCTAAAGCATAAACAAAACCCGTGCACACTGCTTGTACATCAAAGGCGGCACAACCATGTATATCTAAACGGTCTTGAAGTAAACACGCTGTGCTTGGAAAAACGCGATCAGGCGTTGTGGTTGCGACAATGATTAAATCTATATCATCTTTTGATAGGCCTGCAGCTTCTATTGCACCGATTGCCGCTTTTTCTGCTAAGTCACAAGTGGTTTCACCTTCTACAACGAGGTGACGCTTTTTAATGCCAGTGCGATCGGTTATCCATTCATCCGTTGTATCAACAATTTTTTCAAGGTCAGCATTAGTCACTACCTTTTCAGGTAAATAGCCACCTGTCCCTGTTATTCTTGAATAGATCAACCTACTTGCCTCGTGACTAATTGACTTTCTAACTTTTGACTTATTAATGAAGGTACATCTTTTTCAACTTCAAGCATAGCAACATGAATTGCATTACAAAAAGAGTATGCGTCTGCACTACCATGGCTTTTTACAACAATGCCTTGTAAACCTAAAAAGCTGGCGCCGTTATATTCGCGTGGGTCTACACGTTTTTTGAAGCGTTTTAATGCAGGTAAAGAAAGAAGTGCTGTAATCTTCGAGAAAATTCCCGCTTTATATTCTTCTTTTAAGAAGGAGGTAATCATTTTAGCCACACCTTCAGTTGTTTTAAGCATAACGTTTCCAATGAAACCATCACACACCACAACATCAACTGAACCTAGAAATATGCCATCACCTTCTACATAACCAACATAGTTAAGATTGCTGTCAGCTAATAAGCGTGAAGCTTCTTTAACACGCTCATTACCTTTAATTTCTTCTTCGCCAATATTCAATAAACCAATTGTCGGGCTCTCAAGATCAAAAACCGCTTCAGCTAATGCATCGCCCATAAAAGCAAATTCTAATAATGACTCTGCAGATGAATCAACGTTAGCGCCTAAATCTAAAACGTGTGTAAAACCTGTAGGGTTTGTTGCATTAGGTAAGGTGCTACAAATGGCCGGACGATCAATGCCCGGTAGAGTTTTTAAAACAAACCGAGCTGTTGCCATAAGAGCGCCGGTGTTACCCGCACTAACAGTCGCTTGTGCTTTACCTTCTTTTACAAGATTAATGGCAATGCGCATAGAAGAATCTTTCTTACCTCGCAAAGCGAGTGAAGGTGCTTCATCTGAACCGACTACTTGTGTTGCATGTTGAATATCTAGGCGTGAGGAATATGTTGTCGCTTTATCACCTAGTTCTTGTTTAATAGCATCTTCGTCACCAACAAGTATTAACGATAGGTGTTTATATTTTGATAAAGCCTTGAGAGCAGCCGGTACCACAATGGAAACGCCAAAATCGCCGCCCATACAATCGAGTGATATCGTTACTTGAGAGTTACTCATTAATGATTCTGTCCATTTTAAAGCAAATACGGGACATGGTTGCCCATATCCCGTAATCACATAAGAATGTCATTTTATCTACTGTAGCGCATGTTAAACATGAGTGCTCAGTAAACAAACGCTAAAGGTCTTATTCGCCTTTAGTTTCGATAACTTTTTTACCGCGGTAAAAACCATCAGCACTGACATGATGACGTAAATGCGTTTCACCTGAAGTTGGCTCAATTGACAAAGTGCTGCCAGTTAAAGCGTCATGTGAACGGCGCATGCCGCGACGTGAAGGAGTTACTTTGTTCTTTTGTACAGCCATGATAAAGCCTCGTATTACTTATCTGTCTTTAAACTCGCAAGAACATCAAACGGATTAACCTGTTTCACATTCTCAGTATTTGTTTCATTAGCTTGTTGACTATTCCAACCATCAGCTATGTTATCTGAAGAACAACTCTCATCCAGATGCTTGGGTATTGGTGGTAAAGCCAAGAGGATTTCATCCTCAATAATATCCGATAACATAATCGGCGTATCTTCTATCAGGGTCGCTTCATAACCTAGTGGCAATTGTTCCATTTGTGCTTCTGTGCGAACAAAAGCCAGTTCAATATCCAGTGCTATTGGCAACTCCATTTCACCCATACAACGTTGGCAAATGAGTTTGGCATCAGTTTTTATTTTACCGCTTAAAATTGAAACACGGTTAATATCCACTGAGAACATCACATCAATAAATACATCCCCCTCATTCGACGATAACGCGCTAACAAGACGCTTCATCTGCTTAAGAGGTATTGAGCCCTGAAGTTGTTCTTCTTTCGTCGCAAGACGAAATGGATCAACTTCTATAGGGAGTCTTTGATGCTGCCCTGACATAGGCCGCGGATTGTATCGGGGTGACTCTGTTATGTCAAAAAATAACTCATCAAAAGTGTAAAAAATCCTTATTAATCCGCCTGTTCCGTGATAGACGGTCAAAAAATGAGCAGCAAGCTTTATTCCCTGAGCTTGACAGTATTGCTACATTCTCATACATAAATAGAGTAGGCTAAAAGCGTTAATTGCCACCCTATTTCCTTACTTAAATAAGGTTTATATATAAGTATGATCAAAAAACTGCTAATAGCCAACCGTGGGGAAATTGCGGTGAGAATAGTGAGAGCATGTGCAGAAATGGGGATAAAATCTGTTGCTGTATACGCTGAGGCTGATCGTTACGCATTGCACGTTAAAAAGGCTGATGAGGCTTACAGCTTGGGGCCAGACACGATTGCGGGCTATCTTAATGCACATCATTTAGTCAATATTGCAGTAGCTACTGGCTGTGATGCTTTACACCCAGGCTATGGATTCCTCTCTGAAAACCCTGAATTAGCCGAAACTTGCCAACGCCGTGGCATTTACTTCGTTGGTCCTGATGCAGAAACTATCCATAAATTGGGCGATAAGACGATTGCACGCCAAACAATGACCTCGGCTGGTATCCCTGTCACCCCAGGCAGTATGGATAACGTTACCGACATAAATGAAGCTCAGAAGATTGCGAACGATATTGGCTACCCTGTGATGCTGAAAGCGACATCAGGTGGAGGTGGTCGAGGCATTCGCCGTTGTGACTCAGAAGCTGAACTGATAAAAAATTACCCTCGGGTCATTTCGGAGGCGGAAAAAGCCTTTGGCAGTGCAGAAGTGTTCATCGAAAAGTTTATTGCTGATCCGCGTCATATAGAAGTACAAGTATTAGCGGACAACTATGGTAATGCGATTCATTTATTTGAACGAGATTGTTCTATTCAACGCCGCCATCAAAAATTGATTGAAATTGCTCCATCACCCCAGTTGAATGATGAGCAACGTCAGTATATTGGTGATCTTGCGGTTAAAGCCTGTTTAGCATCTAACTATAAAAATGCCGGTACCGTCGAGTTTTTACTTGATGATGAAGATAATTTCTATTTTATGGAAATGAATACTCGATTGCAGGTTGAACATCCTGTGACCGAAGATATTACCGGCATTGATATTGTGCAAGAACAAATTCGAATCGCTTCAGGGTTAAAATTGCGCTATCAACAATCAGACATACAACGTCGTGGTTATGCCATGGAGTTTCGTATTAATGCTGAAGATCCTAAAAATGATTTTCTCCCTAGTTTTGGAAAAATTACCCGCTACTTTGCCGCAGGTGGTCCCGGTGTAAGAACTGATGCAGCGATTTATACTGGCTATGTCATTCCTCCTTACTATGACTCGATGTGTGCCAAGCTAATTGTTTGGGCAATGGATTGGGATTCACTAATTGATCGTTCTCGGCGTGCATTGAGAGACATTACGCTTCATGGTGTGAAGACAACAATTCCCTACTATATAGAAATATTAGCTTCCGCTGACTTTCAAACCGGCAAGTTTAATACTGGATTTGTTGAAAGCCATCCGGAGTTAACCAATTATTCAGTGAAACGTTCATCGCGCGAAGTAGCTGCGGCTATAGCGGCAGCACTGGCAGCAAACGCTGGTTTATAAAATTCACCATCTTAAGGAAAAGACGTAATGTCAAAGATCAACATAACAGATACGATTTTACGTGATGCACATCAATCACTAATAGCAACTCGCATGCGAACTGAAGACATGCTACCAATTTGTGATCGACTTGATAAAATTGGTTATTGGTCACTTGAAGTATGGGGTGGTGCAACCTTTGATGCCTGCGTGCGCTTCTTAAAAGAAGATCCTTGGGAACGCTTGCGCCTATTACGACAAGCGCTTCCTAATACTCGTTTACAAATGTTATTGCGTGGACAAAATTTATTAGGCTACCGACATTATGCCGATGATGTTGTGACGTCTTTTGTTAAACAGTCAGCTGAGAATGGTATAGATGTGTTTCGTATATTCGATGCGATGAACGATTTACGAAACCTGGAAACATCAATAAAAGCAGTTAAAGATAATCAAAAGCACGCACAAGGAACAATTTGTTATACCACCAGCCCTGATCATAACTTGCAATACTTTATCAGCTTAGGACGCGAATTAGAAAAAATGGGCTGTGACAGTATTGCGGTTAAAGACATGGCAGGTTTACTAACGCCTCATGTCACAGCGGACTTAATAAAAGGTTTAGTTGAACAAGTAAAAATACCCGTACATTTACATTCTCATGCCACGGCAGGTTTGGCTAGTATGTGTCAATTGAAAGCGGTAGAAAACGGTGCATTTGCAATTGATACTGCAATATCTTCTTTTTCAGAAGGCACGAGTCACCCTCCTACTGAAAGTATGGTCGCAGCTTTAAAAAATACTCCTTATGATACAGGCTTAGATCTTACTGCATTACAAGAAATTGGTTTTTATTTTTATGAGGTGAGAAAAAAATATCATCAATTTGAAAGTGAGTTCACCGGTTTAGATACACGTGTACAAGTTAATCAAGTACCAGGTGGTATGATTTCAAACTTGTCAAACCAACTTAAAGAGCAAGGCGCCTTAGCACGGATGAACGATGTGCTTAAAGAAATTCCTATAGTGCGTAAAGAACTGGGCTACCCTCCTCTTGTTACCCCTACTTCACAAATTGTCGGTACCCAGGCGGTATTAAATGTGCTCGGAGGTGAGCGCTATAAAACAATAACCAATGAAGTAAAACTTTATTTACAAGGTAAGTATGGTAAAGCGCCGGGTAAAATTAGTCCGCAAGTACAACACATGGCGATTGGTAATGAAGAGGTCATTGAATGCCGTCCAGCCGATTTAATCCCCAATGAAATGGATAAACTACGTAAGGACATAGGCATGCTTGCTCATAATGAAGAGGATGTTCTAACGTTTGCTATGTTTCCTGATATGGGTAGAACATTTTTAGAAGAGCGTGAGCAAGGTAAGCTGGTACCAGAAGCACTTGAAGCCGCGAACATTGATAATAATGGCCATCATGTTGCAACTGAGTTTAATGTTACGATACATGGTGAAACCTATCATATAGGTTTAACGGGGGCCGGTCACCGAACACAAGACATGCGACCTTATTATGTGAGTGTTGATGGTGTGCCTGAAGAAATCATGGTGGAAACATTAACCGAGCTTGATCTTGAGGGTGCTGAAGGTGAATCAAGAAAATCGAGCTCAGGTAAAGGACCTAGAGCAACTGAACCTGGCCATGTCACGACATCTATGCCTGGCGTTATTGTTGAAGTGTTAGTCAATGTTGGTGATGATATTAAAGCAGGCCAACCTGTATTGATTACCGAGGCAATGAAAATGGAAACAGAAATTCAAGCCGCAATATCCGGTAAAGTAATCGCCATACATGTCACCAAGGGTGATAGCGTGACGCCCGATGAAACACTGATAGAAATTCAATAACATTGATTCGAAAGCAAGCTTTGTCTTGCTCTGTTATTTGTTTATAATCAATTTTTTTCTAAGCACTAATGATATGAAACTTATTCTTGGCTCGACCTCTCCATTTCGTAAAGCAATTTTAGACAAGCTAGGTGTGGCATTTGAAACTGCATCACCTGAAATAGATGAAACCACATTAAAAAATGAAACACCTCAACAATTAGTAGAGCGATTATCTATCGCAAAAGCTAAAACTGTTGCGGATAGAAAGGAAAATGCTTTGGTGATAGGTTCCGATCAAGTTGCTGTTATTGATGGCAAAATTATCGGGAAACCGCGCACTCATGAAAACGCGGTCAAACAACTACAAGCTGCCTCAGGTAAAGCCATCACCTTTTACACCGGTCTTTGTTTATATAATTCAACAACAAAGACATACCAGTCTGAAGTGGTTCCATTTAACGTCGTATTCCGTGATTTGACTGATCAGCAAATTGAAAGCTACTTGAAAAAAGAACAGCCATATAACTGTGCAGGAAGTTTTAAATCTGAAGCATTAGGCATTATCTTGTTTGAGCGTCTTGAAGGTGAAGACCCAAATACATT
>Ga0316204_10010949_pt1 | contig 11514 bp, 13 predicted proteins | sample 6monrhotite_MG_2_FD_205661 | JGI IMG/M metagenome (GOLD analysis project Ga0316204, IMG submission 205661) | Microbial mat bacterial communities from mineral coupon in-situ incubated in ocean water Damariscotta River, Maine, United States -... | ecosystem: Environmental > Aquatic > Marine >...
GTATAATTTTTATTTAGCATAAATGGCAAAAAAAAAGCCACACTTTCGTGCAGCTTTTATGACTATAAAGTTTTTAATTATAATACTGATGCAGCCTCTTCACTAGTCTCTGTTGGAGCAGCTTCTCCACCTTCTACCACTTTATCGGCGCGTTCGAGCTTAAGTAAATTCATGGCATCTGCTTTCAACCCGGTAATGTTCTTTTGGGTCATTCGGATCACTTCATCATAATAAAGAATAATAACTGGCGCTTCCTCTACAATTATTCTATCCATATTTCTGTAATGATCAATTCTAGCAAAACCATCAGGAATACCTCTGGACTCTTCATACAATTTATCAAATTCTTCGTTTTTGAACCTGGTCTTATTGGGTCCTTTAGGTGAAAAATGTTCAGAATAAAATAAAGTGAAATAGTTCTCTTCATCTGGGTAATCCCCTAGCCACGATGCTCTGAAAAATTTTGCTGATCCATTCGCAACCATGTCCTGATGTGCTGCAGCATCGCTCTTCTGAACGGTGATTTTGATTCCAATTTCTTCCCATTGCTTAATCAGGTACACCATAATGTCTTCATATTGAGAGGTGGTATGAAGAGTTATTTCAGGAATTGCCTTACCTCCAGGACCAAACCCGGATTCTTTCAACAGTTCCTGTGCTTTGGTTGGATCATAACTGTAACCAGGCACCTGCTCCTCATCATGAGCGTGTAATGCTTTTGGGATTATTCCTGCAGTACCTGGATGACCAAGGTTATTTAATAGTGTAGAAACCAGTTCTTCTCTATTTATCGCATAGCTTAATGCCTGTCGGAATTTTTTATTTAAGAATGGATGATCCGTGTTATCTCCATATATTGAAGCATCAAGGTTCATTCCAAGATATTCAGTATTCATATAGGGTACCTCCTCCACATTGAATTTGTCTGAAAATTCTGCTTTAGGTGTCCCATCACTATTAAGTATCTGATCTGCTGAACTGGCCTGAATACCACTGATAAAATCAAGATCACCATTTTGGAAAGTAAGTAACTCCTGGTTTTTATCGGAAATGAAGGAAACTTGAACCGCATCAAGATAGGGTAGTGAATTATGCTCCTCATCTTTCTTGAAATAACTTTCATTTTTCAGAAGGATCAGACTATTCTGAGCTTCCCAGCTTTTAAACTGGAATGGCCCGGTGCCTACTGGATGTTCTCTGAAATTTTTACCATATTTATCTACAGCCTCCTTTGGGACTACAAAAGTATAAGGCATGGTTAAGATATCCAGGAAAGGAGCGAATGGCTCATCCAAAACAATTTGAAGTTGATGTGAGTCAATAGCAGAGACCCAGTCTTCTGCAATACTACCATCCTCATTTTTCTTTACTTTGTCGTTAAATATCCATGCACCGGTACTTGCAGTGGCAGGATCAACGATTCTTTTAAAGCTATATACAAAGTCTTCAGCAACTAATTCTCTGCCTATTCCATCCTCAAATACTTCTGAATCATGAAACTTCACCCCTCTGTGGAGGTTAAATGTATACGTAAGACCATCCTCTGATATTTCCCATGTGTCTGCAAGACCAGGGATAATAAACAGTTCATGGTTGAGTTCAAACAGTGCATTGTATATCTGAGTGGTTGCCCAGATATTCGCCTGATTCCTGGCAAACGCAGGATCAAGCGAAGTCAATCCTTCTGCTTGATTATATTTAAATACCTTTTTTCCGGATGCATCGAATTTCGAGTCACTACTGCCACCACCTCCGCAGGACGTCAATACGATGAGAATTGCAAGAAACATGCAAAATTGTCTTACCATTGTTGTGAAAATTTTTGAATTAAACTTCTATCTTTGTGAATTATTAATTTGACATAAATATTCACTTATTTTTAAATAAATACAAATAGAACTCCTGTTAATACTTAGGCAGCAAACTGCCGTTCTTCTTAAATACAGGGTCCGTTTCATTTATTTCTTTCTCAATAATTTATGTTAAAAATAATTCCTGTTATATTATTGTAAAAACGAGAACTAGCGAATGGGGAAAATCATTGCAATTGCCAATCAAAAAGGTGGGGTAGGAAAGACAACAACAGCCATTAACCTGGCGGCAAGTCTGGCGGCGCTTGAGTTTAAGACATTGATCGTAGACGCGGATCCACAGGCAAATTCAACCAGTGGAATCGGTTTTAATCCAAAAGAGATTGAAAATACGATCTATGAGTGCATGATCAATGAAATTGATCCCAGAGATTCAATTCTGGAGACCGAAATTGACTTTTTATATCTTATTCCCTCCCGTATTGATCTGGTTGGAGCTGAAATAGATCTTGTCGATTTGGATAACCGGGAAGTCAAGATGAAGGAAGCATTGCATCCTATTAAAGAGGATTTTGATTTTATCATTATTGATTGCTCGCCTTCTTTAGGCCTAATTACTGTAAACGCACTCACGGCCTCCGACTCTGTAATCATCCCTGTTCAATGTGAATATTTTGCATTGGAGGGTTTAGGAAAGTTATTAAATACCATAAAGATTATTCAAAGTCGTTTGAATATAAATCTCCAGGTAGAGGGAATTTTACTTACTATGTATGATGTAAGGCTGAGGCTTTCCAATCAAGTAGTGGATGAAGTAAATACACATTTCAAGAACCTGGTTTTTGAAACCATAATTCCTCGTAATATCAAGCTTAGTGAATCTCCAAGTTTTGGTATACCTGCAATTATCCATGATGCGGAGAGTAAAGGAGCAATTAGCTACCTTAACCTGGCAAAGGAGATCTTATTGGAAAACAACATGGTAGTATGAGTAAAAAACCAGTAAAAAGGCGAAATGCATTGGGTAGAGGTCTGGGCGCCTTATTGGATGATTCTCCAAAATTCGAACAACCTAAAACCAGAATTGATCCAACCAAGGTAAGCGGTCTCTCAGAGATCCCCCTTGAAATGATTGAAACCAACCCCTTTCAGCCAAGAACTGACTTTGATGTAACTGCATTGAATGAGTTGGCTGATTCTATAAAGGTTCAGGGAATCATTCAACCAGTCACTGTACGAAGATTGTCTAGAAATCAATATCAATTAATTTCAGGTGAACGTAGATATCAAGCTTCGAAAATTGCAGGGTTAAGTAGAATTCCTGCATATATCCGAACTGCTGATGATCAGCAAATGGTTGAAATGGCCTTGATTGAAAATATTCAGAGAGAAAACTTAAATGCTATTGAAATTGCTCTGAGTTACCAACGGTTGATTACGGAGTGTAATTTAAAGCAGGAAGAATTGGGTGGAAGAGTTGGAAAAAACCGGACTACGATCACCAATTACCTTCGTCTGCTGAAATTACCTCCCGATATTCAGATTGGAGTTAGAGACGGAAAAATTTCCATGGGGCATGCTAGGGCTATTATCGGAATTGAAAATGCGGATATTCAGCTAGACCTCTTTAAGGAAATTATCAAGAATGATCTTTCTGTCCGAAAAGTTGAAGAACTGGTTAGGAATCACGGAACGGAGTCTCCTACGAAAAAACAAGCTCCTAAAGTAGGGATTGATTATGAAACCAAAAAAGTACAGGATAAACTTTCTTCACACTTTGGCACGAAAGTGGTTGTCAACTCTAATGATAAACATAAAGGTAAAATTCAGATCCCATTTAATTCTGTGGAAGATTTGAATCGAATACTTGAAATTATTAATAGTTGAAAATGAAAGCTTTCCGCTTAGGTTGGATTATTTTATTTGCATTATTCCTACGATCCGGGCTGGTAATGGGACAGGACAATCCAGTATTTCTGGACTCAATTGATTTCCTTATCGATCAGGCTGAAATCATGCAGAAATCCGACCCTAGTCAGCTTAAAGATCCCAAAAAAGCAGCACTATACTCTGCTGTACTTCCTGGTCTTGGACAGGCTTACAACAAGAAATACTGGAAAATACCTCTTATCTATGGAGGTTTTTTTGCTTTAGGTTATTATATCGATTGGAATAACGATAACTACAATCTATATCGTTCTGCCCTATTCTCAATAATCGATGGCAATGATGATACCGTCAATCCGTTTCCGGGTTTTTCAGAGTCCCAACTCAGACAGATTACCGACGAATTCAAGAGAAACAGGGACATGCTCGTAATTCTCACCGGAGTACTTTATGCATTGAACATAATAGATGCCCATGTAGACGCACATCTAAAGGAATTTGATATTAATGAAGACCTTGCACTATCATTAAAACCCGCAAACATTACTGCCGGTGCTGTCACTGGCACAGGACTTAGTCTTTCTCTGAAAATAAAATAGGCAATGAAGGTATTGATTATTGGATATGGTAAAATGGGCCGAACCATTGAAGCGCTTGCCCGGGAAAGAGATCACAGCATAGTAGCAGCTATTGATTCTTTTTCAGAACTTAAAGAAGCGGTAAATGGTCATTCATCCATAGATGTGGCTATTGAATTCAGTCAACCGGAATCCGCCTTCGAAAATATTAAGTTTTGCCTTGAAAATAGTATTCCTGTAGTGTCCGGAACCACCGGGTGGTTGGATAAAAGGCCTGCGATAGAAAAAATTTGTACTGATCTGAATGGAGCCTTTTTTTATGCCTCTAATTACAGTATTGGAGTTAATCTATTTTTCAAATTAAATTCCTTTCTCGCAGGGTTAATGGGTGATCAATCCCAATATACACCCTCCATGAAAGAAATCCATCACACAGAAAAACTAGATGAACCAAGTGGCACGGCCATCACATTGGCAGAGGGTATAATTGAAAAAAATAAGAGAATTAGTAACTGGACTCTTGGTAAAGACGTAAACAGTTCCAACTTAAGTATTGAATCGGAACGTCTTGGTAAGGTACCAGGAACTCATATCGTCAACTACCGGTCTGATATTGACCGTATAGAAATCACTCATGAAGCATTTGGCAGAGAGGGTTTTGCAATGGGTGCCCTTCATGTAGCCGAATGGGTCAAGGACCAAAAAGGTGTATTATCGATGGATGACTTTCTTAAACTCTAAAGTTTAGACCTTGCAGGTTTCCATACTTATCCAATTTTAGTAGTATTGCGTAAATTTTAACACATACATGGAGTCAACTCAAGCATTAATCTTTTTCGGAATAATCATAGCCCTTAGTCTAATCGGCTTGTCCGGATTATTTGCCAAAGCAGGAAGGAAACATTGGGAAGCGCTTATCCCTTTCTATAATTATTATGTTTTGCTTCAACTTACCGGAAGGCCAACATGGTGGATGGTGTTTGCATTTATTCCTGTTTTAAGCCTGCTATTTTGGCTTGGATTAATCGTGGACCTTTTAAACTCCTTCAAAAAGGATAGATTCTATGACCATGCTCTGGGTGTATTATTCCCCTTTATCTACTTGATCTATATCGGTTTTTTTGATTCATGTGGATATATCGGAAAAACTGTAGACCTTCCAAAGAAAAAGAAAAGTGTAAGAAGAGAGTGGGCTGATGCAATTGGATTTGCAATAGTGGCAGCATCCATCATACGCTGGGGCTTCATGGAGGCTTTTACCATCCCTACCCCTTCTATGGAAAACTCATTACTCGTAGGCGACTTTTTGTTTGTCTCCAAATACCACTACGGACCCAGAACACCTAAAACACTATTACAATTTCCTCTAACTCATCAAAAAATATGGGGGACCGAAATGCAGTCTTATCTAGACTATATTCAATTACCTCAATTACGATTACCCGGAATCACCAGTATTCAAAGAGAAGATGTGGTTGTTTTTAACTTCCCTGATGAAGATCATCCGGTAGATTTAAAAACTAATTATATTAAACGCTGCGTAGCAATACCTGGGGATATATTGGAAATTGATCAAAAGCAGGTCATTATTAATGGCGAACCCTTAACCAATCCTCCAAATATGCAGTACAGTTACAATGTTATCTCAGATAGCAATGTACGCACAAGGGTATTTAAAAATTGTGGAGTATTGGATGATCCTATTGCAGTTCAGGGAGGTTATGTAATTTATGCTACCGAAGAGGCCGTTACCTGTTTGGAAAACTATGATTTTATAAAATCAGTTAATATACTGGAGCGACAAAAAGGGGACTCCGAATATGGAGAATCATGGCCTGTACTGTCAGAATTCAGCTGGAATGCAGACTATTTTGGCCCATTGGAAGTCCCTTCCAAAGGTAAAACCATTGAAATAAACCGAGAGAATCTAATTAAGTACGGGAAGGTAATCCGGAATTTTGAAGGGTATAGTAAAGAGGACGTAGTAATGGATGACACCACCCTAAGTATTCTTGGTGAAAACATTACTTCTTCTACATTTAAGCAGGACTATTATTTTATGATGGGAGACAACCGTCATAATTCTCTGGATTCCAGATTTTGGGGATTTGTTCCTGAAAACCATGTGGTTGGAAAAGGGTTTATCATCTGGCTATCGATTGATAAAGATGGCAAATTTCTCAGCTCAATCCGTTGGAACAGAATTTTAAACCTAATACGATAAGAATTACCAATCTATTGGTTGGATTCCCTGTGATTTAAGGTAAGTGTTGGTCCCAGAAAAGGGACTAGAACCAAAAAATCCACGATCTGCTGAAAACGGTGAAGGATGCGGTGAGGAAATCACGTGATGCCTGTTTTTATTAATTATTGCACCTTTTTTTTGAGCATATGCCCCCCATAGAATAAATACCACCTTTTCTTTTTCATCTGAAACAGCTTTAATAGCAGCATCAGTGAATTCTTCCCAGCCTTTTTTCTGATGTGATCCGGGGTTACTCGCACGAACAGTCAACGTGGCATTAAGCAATAATACTCCTTGTTTAGCCCAGCGATCAAGGTCTCCATGATCAGGAATAGGTTTCTGCAAATCATTGCGTATCTCCTTAAAGATGTTCAATAAGGATGGAGGTAATCGAATGCCTTCCCCAACAGAGAAACAAAGTCCATTGGCCTGACCAGGCCCATGATAAGGATCCTGACCAATAATAACCACCTTGACCTGATCAAACGCACAGTGATCAAATGCATTAAAAATTAGTTTTCCGGGTGGGTAAACAATGTAGTTAAGGTACTCTGACCGTACAAATTCCGTCAATTCCTTAAAATAAGGTTTGCTAAATTCATTAGACAAACGTTGTTTCCAACTTTCTTCTATTCGAATATCCATGTTACCTTTTCATTAAAAAGCGTATAAATCATAGATTAGGCATAATATTAAAAACTAATAAGTATATTTTAGCGTTTATTATTTATAATTTAAGTTGAAATGGTTACTGAAGTCACAAAAGGCGTAAAAATTTGTGTAGAGACTGAATATCAAAAAGATTATTCCAGTCCTAGCCAATATCATTATGTCTTCACGTATCGAATTTCGATTGAGAACAATAGTGACCATACCATTCAATTATTAAGAAGACATTGGTTTATTCATGACGCTAACGGTTCAGTAAGAGAGGTGGAGGGAGAAGGCGTGGTTGGTAAACAACCGGTACTGGAACCTGGACAAACTCATCAATATGTCTCAGGATCTAATCTCAAATCTGGAATTGGAAAGATGTATGGCACCTACCTTATGGAAAAGGTACTAGACGGAACCCAGTTCAAGGTAAATATTCCTGAGTTTACTATGGTCGCTCCATTCAGACTGAACTAATCTCTTGTCCTCCGCTATATTTCAGGCCTCTCGTTTCCTTATTCACTGGCTAAGAGAAGTCGACGAACATTCTCTACATTCTCCGTTTACTTATTCCTTTCATAAAAAAATAATACAACGTGATCGGCATGAACCAGAGTTTATAGCTATTGAAGAAATCAGAAAAAAGCTTCAGTTGGACGAACGAACTATTGAAGTAACCGACTTAGGTGCTGGTTCAAGAGTCAATAAAGGAAGCCAAAAGAAAGTAAAAAGAATTGCAGAATATGAGATCAGTAAACCCAGATTTTCTCGTTTATGGTATCGAGTAGCCAGATCTAATAAATCTAAAAATATCTTGGAAATTGGCACTTCACTTGGAATTAATACACTCTACCTTTCTCAAGCAATAGAAAATGGTAAACTAATTACCATTGAAGGATGTCCATCTACTGCCGCAATTGCTCAGGAAAACTTCGACAAACTGCAACACTGTCCAATTGAACTTTTGATCGGTGATGCTGCTCAAAAGATAGCCGGGATAACCGAATCTCTGGATTTAGCATATATCGATGCTAATCATACCTACCAGGGGACCACAAAGTATTTCGAGTTATTACTTCCAAAAATTCACTCTGATTCCATAATGATTTTTGATGATATTCATTGGTCTGACGGAATGGAAAAAGCATGGAATGAAGTAAGAAAGCATCCTTCTGTCAGGTTATCGCTGGACTTATTCAGTGCTGGCATATTGTTTTTTAAAGAGGGGCTACCAAGGGAACATTTCAGAATTCAATATTGAAAAACAATATTTTTATTACAAAGGAGGTAATAATCTATAAAATCAGCCATTCGATATTGCTAAAAGGGGATAAAAGGCTAATTTTACAACAGTAAAATCAAAACATGAAAATGGAGCAAAATCCAAAGCACAACCCCGAAGACAAAAAGCCGATTACTCCGGCTAACACAGAACACAAGGCTGAAGCGAAAGCTGCACCCAAAGACTCAGGAGGAAATAACAAAAAAATCATTATCGGGTTGAGTGTGATTTTTATACTAATTCTGGCCATACAGTTTTACTTTAATCACACAAGTCAAAAAGAACTCAAAACGGAGATTGAAGATAAGGGTGTTGAAATAGACGGCATGCTGGTACAAATGGATTCCCTTTCAACGGAGATTGATGCCAAAATCAAAACGATTGAAGAGTTGGGTGGCGATGTAGAAGAACTCAAAAAAATCAAAGAAGAGCTGGAAGCAGAAAAAACAGAGCTCAAAAAACAATCAAATATTGCCTGGTCCAGCTACAGAAAAGTTAAAGAAAAGGTAGATGGATATCAGGTCCTATTAAAACAAAAGGATAAGGAAATCGAAGAGCTACAAGCAGTAAATGAACAGTTGTTTACTGAAAACACAACCCTAAAAACCGAAAAAAATCAACTTTCCAGTGAAATAACAAACCTAAGTGAAGAAAAGGAAGAGTTGGTAGAAAAGGTAGAAATTGCTTCAAGACTTAAGGCGGAAGGAATTATTATCTCCGCAGTTAATGCAAAAGGAAAAGAAAGGGAAGGCGAGTTTAGAGTCCGTCAAATTCAGGATATTAAAGTAACTTTTAACCTGGCTGAAAATTCCGTTGCCGCCATTGAGGAAAAAAATATTATGATCAGAATAATAGATCCAGATGGCAACGTGATTTTTGACGTCGCAAAAGGCTCCGGTACATATATGTATGAAGGTAAAGAAGCATTTTATACGGCTCAACAGTCTATTCTATTTGACAATACTAAGCAGCGATTAAGCTTTCTTTATAGAAAAGGCAGTGAGTATGTTCAGGGCAAACACAGTGTGGAGGTCTTTGCAGATAACTACCCGATTGGAACGGGAGTATTCTTAGTAAAATAATTCTATTTCTTATTCCTGTATTTCTTTTTGCAAAGAAGGATTTATCGCCTATCTTTGCACTCCGAAATTTTATTTAATTACTAAACACGTTTTTCTATTATGAAAAGTTATGAGACGGTATTCATTTTAAATCCCGTTTTGTCTGAAGATCAGATGAAGGATGCTGTCGACAAGTTCAGAAAGGTCCTCACGGACGGTAAGGCTGATATGGTAAATGATGAAAACTGGGGGTTGAAAAAATTGGCATATCCAATTCAACACAAATCAACCGGGTTTTATCATTTATTTGAATACAATGCTGAAGCTGGAATTGTAGACGCTCTTGAGTTATCCTTCAGAAGGGATGAGAAAGTAATGCGCTTTTTAACCGTAGCGCTCGACAAACACGCAGTAACGTACAATGCCAGAAGAAAAGCTGGTGAATTCAACAAAAAAACTGAAACTAAGAAAGAGGAGGTTAAGTCATGACATTAATGAACGAACCGATTAACAGGACTGATATCAAGAATAAGAAGAAGTACTGTCGTTTCAAGAAGAATGGAATCAAATATATTGATTATAAGGATGCCAACTTCTTATTAAAGTTTGTGAACGAGCAGGGTAAAATCCTTCCGAGGAGATTAACCGGAACAAGCTTAAAGTATCAGAAAAAAGTTTCACAGGCGGTAAAGAGAGCCCGACATTTGGGTCTGTTACCATATGTGACAGATTCTTTGAAATAATAAAAGCCTGAAAGAATGGAAATTATATTAAAAGACGATATTGCCGGATTAGGTTACAAGCACGACATTGTAATTGTTAAGGCCGGATATGGAAGAAACTACCTTATTCCACAAGGATTTGCCGTGGTTGCCTCAGAATCTAATAAGAAGATGATGGCAGAAAACGCACGTCAGGCCTCGCATAAGGCAGAGAAAATCAGACAGGACGCACAGGATCTTGCCGATTCTATCGGAGAATTGACTCTTGAACTAGGAGCAAAAGCCGGTGAAAGCGGAAAGATCTTTGGAGCAATCACCTCTCTTCAAATCGCAGAAGCTCTTAAGAACAAGGGTTTCATCGTAGGTAAGAAACAAATCGCTTTCAAAGACACCATCAAAATGTTGGGAGATTATGAAGTTGAATTGGATCTCCACAGAGAAGTGAAACATCCTGTAAAACTTAAAGTGGTCGCTGTATAATTCAGAACCAAGAAAAAGTTCAAGCCACTTTCTAACGAGAGTGGCTTTTTTTATTTTCTGGATTTCGGTCATTTTACTTTGCAAATTGTTTAGTAGCTTAGACATTACAACATGTTCCGAACTGAATTAAATACTAAGTCCAGTACTCAAAAAATCTGCTTGAATCAGCCAATCATTACGGTAGGTTCTTGTTTTTCAGATACCATCGGTCAAAAGCTGTACAATCACAAGTTTGATGTGTTGTGCAATCCATTTGGAACGGTATTTAACCCAGAGTCCATTTTTAAACTTATTCGAAGAAGTATTGAAGGGCCCAAGGTCACAGAACAGGAACTTATAATGAACGGAGAAGTTTACTATCATTACGATTTTCACTCCGATTTTTCAAGCACCTCTCCTACCCAGCTGGTCGCAAATATAAATCATCAGTTGAGCGTTTTTCAGGAAAAGGTAAAGAATGCTCACATCCTAATTCTTACCTTCGGAACCGCATGGGTGTATCATCTTAAGGAGAGAGGTGACATAGTTTCCAATTGTCATCAAATGCCGGCAGACTTATTTGATCGGAGCTTACTATCAAATAAGCAAATTCTAAAGGAGTTTGAATCTTTTACCAAATTGCTTAAGTCGTTTAATCCAGTTCTTAATACAGTACTAACGGTAAGCCCCGTAAGACATACTCGTGACGGACTAGAGCAAAACCAAGTCAGCAAGGCTACATTACGATTGGCTACTCATTATATGCAACAAGAAAATGAGCAAGTAGAATACTTTCCGAGTTATGAATTAATTCT
>Ga0316204_10010951_pt1 | contig 11512 bp, 9 predicted proteins | sample 6monrhotite_MG_2_FD_205661 | JGI IMG/M metagenome (GOLD analysis project Ga0316204, IMG submission 205661) | Microbial mat bacterial communities from mineral coupon in-situ incubated in ocean water Damariscotta River, Maine, United States -... | ecosystem: Environmental > Aquatic > Marine >...
GGCGGGTAAACGGATGCTGGACACGCTGGCCCGCGTGGCCCTGTCCCCATTGCTCATCATGCAGGCGCTCAAGGTCAGGCGCATCGCCCAGCGTCTGCCCGAAGCGGCGGGACAAAGATCGGGCGTGGTGGGCAGTGGCCCGCCCCTGCGCCTGCGGATCATCGGTGACAGCTCCGCCGCCGGAGTTGGCGTGCAGACACAGCGTGACGCCCTCAGCGGACAATTGGCCGCCGCACTCTCGGACCACTTCGCCGTTTCATGGCATCTCGATGCAGCAAGCGGAGCAACCACAAAAAGCACGCGAATGCGCCTGCAACACACAGCGGCGGAGCCTGCCGATATCATCGTCACCGCATTGGGGGTGAACGATGTCACCCGTCTGCTGCCGCGCCGGGCATGGCTGGGCCAACAAATGGCCCTGTTTGACGATCTCAGAAAACGGCACCATCCCCACCAGATCTACCTGTCCGGTGTCCCGCCAATGGGGGCCTTTCCGTTACTGCCACAGCCCCTGCGCTGGACCCTTGGCCGTCATGCTCGGGCTTTTGAGGCCACGATGCAGTTCCATGCTGCCGCAACTCCCGATTTGACCTATGTGCCGTTTGACCTGCCACCTGATCCGGGACTGATGGCCTCTGACGGGTTTCATCCCAATGCGCAGCTCAATACGCTATGGGCCAAAGAAATGGCCAGCCGGATCATCACCGACTGGCCAAGGTTCTCCCGATCAAGGCCCGATCAGTCGCGCAGCACGCGACCATCATAACCCGCGCCGACAACCTTCTTTTGTGCGACTTGCGCAGCGGCCTGTCCGGCAAAAGGTCCAGCCTGAACCATGCTATACAGCTTTCCGCCCTGCCGTTTCTTGCCGATACGGGCGGGCATCCCCATTCGCGCAATCCGCTGCGCGGCAGCTTGGGCCTGTGCCGGAGTGGTGAAAAGACCAATCTGAACATAGCGGACCCCGGTGTCCGCCACCTTGGGCGTAACGCGGGCCTGCGGTTTGGCCAAAGGCGCCTTGGGCACGGAACGCGACGACAAAACCGGCGGGCGCACAACGGCGACCGGCCTTTGATTGCGAATGATCCGTTTCATCCGCTGGCCGTCTTTCTCAACGAGGGTGACCTCACCCAGTCTCTGCTGTTGGTTGGCAATATCAACGTAAGGATAAACAAGCGGCACACTGGCCGTCATGTCCCGCCCGCTGCGTTGATCAATCAACCGGCGCGGCACGGTCCGGGTCCAGACCAGCAACATGTCGTTGCGCCCGTCAAGGTTCTGTTCGGCGCGGTGGGGGTTTAAACGGTCATCATCCCAAACCCGCCGATAGCCGCGCGGGATCGTGACGTTACGGGTGTTGACCCGGTTGGCCACAACATGAACGGGCGCGATGCGGGTTTGCGGGGTGATCTCAACCCGTCCTGACGCTGCAGTGCGCAGTCTTACAGGCGGTTTCGGGAATACATCAACTGATGCCACAGCAACCGGCTTGGGCGCGGTCTGGCGGCGCACAACAGGTGCTTTGCGGCGCGGTTTAGCTTTGGCCTTGGCAGTGCGCACAGCTGGTTTCACCACGGGGGATGGCGATGTCTCAGGCGCGGCTGCGGCCACTTCGGTCTCTTCCGGGACCACTTCGGCACTGGCCACCTGCGATGGCAGGCTGGGTGCAAATCCGCAAACGATTTTGCGATCGCGGGTGACACGCGGCACCCATGACACGTTGCCGTCAATGCCCGCACGGATAAAGACACACCCGTCACTGTCGACGTATTGCTTGCCCTTATAGCTGTCGGGCGGAAACTCTGTCGGTTGTCGCTCGCCGGTCTGGGCCTGCGCAAGGCCCAAGCCAAGGACGCTGGCCAAAGCAGAGACTGCAAACAATCTGATGATCTTCATAACGTGCCCCCACACACAAGATGTTGTCAGAATGCACCAGCAAACCGCCCAAGTCTAGGGTCAGAAATACACGCAACGCGTGAAAGCACAGGCCAGATTACTTGGTCCCGAACATCCGGTCGCCCGCATCACCAAGGCCCGGCACAATATAGCCAACCTCATTGAGCCGCTCATCCAAGGCCGCAGTTACAATCGGCACATCCGGATGCGCCTCACGCATCCGCGCCACACCTTCAGGCGCTGCCAGTAGACACAAAAACCGAATATTGGTCGCGCCCGCCTCTTTCAGCAGATCAATCGCCGCCACCGATGAATTGCCTGTCGCCAACATCGGATCAACCGCAATCACCAACCGGTCATCCAGCGCCTCTGGCACCTTAAAATAATACTGAACCGGCTTGAGCGTTTCCTCGTCGCGATAAAGCCCGACAAAACCGACCCGCGCCGACGGGATCAACTCAAGCACCCCATCAAGCAGGCCGTTGCCCGCCCGCAAGATCGAAATCAATGCCAGTTTCTTGCCGTCCAGCGTTGGCGCGCTCATGGTTTGCATCGGGGTTTCGATCTGTTTGGTCGTCATCGGCAAACCGCGTGTGACCTCATAGGCCAAAAGCTGGCTGATCTCTCGCAGCAACTGACGGAACACAGCCGTCGGTGTGCCCTTGTCCCGCATGATGGTCAATTTGTGCTGCACCAGCGGGTGATCAACAATGGTCAGGTGGTCGGCGGCATGGGACATGAGGCAGCTCCTTTGGTTTAAATGTCTTTTGGCCCGAAACGCCCGCCACCGCAAGCGCAGCACCCCAGCCTTTTTGGCCAAAAATATTCCGGGGGAACCGGCTTTGCCGGTGGGGGCTGGCCCCCAAGCCGCCTTTTATGTCTGGGCCGCAACGCCCAAATGCCCAGCCACCAACTGCGCCACATCGGCAAACCCGATCTGCCCCAGCGGCCCCTGCGCCCCGCCAGTCTCCAGTACAGGCACCCGCTCACGGGTGTGATCGGTGCCGATCCATGTCGGGTCATTGCCGTGATCGGCGGTCAACACCATCAAGTCACCCGGCCTCAGACGCGCGATGATCTGCCCGATCTCGCGGTCGAACCATTCCAGCGCGCGGGCATAGCCGGACACATCGCGGCGGTGGCCATATTCGCTGTCAAACTCGACAAAATTGGCAAAGGTAAACGACCCGTCTTCGGCCTCATCGATCAGATCGCTCAAATGCTCCATCAATGCCGAATCGCGCCCTTTGCGGATCTCATCAATGCCCTGCATCGAGAAGATATCGCCAATCTTGCCAATGCCATAGACCTTACCGCCTGCATCTTGCACCCAATTGGTCAACACCGGCTTGGGCGGAACAATTGCAAAGTCGCGGCGGTTGGCAGTGCGCTCAAACCCGCTGGTGGCATCGCCGACAAAAGGCCGCGCGATCACGCGCCCCACTTTCATCTCATGCAGCATCGGCGCAACCGCGCGGCAAAGATCCAACAGGCGCTCAAGCCCAAAGTGATCCTCATGCGCGGCAATCTGCAAAACGGAATCCGCAGAGGTGTAGCAGATCGGCCAGCCTGTCTTGCAATGCTCTGCGCCCAGATCGGCAATGACCGCTGTGCCAGAGGCGTGACAATTGCCCAAGATCCCGTCCGTTCCGGCCATTTCAGCCAGATGCGCTGAGACGTGATCGGGAAAGGCGGGCGTTTCATCCGGAAAATAATGCCAATCCCACGGCACCGGCAAACCTGCCAATTCCCAATGTCCCGATGGCGTATCCTTGCCGCGTGACACTTCGGTTGCCGCGCCCCAGCCGCCTTTGATCTCTGCATGCAGGTCCGGCAGATCCAGACCGCTGGCCAGTTTCACTGCCGCGCCAAGACCAAGCGCCGAAAGCACTGGCAATTGCAACGGCCCGCTGCGCCCTTGTTCGGCTTTTCCTGCCGCACAGGCCTGTGCGATATGGCCCAGGGTGTTGGCCCCGGTGTCAGGCTGATTTCCATTGAAAAACTGATCCGCATCTGGCGCACCGCCAATGCCGACACTGTCCATTACCACCAAAAATGCACGCGCCATCAGCCCACCCTTTCAAGGATCAAATCCGGCACCTGTGCCGAAGTGTCCGACAGCGTCATTGCCGCCTGCACTGCCAAGGCGGCCTGATCGGCCAGATCAGACCGGCTGGCATGAACCACGGCCAAGGTTTGCCCGTTGGACACTTTTGTGCCCAGCCGCACGACCTCTGACAGGCCAACCGCCGGGTTCACCTCATCACTTTCGATTTTGCGCCCGCCGCCCAAGTCCACCACAGCAAGGCCAAGCGCCTCACCGTCAATCGCGGTGACATAGCCCGCGCCGGGGGCCTTGACCGCGCGGATCACGGTGGCCTCTGGCAGGAACCGTTGCCAGTTTTCGACAAAGCTAACCGGCCCGCCCAAGGCGGCCAGCATTTTGCCAAACACCTCTGCCGCGGCGCCCGAGCGGACGGCATTCACAATTGCATCCGCGCCCGCCTGCACGTCCTTCGCCAATCCGCCATTGGCCAACAAAACCCCGCCCAACGCGGCAGCGACATCAATGATCGGCCCCTGCGCATCGCCGCGCAGAACGCGCATCACCTCAGCCACCTCAAGCGCATTGCCAAGGCTGGGCACCAAAGGTTGGTTCATATCGCTGATCACCGCCGTTGTCCGGCAGCCGGCAGCATTTGCTGTCGCGGTCAGGGCGCTGGCCAAGGCCTGCGCCTCTGGCAGGTCTTTCATAAAGGCACCGCTGCCTACTTTCACGTCCAGCACCAAACCATCAAGGCTGGCCGCCAGTTTTTTGCTGAGGATCGACGCGGTGATCAAATCAAGCGAATCCACAGTCGAAGTCACGTCACGCACCGCGTAAAGCCGTTTATCAGCGGGCGCGATGTTGCCAGTCGCCCCCACAATGGCGCAGCCGACTTGCCGCACGATGTCGTGCAAACGAGCCTCCTCAACCTGCGTGGTCACCCCCGGAATGGCCTCAAGCTTGTCCAGCGTGCCGCCCGTATGACCAAGTCCGCGCCCCGAAATCATCGGCACAAATGCCCCGCAAGCCGCCAAGGCAGGCGCAAGGATCAGCGACACGCAATCGCCAACGCCGCCCGTGGAATGCTTGTCCAGCACTGGCCCGTCCAGATCCCACTGCAACACCTGACCGGAATCGCGCATCGCCAGCGTCAGCGCCACACGGCCAGCATCATCCAGACCATTGCGGCAAATTCCCATGGCAAATGCCCCCGCTTGTGCGGCGCTCATCTCGCCGCTGGCAAGGGCGGCGGCGGCCCAACCCAATTCCACTGCATCCAAGGACTCTTGATGGCGCAGCTTGGCCAATATCGTGCGGGCGTTGGTCATTCAGCCCTCCATATGTGCGGCGGCAAAGGCGCCGGGCAACAGATCGGCCAAGGTTGTGTGTTCCTCAACGCCCGCGGTTGTCGCCATCGTAACCGGCACCGTGCCAGCGCCAAATTCGGCCAGTTTCTGACGGCAGCCACCGCAAGGCGTCACTGGCAAATCGCTGCCCGCCACAACATAGGCTTCGGTCAGTTTGGTCTCGCCTGCCGCCACCATCGCGGCAATCGCCCCCGCTTCGGCGCAGGTGCCCTCAGGGTAGGCAACGTTTTCAACATTGCAGCCAACATAGACCACACCGGACGCCGCTCGGATGGCCGCCCCGACCTTGAAGTTGGAATAGGGGGCATGCGCATTTTCGCGGACCTGCACGGCGGCGGCTCTTAATTCTTGGGACATTGCGCTCTCTTTTTGCGGAAAATTCGAAACTCGAAATAAGGTTACGATGGAATTGCGCAGATTATCCACCCGCTTGCCGTTACGATCTGCTAGAAAGTGTCAAACAGGGCCGACGTGGAGAATTGCCGCATTGGCCTGATCGAAAAAGTAGTTTAACGCTAAACCATATTTTTCTCAGGGAGCCTTTTCATGTCCGACAAGCCTAATCTCCGTCAGGCCGCGCTTGATTATCATGCCTTTCCCAAACCGGGCAAGCTTGAGATTCGAGCGACCAAACCATTGGCCAATGGGCGTGATCTGGCACGGGCTTATTCCCCCGGCGTTGCCGAGGCATGCCTTGAAATCAAAAGCGATCCAGCCACGGCGGCCCTTTACACCTCCCGCGCCAATCTGGTTGCGGTGGTGACAAATGGCACCGCGGTTCTGGGCCTTGGCAACATCGGTGCGCTGGCCTCCAAACCGGTGATGGAAGGCAAGGCGGTCCTGTTCAAAAAATTCGCCAGCATTGATTGCTTTGACATCGAAGTGGACGAAAGCGATCCGGAAAAGCTGGCTGATATTGTCTGTTCGCTTGGCCCCACATTTGGCGCGATCAACCTCGAAGACATCAAAGCGCCCGATTGCTTTACCGTTGAACGGATCTGCCGCGAGCGGATGGACATTCCGGTTTTCCACGACGATCAGCACGGCACCGCCATCGTTGTTGGCGCAGCGGCCAAGAACGCCCTGCATGTGGCGGGTAAAAAGTTTGAAGATATCAAGATTGTCTCAACCGGCGGCGGCGCGGCGGGCATTGCTTGCCTGAATATGCTGCTCAAGCTTGGGGTGAAACGGGAAAACGTATGGCTTTGTGACATTCACGGGTTGGTCTATGAGGGCCGCGAAGTCGATATGAACCCGATCAAGGCCGAATATGCCCAAGCCACCGATCTGCGCACACTGGATGACGTGATCCATGACGCCGATATGTTCCTTGGTCTGTCCGGGCCCGGCGTGCTGTCCCCTGAAATGGTCGGCAAAATGACCAAACAGCCGATCATCTTTGCCCTTGCCAATCCAACACCCGAAATCCTGCCGGATCTTGCGCGGGCTGTGGCCCCCGATGCAATCATCGCAACGGGCCGGTCGGATTTTCCCAATCAGGTCAACAACGTATTGTGTTTTCCTTTCATCTTTCGGGGGGCGCTGGATGTTGGGGCCACCACCATCAACGACGAGATGCAGCTGGCCTGCATCGACGGCATTGCCGCCCTCGCCCGCGCCACCACCTCCGCCGAAGCCGCCGCAGCTTATCAGGGGGAACAACTGACCTTTGGGGCGGATTATCTGATCCCCAAACCCTTTGATCCGCGCCTGATCGGGGTGGTGTCATCTGCCGTGGCCAAGGCCGCGATGGAAACCGGCGTGGCGGCGCGGCCCATTGACGATCTTGAGGCATATAAACACCGACTGGATGGATCGGTGTTCAAATCAGCACTCCTGATGCGGCCCGTATTCGAGGCGGCGCGCAGCTCTCCGCGTCGTCTCGTTTTTGCCGAGGGCGAAGACGAACGGGTGTTGCGCGCCGCGCAAGCCATCATTGAAGAAACGGTGGAGCGCCCGATCCTGATTGGCCGTCCGGAAGTTATCGAACGCCGCATCGAAAAGGCAGGCCTGACGCTCAAACTGGGCGACAATGTCGATCTGGTGAACCCGGAAAATGATCCGCGCTACCGCGATTATTGGGAGACCTATCATCACCTTATGGCCCGGCGCGGGGTTTCTCCCGATATCGCCCGCGCGGTGATGCGGACCAACACCACCGCGATTGGCGCAGTAATGGTGCATCGCGGCGAGGCCGACAGCCTGGTCTGCGGCACCTTTGGGGAATTCCGTTGGCATATGAACTATGTCGAACAGGTGCTGGGCCGGGATGGGCTGCGCCCGCATGGCGCCTTGTCGATGATGATCTTGGAAGACGGGCCGCTGTTCATTGCCGACACACAGGTGCATCTGCATCCCACACCCGAACAGATCGCCGAGATCGCCCGCGGCGCGGCGCGGCATGTGCGCCGCTTTGGCCTCGAACCCAAGGTGGCCTTCTGTTCGCAAAGCCAGTTTGGCAATCAAGGCGAAGGCAGCGGCAAACGCCTGCGGGCGGCTATTCGCCTGTTGGATGCGGGAGGGGATGATTTTGCCTATGAGGGCGAGATGAACATCGACACCGCGCTGGACCCAGAGCTGCGCGAGCGGCTGTTGCCTGGCAACCGGCTTGACGGGGCGGCCAATGTTCTGGTCTTTGCCCATGCGGATGCAGCATCCGGCGTGCGCAATATTCTCAAGATGAAAGGCGGCGGTCTGGAGGTTGGGCCGATCCTGATGGGCATGGGCAATCGGGCGCATATCGTGTCACCCTCGATCACCGCGCGAGGGCTGCTGAACGTCGGTGCGATTGCAGGGACACCTGTAGCGCATTACGGCTGATCAGTCATCCAAAGGCGGCGGGCACGCCCGCCATTCGATTTACACAATTCTCCCCTCGGGGAGAATTGGGGTGAGTTTTTCTTGCCAAATGAAGAGGATAGAGGCGTTACAACATTGGCGTGGATTTAGAAAATTTCTTTTCTAAACTCGGGCTGCGACTTTTGCGCCTCTTGCTCGGTGCAGTGACGCTGCGTAACCACAAGGGCAAGGGAATACGGGGGAGGACACCATGGGATACCGCGAAACTTATGCCGCTTGGCAGGACGATCCGGAGGCGTTTTGGCTGAAGGCCGCTGAGGCGATAGATTGGGTTGAGGCCCCCACGCAGGCGCTTTTTGAACGGGGCGATGACCTGTTTGAATGGTTCGCGGATGCCAAGGTCAACGGCTGCTACAACGCGGTTGATCGCCATGTCGAAGGCGGGCGCGGCGATCAGGTGGCGATCATTCATGACAGCCCGATCACCGGAACCCAAACCAAGATCACCTATGCCGATTTGCAAACCCGCGTTGCGTCATTGGCCGGAGCATTGGCCGCGCAGGGCGTGGTCAAGGGCGACCGGGTTATCATTTACATGCCCATGGTGCCCGAGGCGCTTGAGGCGATGTTGGCCTGCGCGCGGATCGGCGCGGTGCATTCTGTTGTCTTTGGTGGCTTTGCCGCGAATGAGCTTGCCGTGCGGATTGATGATTGTGCCCCCAAGGCGATCATTGCGGCCTCTTGCGGGCTCGAGCCGGGCCGCGTGGTGGAATACAAGCCGCTGCTGGATGGCGCGATTGAACTGGCCGACCACAAGCCCGATGTCTGCATTGTTTTACAGCGCCCGCAGCATTTGTGCGAGTTGACGCCGGGCCGTGATCTGGATTGGCATGACTGCCAAAAGGATGTGCCCCCTGCCGATTGTGTGCCGGTTGAGGGCAATCACCCTGCCTATATTCTGTATACCTCCGGCACCACCGGTGCGCCCAAGGGCGTTGTTCGGCATACTGCGGGCCATCTGGTTGCGCTGAACTGGACCATGAAAAACATCTACAATGTCGATCCCGGCGATGTGTTCTGGGCGGCCTCTGATGTGGGCTGGGTCGTTGGCCACAGCTACATCTGTTACGGTCCGTTGATTCATGGCAACACCACGGTTGTCTTTGAAGGCAAGCCCATTGGCACGCCGGACGCTGGCACCTTCTGGCGGATCATCGAAGAACACAACGTGCGCAGCTTCTTTACCGCGCCCACCGCGATCCGCGCCGTGAAACGCGAAGACCCCAAGGGGGAATACCGCAAGAAATACGATCTGAGCGGCTTGCGCGCGCTGTATTTGGCGGGGGAACGGGCCGATCCTGACACCATCGAATGGGCGCAGGAAATCTTGGGCATCCCGGTTTATGACCATTGGTGGCAGACCGAGACGGGCTATACCATCGCGGGCAATCCTGCCGGGCTTGAGGCATTGCCGGTCAAGGTGGGATCGCCCACAGTGCCGATGCCGGGGTATCAGGTGGAAATTCTGGACGAAGCCGGGCATCCACAAAAGCCCGGAGAGCTGGGCGCGATTGCGATCAAGCTGCCCCTTCCACCCGGCACATTGCCGACGCTCTGGAACGCCGAAGACCGGTTTCGCAAATCCTATCTCACGACCTTTCCGGGATATTATGAGACCGGCGATGCGGGGATGATGGATGAGGATGGCTATCTTTACATCATGGCGCGGACCGATGACGTGATCAACGTGGCCGGGCACCGGCTTTCTACTGGCGCGATGGAAGAAGTGCTGGCCGGGCATCCCGATGTGGCCGAATGTGCGGTTGTTGGCGTCAGTGATGCGCTTAAAGGGCAATCGCCCGTCGGCTTTTTGTGCCTGTCCAACGGCGTGAACCGGCCCCATGAAGAGATTACGAAGGAATGTGTAAAACGCATCCGTGAACAGATTGGCCCCGTGGCCGCCTTCAAACAGGCGATTGTTGTGGACCGTTTGCCCAAGACCCGCTCGGGCAAGATCCTGCGGGCGACGATGGTCAAGATTGCCGACGGACAGGAGTTCAAGCTGCCCGCCACGATTGATGATCCGGCCATTCTGGATGAAATCAAAGTGGCGTTGCAGACCATCGGCTACGCAAAGTGACAAAAAGGGCGGCCTGATCGGGCCGCCCTTATCACTTGTTTTTAATCAGGCCTTGGCAAAAAAGTCGTCAACCTGACGCTCGGCCTCGTCTTTTGCGATGCCATAGCGTTCCTGGATCTTACCGACCAATTTGTCACGGTTGCCCGCCGCTTCGTCCACTTCATCATTGGTAAGCTTGCCCCAATGGGCCTGCACGTCACCGGACATCTGTTTCCATTTACCTTTGATCTGGTCCCAATTCATCTTTGGTCTCCCTTTTTTCCAAGTTGCAGCGCCAAAGCGCCCTCGGAAAGACAACGGGAAACCCCCGCAAGATGTTCCATCATATTTCAGGTTTTTGGATCAGTTGAATTGCTCGCTGATCAACCGCTCTTCGAGGCCGTGACCAGGATCAAAAAGGATCGTATGCGCCACGTCGGGTTCTGAACGGACCTCAACAGACACCACGTCGCGGTAGGATTTGCCGTCGGCATCTGCCATCACCGGACGTTTTTCTGGCTCAAGCACGTCAAAACGGACCTGCGCGGTTTTGGGCAACAACGCCCCGCGCCACCTGCGGGGGCGAAAGGCGGCCATTGCGGTTAGGGCCAGTATCTCTGCCCCGATGGGCAGGATCGGACCATGGGCGGAATAGTTGTAGGCTGTGGACCCGGCAGGTGTGGCAACAAGCGCGCCGTCGCAGACCAGCTCCTGCAACCGCAGCCGGCCATCGACGGTGATCTGTAACTTGGCCGCCTGCGGACCTGCCCGGAGCAGCGACACCTCGTTGATTGCCAATGCCTCATGCACCGTCCCGGCGCTGTCAGTCGCGCGCATCGCCAGCGGGTTGATGACCGCCGTTTCAGCCGCCTCAAGACGCTCAACCAGATCGGATTCTTTGTATTCGTTCATCAAAAAGCCGATGGTGCCGCGGTTCATCCCGTAAACCGGCGCGGGCAAATCCTGAGTATTGTGCAGCGTTTGCAGCATAAACCCATCGCCGCCCAGCGCCACGATCACCTCGGCCTCTTCGGGGGGCACATTGCCATAGCGCCCGATCAACGCTGCACGCGCGGTCTGGGCGACACTGGCGCGGCTGGCAGCAAAAGCGATTCTCATGGACATGGGTCAAAGTTTCCGATTGGGCGCAATTCGCTCCAAAACAATCACATTATTCCTCAGGCTACCAGCATTGCCGCACATATCTGGCGTTGCGTCGTTTTCCCCACTTCCAAGCCGCTGATGTTTCCGATACGAAACACGAAATTTCGCAGCCCAAAGGAA
>Ga0316204_10010952_pt1 | contig 11510 bp, 7 predicted proteins | sample 6monrhotite_MG_2_FD_205661 | JGI IMG/M metagenome (GOLD analysis project Ga0316204, IMG submission 205661) | Microbial mat bacterial communities from mineral coupon in-situ incubated in ocean water Damariscotta River, Maine, United States -... | ecosystem: Environmental > Aquatic > Marine >...
TGAAATCCTGTCCGGGCGGAGTGAAATCCTGTCCGGGCGGAGTGAAATCCTGTCCGGGCGGAGTGAAATCCTGTCCAGGCGGGGTGAAATCCTGTCTAGGCGGCCCACCACCACCAAGCCCGGGAGGAATATTGCCACCAAGCCCAGAAGGAATGTCTCCACCAGGATTGCCAACTTCAGGAAAATCCTTTCCATTAGGCAATGATTCTTGGCCAATTACGATACTAGTTGCATTTAATGCTTTGGAAGTGCCAACAAAATTCAAACCAGAATCGGTGCTGTTAAACACATCGACTTCGCCAGTAAATTGGACTGACTTTTCAGAAACGTGGCCACTGAGCCCATTAGTCTCAAATCGACTTAGGCCACCGGTACCGATTGCGGGGAATTCACGAATAGGTGGATTTTTCTCAAGCGCTTGAGCCGCACCAGCTTTATTTTTTAATCTTAAGATGGGAGTAATATTACTGGGCGGATCATTTTTTACATTGAATGTAGCTGCTTTACCTAATAATTTCTCGCCGACGGCAATAAATTGTGATCCACCGCTTGCTAGGATATTACCTGGGAAATAACGGAATGAACCTTGAATAATGCGGATAATGCTACGGCCAGGTTTGTTATTATTTTCTTCATATACGTCAAATCGGGCGTGTGTATTTGAACCAATCATTAGCATGCTTTCATCGTTAAGCAGAATGGTGACATTGCCTTTGACACCTGTCTTTAACTCGTCACCTTCATCAAGAGTATCCCCAGTCTCGAAAGCACCTTTGCCAATAATATGGGCATCTTTAACGATAGCCGCTACGCCGATGTTATTTTTTTTGGCAAATGAAAGGGGACTTACGCACAGCAGCAAGCTGGCCAGCAAAATGACAGATAGAATTTTGGGTAAAGAGTTCAAATTCAGTCCCGAATAATATTAATTCTGTACAACGTAATTTTAAAAAGGATGGGTATTTATTATTGCTGCTATTGAGTCTAGCGCTCATTTCCATGCAGAATACTTAGACTTATTCTACGTTAATAGTGCTTGTCTTTCTAGGGGATGATTTTTATAAAATACAATAAAAACATAAAAATCAGTAAGTTGTGATTATTTTCCGGAAATAATAAGCGAAATAGCTTATAATTTACATGGTTTTTTTACTGGGTTAGTGAGGGAATGGAACAGGAAAATACCTATAAGCGTGTAGTTAGTATTTTTACTTTTCTGGCATTAAACAAATAATTAATTTTTAGGAAGTTGGAGTGTTTTGGCAGCCTGGTCCATTGCCGCCTTAGCTTCCGGAGGCATGTAATTTTCATCATGCTTGGCGAGAACCTGGTCGGCTTTGAATAGTCCTGTTGTTTGTAGTTTTCCTTGTACTACCACGCCTTGGCCTTCGCGAAATAGATCCGGCAGGATGCCTTTGTAGGTCACGTTGATATCTTTGACCGTATCGGTAACCGTGAAATTAACCAGTAGACCATCTTTGTTATGTTTAACACTGTCGGCCTTTACCATGCCACCCAAACGGAAGGTTTGGTTCACCGGTGCCTTGCCGGCTTTAATATCAGTTGGCGAATGAAAGAAGACGATGTTGCTACTAAAGGTATTGAGAATTAGTAGCGTCACGGCACTCAGGCCAAATACAGCGAGTGCGATAAGACTAATTTTTTTATGACGTGGTTTCATGTTGCTGCCTTAGCTTTCGTTGTTGCGCACGGTACTTGCGTAGTGGTAACCAGACATTGAGGCCAAGGATAACAAACGCAAGCAGGTAACTTCCCCATATGTTGAAGGCATGCCCACCCATGTTAAAGAATTCTGCCCAGTTCATGCGCCTTGTTCCTGCAACCAACGTGAGTCGGCTTCATCTTCGAGTATGTTACTTCGCATACGTATAAGGACAACATTGATATAGAAAAGTTTAAATGCAACGGCCATGATGAGTAGTGGTGTTAAAATACTACTATGAATTCGAGGGCCATCAATGCGTGCTACTGACGCAGGTTGATGTAGTGTATTCCACCACTCTACTGAGTAATGGATTACAGGTAAGTTTATAACACCAATTAATAATAGAATCGCGCCTGCGCGGGAGGCGCGGCGTGGATCATCAATGGCAGATCGCAGTGACATAAAACCAAGATATAGAAATAGTAAAATTAATTCGGAAGTGAGTCGTGCATCCCATACCCACCATGTTCCCCACATAGGTTTACCCCAGAGCGAACCGGTGAGTAGGGCAATTAAAGTAAAAGAAGCACCAACTGCTGCGCTTGCTGTAATGAAAGTATCAGTAAGCCTTATTTTCCAAACCAGTCCAATCGCTGCGGCACCCGCCATCATTGCGTAGACGAACATCGACATCCATGCAGCAGGAACGTGGATAAACATAATGCGCACGGTTTCACCTTGCTGGTAATCAGGTGGTGCGACAAATAAACCAAGGTAGAGACCAGCAGAAAGGCTAAGGACAGTTAACCAAGCAAACCAAGGTAAGCATTTACCAGCAAGAGGGTAAAAGTATTTAGGTGCGGCGTATTTTTGGAATATCACTGCAGCGTACCTTGTGTTTTTAATGTGGTCATGGGAATAGTTTACCAGAACTTGTTTTTAAAAGGGTCGACTAGTCTAACGATACGCGTAATGCATAACTGGTTACCCAAGGCGCCAAGATGAGCGTAACTATAAGGTATGCGCCAATGAGGGATAAATGCCCTTCAGCCGAGAATCCATTACTTGCGGCGATAATGGCCCCCGTAGCAAAAATAAGTACAGGTATATAGAGTGGCAGTATTAACAGTGCCAACAATACACCACCACCGCGCAGCCCCAATGTAAGCGCCGCACCAATCGCGCCAATGAGGCTTAAAATAGGTGTGCCGAGCAACAGGGTTAGCATAGTGTAAATGAGTGCGGTTGATGACATATCCAGACTGAGTGCAAGCAGCGGGCTAATCAAAACCAATGGCAAGCCCGTTGTTAACCAGTGCGAAACGATCTTTGCGAAAACCAGAATACTCGCGGGTTGCGGTGTGAGCAGTAATTGCTCGAGTGTACCATCGTGCAATTCATTATTAAACAGACGTGATAGCGAGAGTAGCGTCGCTAACAGCGCGGCAACCCAGATTACACCCGGAGCAATGATGCGCAAGGTTTCCGGCTCAGGACCGACACCAAGTGGAAATAAACTGATGACAATAATAAAAAAGATCAGTGGTGTAAGAATGTCGTTACGTTGTCGATAGGCAAGTAGCAGCTCACGTTTTAAAACGCGTCTCCATGATGCAAACAGGCCGAGGTTATGCGTCATCAACCCAACACCACATTAATACTGACATGTGAAATAAAACTCGCTTCCTGATGTGTTGTTACTATCGCCATGCCACCATTTTCTAAATGTTTAGCGAGACGTTGGCTGAACCATTCAACAGCATTAACGTCGAGAGCGGCAAGTGGCTCATCAAGAATCCAGAGTTTGCGTGTTTCGAGTAATAATCTTGCAAGTGCAACACGACGTTGCTGGCCTTGTGATAATAGACGTAGTGGTTTTTCAAGATGAGCGCCTAAGCCAACTTCTTCAAGGGCAGAAAAGATACGCGCACGATTTGATGATTGTTGGGCAGAAAGCTGTAGGTTTTCTAATGCATTCAGATCGCTGTACATGCCATGACGGTGACCAATATAAAGAAGCTCTTTATTGAAATCATCGCGGTTGTTATCAATAGCGTGTTGTTGCCAAGTGATATCGCCAGCTACAGGAAGAGTTAAACCGCAAAGCATGCGTAGCAAGGTTGTTTTGCCACTACCGTTGCAGCCACTTACGTGAAGTAAATCACCCGCATTTAATTGGAAAGAGATACCGGAAAAAAGTTGCTGGCCGCCACGTTCGGCAGCCAGCGCATTAGCTTGTAACATTATTAATTGATAGCAGCCTTACGGCGTCGCTATTTCTTCTTTGCATTACGAACGATGTCTTTCGGATCAGCTTCATCAGAAACGAAGTAAGGTGAACCATGTTCATCCAGATAAAGTTTCTTCATTTCATCCAAAGTGAATGGGCGAGAACCAATGCGACCAAAGATAGCAATTTGACCACCGGTTTCATCTACCGCACGGTCACGTGCTAAACCTTTAGACAGTGCTAGCGCAGGTGACTTGGTTGGTGCAGTTGCAATCAACTCAGGTACAGGTTCTGGACTAAAGCCATAGAAGCGTGGCTGTGAATCTGGTGACGTCAGCTGTAGAACCTTAAGGCCGTTTTTACCATCAGCAACATAACCAATTAATGATGCATTGGTTGTACCGATAACAATATCACGCGCATCGTTAAGTTGACCATCTGCGGTGTACTTCATGTAGAGCTTAGGTTGCTCCGCCTTTTCTACATCAATGATAACCAGGCCTTCACTACCACCGGCAACGTAAGCATAGGTACGGGCAACGTAGATACGGTGGCCATCTTTGAGAGGTACAAAGGCATTCTCAACGACTTTTGGTTGTTCTGGTACGGTGACGTCAACAACCTTGAAACCTTCATCATCAGTTACGAACAAGTATCTGAACTGTAGGGCTGTTGCACGTGGGTTCTTCATCGGAATGATAGTAAGCAGTTTCGGCTTGCTTGGATCATCCATATTCAGAACAACAACACCCTTCGGTGTAGTGATGTAGAAGTAGTAACCGGCAATTGTTAGATGGCTGGCACCATTAAGTACACCATTCTCATTCCATGTCACGGTACGTTCGAAGAAGTTGTTGCGTGGCTCGCCATCAGCAAGCGTATTAACATCAGCAACGATTAAACCTTCTTCAGAGTCAGTGATGAACATGTTGTCGTAAATAGCATGCATTTTCTGCTCAAGGTTAACCTCTTGCATCATCTTGCTACGGCTACGTACAGCATGAATTGGTTGCTCCGTAGGCAGCACAACACAAGTTGCATTTTTCGACTTGATTCTAGTGTTATGCCCTAATGGACTGAACGGTGCGGTAATAATACGTTGCGAGATACCCTTGTTGGCAATACTGGCAACATCATAGGCTTGTGTACCATTTGTCCCTTCAGCAACGAATAAGTATTCACCGCGCAATTGTAGGCAGTTAGCCGCATTCGAATCATGGCGGAATACATATTCCAGTTCTTCGGGTAACACGCGGTTGTTATCAAGGTGATCCTTGTACCAATCCGGGTAGGCATACTTGTGCAAGTAACTACCAATCACAGCCTGAGGTTCATCCCATTCTGTTACACGCTGACCAATAATTTGATCTTCAGTACCGACCCAGGCGTAATAACCGACGAAGTTAACGAAGTTGGTACCCAGCAGTAACAATTGCGACATGATGGCATTGTTGTCATTGGCTTCTGACAAGTGACAATCGGTACAAGTCTTGGTTTCAGTTTTACGCGTGGTATGCGGGAAGTGCGGTGCAAAGGCCTGCGAACTATAACCACTTGCTGCAATCGGTGGTTGTTGAATGTAAATCAACTCGCGGTTGATGTTACGTGATGACAATACCAGTGCGGATGAAGAACGTACTGGTGCTATACGGCCACCTTTAGCCGGGCCATGTTTACCCAATTGCCACATTTGGTCACGAACAACTTGCGGGTTATATGTTGCGTAGTTACGTGTTTCTCCACCTTCATAGTGGCCACGCTCTGCTTTCCAGTTGGCTTGAATAGGTAAGTGACACCCAGCACAACTTGTTGTCCATGAGCTGTGACATGTGAAACAAAGAATTTCTTCGTTCTTGTGTGCACGGTCTTCTTTGGCAACGCCCGGACCCCATTCAAATGTCTGTTTGTTTTTCGACATCAATTTGGCACGAGCAGACTTGGCATTGAAGTCATCGTGATCAGGATTAACGTTATTTTTAACCAGTGACATTTCCCATTCACGATCAGGCCATAAGGAAGAACGCTGAATCAGTTTTTCGCCACGCCATTCAAAACGTTTCTTGCCGGTTGGTGTACGCAGTAATGACAGGTCATTGCCACCTGGAGGTGCAGCAGGACCCGATGTTTTTAGAGTAGGGTATTCATCAGAGGTACCATGACAATCCATACAATCGATTTCGACAGATTGTGCGACTTCGCCATAAATATGGCCGTTACCATGTGCATCTTGTGCAAAGTGACAATCAACACAGTGCATACCGACATCGAGGTGAATCGATGACATGTGTACGGCTTTTTTAGCCCACTTAGGATCTTCTTCGGAAACGATATTGCCATCGGCATCGAGCATGTTGCCTTTACGATCGCGCTTAAAGATGGCGCGGAAGTTCCAGCCATGGCCGTGATAATCAGCAAACTGAGTATCTTTGAGGTTTTCATTATTGTCCCAAACTTTTTCGAGGAACTCGCGATCACCCCATTTACCACGAATCGCAGCTTCTTCAGGATTGTGTTTGTTAATTTCACGAATCTCAGCTGCAGTAGGGTACTTTTGTTCTTTCGGCCACATATGTGGTGCATCCGATTCATAATCCCACATGGTGTAACCAAGGAAACTGTTTACGAATACATTTGGTTGGTGCATGTGACAGTTCATACAGAGCGAGGTTGGGATCGCACGCGAGAATTCATGCTTGATTGGGTGACCTGATTCATCTTTATCAATGGTTGGATCACTCGTCTGGGTTTTACCTTTATGTCCAAATTCCGCATAAGGACCAGAATGACGTGGGTCACGATCATTGGCGTAAACAACGTGACAAGATGAACAACCCGAAGAACGGTAGTCACCAGGACCATCATTAGTGCCGAGGAACCACAAGAACGGATCGTTAAGACGCGTTTTGGTGATATTCAATACTGGTACGGAAATACGTAAACCGGTACCAGGACCACGGTTTGACTGTTTGAGATCAGGACGGCCAGGTTCTTCAAGCTGCTGAATACGGCCAAGACTATTCGGTAAACCTGTTTCCGGGAACAGGTTAACAATGTTACGTCCACCCCGTTCAAAGACACGGAAGATGTCGCCTGGTGGAACTGTTTCAAAACTTGGTAATGGGAAGAGTTGTGCTAAAGCCCCTTTTTCCGCCATTTCTGGTGTTGGTTTAACGGGAGCAACTAATGATGCCGGTTCGCCATCACGTGTGTAGGCTTCACCGAGTATGTAGCGTTTGAACGGAAGGATGCCGTTGTTATAAGAACCACCACCCCAAAGCATAATACCTGTGGCCATCATGCTGCGTTCACTGGCTTGAATAATAGGTAGGTGACAGGCACCACAGGCTTCGCGAGCAATACGGAGATCACCCGGGTTTACGAAACGGACAAATTCCGGACTTTCATTATTGAGAAGGGTGAAACTGATCTCTGGATTGGCACTGCTTGGGTAATTCCATGTTTTAGGAAAACGCGGTTGCACATGACCTTTGTCGAGCGCAGCACGGTAGGCTGCATCACCTTTTTTGGTGTTGTCAGGTTTGTTAATCGTCGCATCACCACCATGACAATCAGTACAACCAAGCACAACGGCAGGGCTGGCATGCATTGTTTTACGATCGGAATCCGTATGACAACTTATACAGCCGGCACTTTTAGGGTCAGCTTCTTCCCATGTCTGATGTTTGGGTGCATCAGGCGTTACGGCATATTTAATGTCACGCGGCTTTTCCAGATCAGATGCCGACACGAATACGCTGGCGAGGCAAAGCAGGCCAATAGTGAGCAGAGATTGTTTCATCACAGGTTGTTCATTCCATATTGTGTTACATACTTAATAAGTGAGAATCAGGTTAGCGAGAACCGAATAAGAAGTTTCATCACCGTATAATTCTTCGAAACCGTCGCCTGGTAATAGTGCGGCAGCAGAAAGTCTGAATACAATGTTTTGCGTAAAGAAGGGACGATATATACCAGATACCGATAAATCCCAACCAATATCATTATCAATCGAACCAACTTGACGATAGACCTCAAGAGAAGATGTATTGGCAAAACCAAGTTTGTTGGCGTTTACTGATACGCGCCACTCTGGAGTGAGATCAAAATCAGCACCTACACCAATCAGGGTTGTACCCGGGTTCAGGAAGTTAGATTGACCTTGCTCTTTTGATGTACGCAATGAATTCAATACACCATTACGCGCAGACAGTGCGACGCCACCACCACCAATATTAGCGACAGGTTGGCGAATCCAGAAACTGGTATCGGCACCGGCGAATTGTGGATTCTCAAAGATGGCATCAAAGCCCTGTGAACGATTATCAAATGGATCTTTATCACCACTGGCGTAAAGGCCGGATAGACGCAGACGAATCCAGTCAAAGTCCATTGAGGCCTCAGCAGCAACAAAGAAGGCATCGATGCGGGTCTTATCATTGAATAGCGCATTACGATCTTCATGGCCGGTGGCATAGTACCAGGAGCTGGTCAGGTTAAGACGACCAAAATGACCATCGCCATTGAGTCCGAGATAGGTTACGTCATAGTTTCGTGGCCGTCCGTCACCAAGAGGTGCAGGGCGGGCGAGGAAACCATTCGAGTCAAAGAACAGGCCATCTTCGCCTTCACGATTGCGGTTGTGGATAATCGTCGCTTGAGAGGTGTGCCCAACAACAGGGAAATCCTGTTTGTAAATATTAGCGATAAAGACATCGTCATCACGTAATGCTTTTGAGGCATCATTTAGGCCACTATTTAGGTCTTTATCTACACGACGGAACCATGCCAGATTGTACTGGAAGAAGTTGTTGTCGCGGTTTCCGAACAGGCGAATACCAAATTGTTGGTCCTGGAATAGGAAACCACGGAAATCAGAATTAAAGGGTTGAATGCCAATACGAACGGAATCGAAATCATAACGGTCTGAAACGTTGCGTATATGTTTATCCCAGAATAACTCCTGAAGACCTACGTGAGTATCTCTACGTACATTACCTCGTCCCGGTATAATCGATAGCACACGGTCTTCTTCAACTTCAACGCGGTTGTAGTTAAAGGCCAGTGTAAGGCGAAACTCATGATCGGGTGGTTTGAATGCCGTGTCACCTTTATATAGAACAAGTGCAGCAATGAGTGTTTCACTAAAGATAGTTTGATCTCGGCCACCAAATACATCGAGTGCTCCGGCAGAACGACTGGTTGCTGGCGCAACGGGTGTTGGCAGGCGACGTGGTTCATAAACAGTGTCTGAAATCACACCCAGACTAAAGAACCAATCTTTCGTTCCCAGGATTGGTCGGTCACCTTTCAGCGTGTTTTGGTTGTAAGGATCAAACCAGCGTTCGTTAACACCAATTGCTTCTACAATACGGTACCGATCAGGAACGGGTACAACAGGGTGCGGCAGATTTGGATTTGAGATCGCGATAGGTCGCAGATCGCTATTACGATTTGGATCAATCTGTTTTGGAGCAGGACGATCGGGTTCGCGTTCAGCACCCGGGCGGCGACGTGTTGCGTCGGCAACTAACCATTGCTCTTCTGGTGACTGATAAGTCCAGGGTTGATTTTCATCTTGACGAGATTCTTGATCGCTACTGAGGCTGATGCCGGTCTCGCGAATACCAAAATCGTTATAGGTATCTGCGGATGCCACAACAGTATCTGGACGGCTTTGTTCTACGTTAAAAGGAGACTCATCTTTTTTACTTGTCGCGTACTTAAAAGTAGATGTGAGTTTGATATGACCAAGGTTACCACTATTTTCAATACTCGCATTTGCCAAGGCAATGTTGGCAGAAAGAGACAGAACCAGAAACAGGGTGCTATGTGATTTTGAGATTCGCATAATTATTTTCCATCACAAACAAGATTTGCAGAGCTACCAATGAACGGGTTTTGTGGGCATTGAACGTAGCGTAATGATTGTCCAGGAAAAGCGGGTGGGGTTATTGTGTCTGCACGATTAGCAATAATCGCATTACCAATAACTGCTCCGTTGCCAATACCGGTAGCACCGCCGAGGGCGAGATTTGCTTCGTGGGTACCAAGGAACGAAATCATGTCATCTTGTTCAATACCATCACCTGATACACCAATGCCACCGACGAGTACGCCATTGCGGTAAATAGGCACCGAGCCGGGGAAAATCTGTATACCGTTGGCAAGCCGGTCTGTACCAAGTTCGGTACAGTCATCCACATTTGTTCCTGCGGCCAGATGGGTTACCAGTTGGTTGTAAACTAGGTCAAGCTGGAGCCCATCGTTAAACGGACTCCATTCATTCGTGGCAGGGGTGGTAATAAACGGCTTACTGAATGGGCCATTATTGGGAAGGGCGACCAGGTCATTACCATCCGGGTAAAAGGGGCGCGACAGGTTACCACCAGAGCGATCGGCAAAGGCAATGCCATTGGCGAGTGCGTTGGCATCACCAAGAAAGGTTCTCACATCAGTGACATATTGTGCGATAGATGATGTGTATGGCGACGCTGCTGGTATATTTGCGTTAGGAGTACCAAGAAGATCCCCACCGGCATCAGTACTGGAAAAGAAAGTAGCTGTACGTGCTTTTTGTAAGGATACATCGGTGCCGAATAACGGTGCGTCACGGGTACGTACAATACCAAGAATGCTACCATCGGTATCAACAACAGAAACGGTTACCCGCGCTTGGCTATTAAGTGGGCGGCGAATTTGCCCACGTGCCCGGTTTGCAACGCCGAGCGCACTGCGCAGTAGTTGCGTTACCTCGGCTTGCGTGAGTGATGTTCCTGCCATAGGAGGGTAGCTATTTGTGCCCGCACCATCAGTTAAAACAAAGGCATCCAGACCCGGGAATAGTGCTGCATCGACTACATCAGCATCTTCAATACCGGAGTTCGCAGCAGCGAAAGTCGTTCCAGCAAGTAAGCCATTCGCGGCAACAAAATAATTTCGGACATTTGCAGCTAATGCTGCACTGTCATCGATCAAGTCGCCAACAACACCCCCATCAATATCACCAAAGGCAGGTGCTGTTTGTGGGTTGCTAAGTAGGTCACCACTGTCGACATCTGAGTAACGCAGGCTACGACCATCAACCGTAATGCGGTTTGCCTGCCTGTCCACTGGAGGCGCAAAACCAAATTGACCGGCAATTGCAATCACTTCGTCGAGATTTAAATCTTCGTCAAGAATGTTCCGATCCAGACTATAAAAACCATCGGCCATGACACCGATACCACCGACCGGATGACCATTTTTGTAAATGGGAAACCCACCCGGATCAGCAGATAAACCGAGTGGTGAGCGTTGAGGACCTACACCAATGCCTGCACTCGAGGCCATTGGATTGGCGCGGGTTACCAGATCACTACAGGGTAGTTGGCTGAATTGTACGCCAAACAGAGGGCCACCGGGGGCGCCTACTTCGTGTGGACTGAAATGTTCCTGCACAATATGACTCGCGGTACGAGTACTAAAGGCATTGCCTTCCGAGGCGAGGTACGAACCGGTTACCGCTTTGGCGATGGCAGCTAATTCGCTGGGTACGACATTGATATTTTCCAGACCTTCGTCACCATCGACCAATCCTGAAGTAATGGTGAAGGTCGCTGCCGCACCGTTCATCCG
>Ga0316204_10010953_pt1 | contig 11509 bp, 10 predicted proteins | sample 6monrhotite_MG_2_FD_205661 | JGI IMG/M metagenome (GOLD analysis project Ga0316204, IMG submission 205661) | Microbial mat bacterial communities from mineral coupon in-situ incubated in ocean water Damariscotta River, Maine, United States -... | ecosystem: Environmental > Aquatic > Marine >...
GCTGAAATGATGGATACATAATCTGATATGGTTTCATGAATTATATGAGAAGGTATAGGGGCATTTACACGTCTTGAGCCCATTTTTTGCTTTAAAAACATACAACAAGCATCATGGAGAACATCATGCCAATAACCGGTGAGTGTTTTTGCGGAGAAGTAAAATATATAATAGATGGAAGGTTGTGTGATGGAAAATCCTGTCATTGCTCTCGTTGCCGTAAGGCATTTAATGCCCAGGCATCTGCAATGGCGTCAATAGAAGCCAGGCGAATTTGAATGGCTTTCAGGGGAACATCTTATTGACATCATATGTTGGCGAGCATGCTTATGGGTTACAGTTTTGTAAAACTTGCGGTTCTACTATTTGCACAACATGGCCTGTCCGGATTCGACATATCAGGCATCAGTTACCTGAAAACAAAATAATAACCGCAACTGATTGCACACCAATCAAACATAAAGAGAGCGCTTTAATCCGACGAAGTAACTGATTATATAAAGCATGCCATAAACCAAATAGCAGCATGACTGAGATAACTGGACCAGTCCAATAGAGTGCAAACAATACCATTAGCACCGGCTTATACCCTTCGGTGAATAATAAAAAACTAAACATCATTATCATGAACCAAAATGGAGCTGCTATGATAACAATTAGATGCGCCAATGTTGGCAAAATCCAATAGGTAGAAGATCTAGCTGTCATTAGCTTATCCTGAAAAATACAATTTAGAGTAACAGAAATATGATGTTGAATACTTACATTTATCGTTTAACAGTTGTCACCTGCTTATTAACAAGCATTATGTTTTTATCTGGTTGCTCACCTGTAATATCCAACAAAAATACCTCTGATAATGTCAGCAAATATAACCAGTGGCCTGGCAAACCATTAAATGATTATGCACAACTTATTATTGTTAATCCATTTATTAAACAATGCTGCGGTGCTTCGGCACCGTATAAAGTATATATCAAAAATCAGGCGATCAATTTTAAGTATTCCAGGCTTTCACCTGTTGACGACTTCTTCTGTGTTGCACTTCCTGAAGGTGAGTATGATGTCGAGCTAGTGCTTAATGCTTCAAAGCAAACTCAACGCACAAATATTTTATTTAAAGCTGTAGCTGGTGAGATTTCTTGTCTCGCAGCCGATGTCGATTTAAGGCAGAAACATTACAATGTTTCGCTTTACTATGTTAACCAGCAACAAGCGATGGTCTATGTTAACCGGGCACTGCATCGAATATCCAGGCAAAAGCCATGGCGGGCAATAGATCTTCAATTGAGCGATGCAGAAACCCAGGAAATGATTGATGAGCGCTTACAACGGCAATTAACATGTAAAGTTATGTGATTGACATATTTATCTTATCAGAAAATTCGATCCCTCAGGTCGCTGGATGCCTGTAAGCTCGCGCGATTTATGTGGGTGGATCTATGCGCCACGACTAACGAAACACCCAGAGTTAGAAAACAGACATTATAAAAATGACTATTAATGTAAACCATAAATAAAGACTATAAATCAGAAAAATACTTAACCCATCTTGTCGCCAGCATAAAGTAATTTAAAGTTTTAAAGGTGAATAATGAATGAGTTCGATTTTGAATTGTGGGTTCGATTAGCACATGAAGAACCGGATGCCTTTGAGTCACTTCGCAAACAGTACATTGAATACGAAATTAGTAAGGCGGAGCCATCAATACGCCTCAGGTTGTCTGGATTACAATTTCAAATTGATATGAAACGAGCACGCGCAGGCACCGATTTAGGGGCTTGCATTAAAATATCTGAAATGATGATGAATCATTTCTACGATAAGTTCATACCCAGTTTAAACGCTTTGTTTTGTAATGAAAAGAAACGTAGGCAAGACACTGTAAAAAGTAAATGTGACGTAATATCTCTTTTTAAAAAGGAACAGGGGTAAAAGGGTTTTCCTATTTCGTTAGACCACCTGCAAAGGTTTAATACGAGTGGTAATCAGACACAGTCTATCGACTCAGACCTGGGCCATCAAAAATAGTACATCCAGCTTAAACTGGTTTAAACAGGGAGAAGGTCGCAAGGTCGTTTTCTTGGGGTTCAGCATGTTATCTACTATTGCATATCTAAGTTGTATCCGTGAAATATAACGACTAAATAAAATTACACAAATGCCGCTATAATTTATATAACTACTTCAGTAATTTCTCGCATTTGCTTACGATGCATTAATTAATCACAAACTGGTGACTGTTCGCTCTGGATCATCATAATGGAGAACAATAGATAATGAAATTGAAGCTAAAGATGGTACTCGGCGCAGGCACGTTGGCCGCCATACCGGTACTAGTTGCCAGTATGGCAATTGGCTTTACCGCCTCAAACAGCAGTGAAGTCGCACTGGATGATGCCGCCAAAGAACGACTGGTTGCCATCCGTAATCTCACCAGTGGACGTATTGAGGATTATTTCGGCACCATTCGCAAGCAGGTCAAAACCCTGTCAAATGATCACATGATCATAGACGCCATGGGCAGGTTCAAACAGGGATTCAATAGTTATCAACGTGAAATCAACCCTGATATTGACAGTAACAGGTCAGAACTTAGTCGTTATTATACGCAGGATTTTGCTGCAGAATACCAGCAGCGCAATAACGGACAACAACCCGACACTTCCCGATGGTTATCACAACTGGACGCTGATTCCATTGCCCTCCAGTACCGGCTTATTCAGGCCAATGCCAACCCCTTAGGTGCAAAAGATAAGCTGGACGATCTCGGCGATGAGTCGGGCTATAACCAGACGCATAAACAGTTCCATCCTGTATTGCGTGATTTTCTGCAAGAATTTGGCTATTACGATATTTTTCTGGTTGATGCGGAGAGTGGCGATATTGTCTACTCTGTATTCAAGGAACTGGACTACACGACATCATTGAAAAATGGCCCCTATGCCAATACCGGTATAGGCGAGGTATTCCGCAAGGCCAATCAGGCGGGTTCTACAGATTTTGTTGCGATAACAGACTTTGCCGCCTACCCGCCTTCATACCAGGACCCGGCGTCTTTTATTGCATCACCTATTTTTGATCAAGGTAAAAAAGTGGGTGTGCTGATTTTCCAGATGCCAATAGATAATATCAACAGCATCATGACCTACAACGGGAAATGGGCCGAAGATGGTTTGGGTGCATCTGGAGAATCTTATCTGGTTGCAGCGGACCACACTGTTCGCTCTATGAGCCGTTTTCTGATTGAAGATAAAAAGGGTTATCTACAGGCGCTTAGCGATGGCGGTATTGCCACACAAACGATCGATGCAATTGCTGCAAAAAATACCAGCATTAGCCTCCAGCCCGTAAACACACCAGGGGTGGATAAAGCGCTGTCAGGTACTGCAGGTTTTGATATATACCCAGATTATCGTGATGTGCTTGTACTCTCAGCCTATGCACCTGTAGCCATTGAAGGCCTTAACTGGGTCATCATGAGTGAAATAGATGAAGCCGAAGCTTTTGCCCCTGCTCATGCCCTTACCAACAACATACTCACGCTATCACTGACAACAACGGCTGTGCTGGTAGTGTTGGGTGTGGGGATTGGCATCTGGTTTGCCGGCTCTGTTACACGCCCCATCATTAAACTCAGCAATACACTACAAGACATAGAGCAAAATTCAGACCTGACACAGCGCGTCGATATCCACTCCAATGACGAAATTGGCATGACCGCCAATTCACTCAATGAAATGCTGGAAAAATTTCATGCCGGCATGCAACAGGTTTCCAGTGCCACGGCACAAATAGCCACGGCGACTGAAGAAACCTCTGCGATCAGTATACAAACCAGTCAAAATATTTACGAACAGCAAAACCAGACTGAGCAGGTGGCCACGGCTATCAATGAAATGACGGCAACGGTGCAGGAAGTCGCCAGTAGCATCTCAAGAACTGCCGAGGCTGCATATGAGGCCAACACTGAAACCCATTCAGGTAGTCAGCTGGTTAACCAGACAGTAGAGGCCATACAACGTTTGGCCGAACAGGTAGAAAGTGCTGCCGACGCGATTCATCAACTGGAAAAAGACAGTGAAAATATCAATACCGTCCTGGTTGTTATCAAAGGCGTTGCTGATCAAACCAACCTGCTGGCGCTAAATGCCGCGATTGAAGCTGCACGCGCAGGCGAACAGGGCCGTGGTTTTGCTGTGGTCGCCGATGAAGTCCGTACTCTCGCGGGGCGTACCCAGGCATCAACGGAAGAAATAAACCAGATTATTGAAAAGCTTCAGGCTGGTTCTCAGCAAGCAGCGAGTGCCATGAGCCAAAGCCGCGAACAGGCGCATTCGGTTGTAGAACAGGCAAAACAGGCAGGCGCATCACTTCATGTAATTTCCGATGCAGTATCGCGTATCAATGACATGAGTACCCAGATTGCCAGTGCAGCGGAAGAACAAAGTTCGGTCACCGAAGAAATCAATCGTAATATTGTTGCTATCAACGATATGGCTCATCAGACGTCAAGCGGTGCGCAACAGACCTCAATTGCCGGTGAAGAGCTAACTAAACTGGCGGCTGGACTGCAAAATCTGGTGAGTCATTTCAAGATATGAGTTTAACCAAAAAAAAGCTGAATCATAATATTGATGATAAATTAATGGGGCTATAGCATTGTAACGAAATTCGTGTAATTTATTAGCAAGCTTATAAATTACCAAATTCTAAACCTGCTCAACCCCAACGACTACTTGCGAAAAACTACTTTGCCCGGGGGTGATAGGTGCACCGTCAAGTAACTGTTGAATTTCCCTGTCGATGCCTGACACTGCGTCAATCTGTAGAAACTCATCTTGTTCATTACTCATTAAAATCAGGCAGGATGATGGCGGAAATAACATGCTTGTTACGTCTATTTCTAATTACACTGTTTTTAGTATGTTTTTGTAACAGTGAAATTAAATTCTTTTAAGTGGTTTCACTACCAGAAATAGAGACTGTTTAACGACTTATCATTTAATAGCATTGATGAGTTATACTCAGGTTTGAGTTTTCTAAAGTTTGCATTACAAAAAAACAATTTTTATTAAGCGCCTCTTGATTGTATATAACTGAAATTTTGACTTCCTTTAAGCTTCCGGACTGAAGGGAAACAACAGGTATTTATTACACACGATTCTGTAATTAGATAACGAGACAGTCTTTATATAAGCTATATTATTTTTTCTTATCTAGCAGTTCTCTTATTCGCATTAATAACTTTTCAGCCCTAAAGGGTTTATGTAACCGTTGTTGATGCAAAGCATCATTAGTCAAGTTGATATTACGCTCATCACTGAATCCACTAACCATCTGAATCTTGATCTCCGGGAAACGTTTCTCTACTTCAACGGCTAACTGATAACCATCCATGCCTGGCATAATCACATCACTTATCAGCAAGTCTACAGAGTTGCTTTCAAGTATTTGTAGTGCCTCTTCAGCGCTTTCAGCACGTAACACGGTATAGCCATAAGTCGTCAGAATATTTTCGGTCAGATCAAGCAGCCCAACTTCGTCATCGACCACTAAAATAACTTCCTGGCCTGATGTTAATTTTACTCTTTCAGTAGTGTTCTCTTCCTGTTTGACTGTTTCAGGTTTCTGATTACGAGGAATATAAATTGCAATTCGAGAACCCCGACCCGGTTCTGAAAAAACCTGAAGATATCCCTCTGCTTGCTGCACAAAACCATATACCTGACTTAACCCAAGTCCAGTCCCCTCAACGCCTTTGGTAGTGAAAAAGGGGTCGAATATCTTTTCTTTGATTTCCCGGCTCATGCCAACACCCGTATCACTGACTGATAACAACACATAGTCTCCTGGCGTGATATCCATATTATGAACTGTCGAATCTGCAATGTGTTTATTACAAGTCTCTAATGAAATTGTTCCACCATCTGGCATGGCATGCATGGAATTGATACATATATTAAGGATCGCATCCTCCAGTCGTGTTTTATCCAGCCATACAGGCCAGAGATTTTCTTCCAGTTCAAATATGAGTTTAATACGATGGGTAAGTGTCTTTTCCAACATATGCCGCATACCATGAAGCAATTTATTGAGATAGGTTGTTTCGGCAGAAGAAGGAGAGTTCCGTGAAAACTCCAGTAGTTTTGAAGTAAGTTTCCTGGCACGCTCAGCAGCATTAATTACTTCATTATTATATTTGATCAATTTTGGATTATTGAAATCCAGACTTACTTTGAGAAGTTCTGAAAACCCGAGGATAACAGCTAACATATTATTAAAATCATGAGCGATACCACCAGTGAGTTTACCGATAGCGTCCATTTTTTGTGACTGACGCAAGCTCTCTTCGTTTTTTTGTCTCTCTGAAATATTTTCCACTAACGAGGTAACACCGATTATATTTCCGTCATCATCTACCAATGCTGTATTATGCCACTCACACAATATCGCGCCCCCATCCTTAGTAAGGTTCTCATTAATACTGTGAGTCCCACCTTTTTTATCTAATAGTTCGCTCCAAACTTTACCAACTACTTTATGGGCACTAACAGGCAGTATACTTTCCGAAATATTCTGTCCCAATACTTCTTCTTTTGTATAACCAAAAATACGTTGTGCCGCCGGGTTCCAATCCAGGACTTCAAACTCCGTATTCCATTCAACAATACCTACGGGTGATAACTCACGGTGTAGTAACAAACGTTGTTGCAAGATACGCAGGGATTCCTCAATCCGAAATCGTTCAGTTATATCCGTGGAAACACCACCAACAGCATAAATTTTTCCTGACTCATCAAACAAAGGAAATTTAATAGAGATAAAGTGGTGATTCCCATCATCCTGAGGAAAGTTTTCTTCATATTCCAGAGGTTTTCCTGCAGTAATAACATCAGTATCATGATTGTGAATTTCATCAGCGATATCTTCAGGAAGAATGTCGTACAAGGTTTTACCAATAATCTCATCACGTTGCTTATGATATAAGTCAGCAACTTTTTGGTTAAGAAATGTGAATTTTCCATCAATATCCTTCACATAAATAGCCGCGGGTGCATAATCCAGAATGCGTTGCATACGTTTTTCACCTTCAGATTTTGCATAACGCGTCTGTTCAAGCTCCTTAACCAGATTTTGGTTGTATATACGATCACTGATTGAATCTAGAAGCATATGATAGGTATAATTTGCAGAACGTACTATCACCAGGCTATAGATCAACACAGCGACCCCAGTTGCACTATCCTCACCTCCACGGATGAGAAGTAGTGGAGTCGCTACCAGGAGTGGTGGAATGACAAAGGCATACAGGGTTTTAATACTGAATATGAACACCGACATAGCCATTCCAACCATCGCGGATAATAATAAAAGACTGTAGATCCGATAGGTAAAAGATGGAAGACTCAAACTTAATGCAAGAAAAATTGCCCAACCAACACCCACTACCATACTGGCATAAATATATTGGGTCTCAAATACACTATGATTAGCTATATTGGCTGCGTTCTTTTTATAATTAACCAGGTACCAAAAACGTAGACTAACTCCAAACATCATGAAACTCGACCAAGCCAAAAGCGATGCTGAAGAAAATTGCTCTCTATAGATATAAGCAATAATCATTGTAGCCGAGAATGTTACGACATTCTGTCTGAGTAACGTCTCGTAAAGAATACGTACTCGTTCAATAGTTACAGATCTTTCATTGTTATGCTTCATTGCAGTCATACTCCGCATTACAAATAACAAAATCACTTTTGTCAGTATACTCACATAACAGCAATCCAATAAAGACATACTTTTCAACAATGTTTATATTTCGATAGACATTCTGAGTTTTGATGATTTATGAGGTGATTTTGAGGCAAATATATTTAATTAGGGAATATCAAAATACTTACTTTCTTATATTATGACAAATAAATGCATTGCACCTATTTGGCCAATCGCTATAAAAAATAGAGCCCATGATTCTGATTGACTGCAGAAGTAACGTTAAATAATTCTAATTGTCAGTATTTTTAATAGCAGGCGGTTAGAAGATTAAGCTCAAGTAAGTACTGCCAGCACAAGGTGGTTTCGAAAGATTAGCTCTTTGAGTCAGATATTGGAATTACAACTAATAAGATATATGTTATTTCCTAAAGGCCCAATAACAAGGAATTATTTCCGCTTTTTTTCCCTCAATAACAAACCGGATAATATTCAAGTAACTGATTTACCAATAAATATCATTGTAAATGGCTCTGGTTTTACAGGACGATAACAGGAAGTATCTCCGTTAAACAGCTGTTAGGCTTTAAAAGGTATAATAATATGGCATATTAAAAATACCACATTAAAGGGCAATTATGTTCAATTAGAACCCATTGCTAAAGACCATAAAGAAAGCCTATGCAATGCAATATCTGATGGAGAACATTGGAATTTGCATGTAACACTTGTTCCTCACATTAAGGATATGGATGCTTATTATAAATAACGCATTACAAGCATTTGAAACTGGTGATGGCATTACATTTGCAATAATTGATATAAAAATAAACACGGTCGCCGGCTTAACTCGTTTCATGAAAGAAAACCTGGTATATAAACGAGTAGAAATAGGTTTCACTTTTATAGGAAAATCAAGGCAACGAACACGTATTAAGAAAATCGAATGAAAAAGTTATATAGCGAATCTTTTAACCATTATGTAAATCAACATGCTATCTTTAATGAAGATCATTTTTCATCTCTTCTCAGTTTATTTCATGTTTATAAATACAATGCGGGTGATCATATAATTGAACTAGAAAATGAAAAAAGCATTGTATTTTTTATATTTTCGGGTTTGATTAGATGTTACTATTTGGCTGAAGATGGAAAAGAATGGAGCAGAGGCTTTGTTCAAGAAGAGGTCATGTGCACAACCATCCCCAAAGAATACCTCCAAAGATTTTCTCCGTACGGAATTCACTCTATGGAAGACTCAATTATTTTGATTGCTGACTTCATGAGTTTGAAATGCTGTATGATAAAATTCCAATGGTAGAGCGTTTGGGGAGAAAAATTATAGAAAGTATTTTGGTTAGTAAAATTAATCGTGAACACAGCTTTTTACAGCAAAGCGCAAAAATGCGATATATTGATTTTCAAGAGCAGCATCCTTTTTTAAATAAACGAATTCCTCAATATCATATTGCCTCATATTTAGGGATAACCGAAGCATCTTTGTCCAGGCTTATAAACGAGAAAGAGTGAATGACTTCATTCTTACCATTTGGTAAGGAATCTTGTGTTTAGTAAACATATACTTTGTTTTCCATCTTACATAAACAGATTAAACGTTTAATCTTGACTTGAAAAAGAGGATAAAATGGAAAATAGAATCAATATAAATGAATTAGAGCCAAAGGCATATCAGGCTATGCCTGGCTTACAAGCATACTTGAATTCGACCGAACTTGATGTGGTTTTAAAAGAGCTGGTAAAGATTCGAGCGTCTCAATTAAATGGGTGTGCGTATTGCATACAGATGCACGCTAAAGATGTTCGTAAGCTGGGTGAAACCGAGGACAGGGTTTATGCTTTATCTGCATGGAAAGAGTCTCCCCTATTTACGGATACGGAGCGGGTTGTTTTTTCGAACACTGAGGAAATTACAGAAATTTCAAATGATGGTTTAAGTAAAGAAATATATGAGAAAGCGATTTCACTACTTGGCGAAAGGGATTTGGCGCAATGGATTATGTATGTCGTAACGATAAACGCATGGAATCGCATTGCTGTTTCTACAAAAATGAAACATACGTGATCTCATTTAACTATAGGCCGTTCGTGCTTGATAGTTCATGAAAATTTGGAGAAGTAAAAACTTTTAATTGATGCCAGGCCTAACAAGAACATCAACGCAGACAAAACGGCCCTGCGGCCTACAAAGCAGCCCGCGCATCATTTTCCGGTTATGTAGGTGTTAGACTTGTGAATAAATAAAAGAGATGCAAGATGAAATTGCCAATTGAAGGTGGTTGCGCATGTAGGGGTATTCGATATGAATGCACCGCAAGCACATTCGTTATGGCTCATTGCCATTGTCGTGATTGTCAATATTCCAGTGGAACAGGTCACTCATCTGTTCTAGTGGTACCGGTGAGCACTGTGCAAATAACCGGTTATCCCAAATACTACGAATCAATTTCATCGGATGGTAATAAAGTACGCCGAGGCTTTTGCCCAGAATGCGGTACTCCACTTTTTTCTGGTAGCGATGCATTTAAAGAAGTGATGGGAATAAAGGCATCATCGCTTGATAATCCCTCTGAGTTTGAGCCAGTCATTGAGACCTGGACATCTAGTGCACCACCATGGGATATTCTCAGCCCAGATACACATAAATTCCTAAAAGACATGGAGGCTTGAGAGGGATGAAGCAATTATCCTATCACAATATGAGCCTAACAAGGCAAATGCACTCGGACTGTAAACTCCGCGGCACTCCGTTTGCAGACTGTGATTTGCGACGTTGAGCGCTTACTTCAATGAAAAATGTCACCCCATTTTTTTACTTAGCTACTTCTTCATTGTATTTTATTAACGGATAAAACATGGATAATGCAACAAAAGAAATTTTAGAATCGGCTAACGAATTATTTTTAAACGGAGACTTTTATAAATCGGAGAAAATTCTTCTTAAAGTGATAAAATCAGATCCAGGTAATGTAGAGGCTTTGGAAAAATTAGGAACTCTCTCTCTTTGGAAAAACAACACAGAAATGGCCGAGAGCTACCTCAAAGAAGCAATTAATAAAAAATCATGGTTTGGTAATATTTGGCCATTTAATGCCCAGCTTAAATATCGACTAGCATCTACCTATTTTAGGTTTGATCGCTTCAAAGAAGCCGCATTTTTATTTGGTGAGGTTGCAGGCCCTTTTCCCATTGGTCCGTTCAAAGAGCTAAGCGTGAGAGGAAGACAACTTGCTCTGTTTGAGAAAGATACCCCTTATATCATCGATGGGGAAGATGAAACAGATATTGAGTTCGTAGTTCTTGATCCACTACCTGTTGTGAAGGTTAGTGTTAATGGTTCTAAGCCCGTTAATTTTTTTATTGACACAGGTGGAGAAGAGATAATTTTAGATAGAAACTTTGCCAAAGAGATTGGAGCTATAATTGTCGGAGAGGTGCCTCAAGAATATGCAGGTGGCAAAAAAGGTTTAACTGGATATGGAAAGATCAACACCCTTAGTATAGGTGGCATGCTTGTTAAAAACATTCCTGTTAGCACGATTGATCTTCAACCCACCTTTAAAAAAGCAGGTGTTGCTATGGACTGGAGTAAAGCAGATATGGGTGGAGGTGGTGGTGGAATAGTTAAGGGGTTAAATGTTGAAATAGATGGAATTTTGCTGGGAATTGGTGATAATAAAATAGTCAAGCATAATATAAAAGGTGTGGTTTTTGAAAATGATATTTCTATATTTAATGGCCAACTTGGATTCAAAGTAGGTGGACTCGTTT
>Ga0316204_10010955_pt1 | contig 11508 bp, 10 predicted proteins | sample 6monrhotite_MG_2_FD_205661 | JGI IMG/M metagenome (GOLD analysis project Ga0316204, IMG submission 205661) | Microbial mat bacterial communities from mineral coupon in-situ incubated in ocean water Damariscotta River, Maine, United States -... | ecosystem: Environmental > Aquatic > Marine >...
GGCCGGCTGGTGAACCTGGGCTGCGCCACGGGTCACCCCTCCCTGGTGATGAGCGCCTCCTTCACCAACCAGACCCTCGCCCAGATGGAGCTGCACGCCAACGCTGAGGCGTACGGTGTGAACCAGGCGGCGAACCCCGAGGGCGCCAAGCCCCAGGTCGTCACCCTGCCCAAGCACCTGGACGAGAAGGTCGCCCGTCTGCACCTCGGTAAGTTCGGCGTCGCGCTGACCGAGCTGAGCGAGGAGCAGGCCAAGTACATCGGCGTGAAGGTCGAGGGCCCCTACAAGCCCGAGCACTACCGCTACTAAGCCTCGCTGCGCTTACATCGCGGTTTGTAGTTTTTGGGCGGGTCTCTTCGGAGGCCCGCCCTCTTGCGTTTTGGAGTCGGTAGCGGCTGGTTTTTCCCGCCCCCAGTGCTGCTGGCGCCTGTCGGCGCGATGGGCGGCTCGGAGCGAGATGCGTTCAGACCCACACCACACTCCGTCCCACGAAATCGAGCGGATCAAACAACCCGCGAGAGCAACGAACGGTCTTGTGAGGCCCATACCGACCCGCAATCAGAACCGGTAGCGCCCGGCGACGCTGACCAGGGGGCCGTAGAGAGAAACGTACTGATCATCGGGGCGACCGGTGAGGCTGCCGTAGCCGGCGGCCACCTCGATGCCCAGGCTCTCGGCGTCACCATTGCCGCGAAGCCACGCGGCGACTCCACCCTGCACCCAGGTCGCGCCGGCGTCGCCCGTGCCCCAGTCCACCACCAGATCCGTTCGCGCGCTGGTGGGGACGGCGATGCGCATGGCGATGCCGCCGAAGGCGAACTCCTGGCCGTCCTCGGACGCGGCGTAGCAGTCCTCGTAGTAGTAGTCATCGTAGTAGTAGGACTCGTCGCAGTCGTCGTCGTAGTCGTAGGAGTACCGGGGGACGAGCAGGAAGGTGTTCCGCACCGTCAGGTTCACCCCGTCGCGCGCCCCCAGTCGGGCCTCCTGGACGACCGCCATGGCGCCCTGGACGTCCTGGAACTCCAGGTCCACGCCGCCCTTGCTGTCGCTGGTGTAGATGCCCCGCCCCGGGTCGGAGTTGAGCATGGACCAGCCCGCGCCCAGCCCCACGGAGAAGTAGCGCTGGTCGTAGCCGCCGACCCCCAGCGCCGCGATGGACAGCGGGTTGCCGTCGCGGCTCCAGCCCGCGCCCACGGGCGAGAGCCGGGCCGCCACGTACCAGGGGGACTCGAAGCTCCAGGAGGCCCACAGCTCGTTGATGAAGGCCACGCCGAGGTTCTCGAGCGCCAGCAGCGGTCGGATGGCGACGCCGACCTCGCCCAGCTTGCCGAGCCGGGCCGGGGCCGCCGGGTACCCTGAGCGACCGGGATCCGGCTCCATGCGGTCGCCCACCGACACCCGGCCGCCGCGCTGCAGATCCACCAGCGCCCGATTGTCCTCCAGCACGGACACCCGGCCGGTAGCCACCACGCGCTCCTCCTCGCGGGTCTCCTCGCCGCTGCCGTCCAGGGAGGGGGCCTCTACGACCTCGATGCCCAGGAAGCGCACGGCGTCCCCGGCGGCCAGTCCGGCGGAGCGACCGGCGTCAATCACGGCCGCGCCCTGGTCCACGCGCGCGACCTGGATGGACTCGGGGGAGGCCGGCTCGGCGGCTGGCTGTGCGATGGGCTGTGTGGTGGTGGCGGCCGCTGAGGCTTGGGAGACCGGGGCGGCGCGGGTCTCCTGATAGACGAGCCAGGCCTGATCGCCGACGAGGAAGAGGCCAACAGCGCCGGGCGCCGAGCGCCGCTCCACCAGCGCGTCAGTCGCCTCGTCCCACAGCTCGAGCACGCCCGCGTCGACGAGCTCGTAGCGGACGCCGTCAGCGCTCACCTCGACCTGATGGGCGGGGGCTGCGGGGGCTGCGGCCAGGGCGGCGAGGGTCAGAGTCATCAGGCCAAGCATGAGGAACCTCCTGTGCGGTAGGACGAGCAAGCGACGTGCCACTGGCTGGCACGTCGCTTGCTATCTCAGACAGGAGGAGGTTCCTCATGCTCATCGGCGAAGTGTGTACACGGAAGGTGGTCACGGTCTTTTCAGACGACACCGTGGTCAAGGCCGCTCAGCTCATGCGCGAGCACCACGTCGGCGACGTGGTCGTGATCGACGAGGACGGCGGGACGCGGCGGCCGGTGGGCGTGCTCACTGACAGAGACATCGTGGTGGGCGTGGTCGCCGTGGTGGTCGATGACGCCCCGACGCTGCTGGTGCGGGATCTGATGCTGGGCGATCTGGTCACCATCGGGGAGGGTGCCGGGCTCTTCGAGGCGGTCGGTAAGATGCGCGAGGAGGGCGTGCGCAGGCTGCCCGTCGTTGACGAGGAGGGCGCGCTGAGCGGGGTGATCGCCCTGGATGATCTGCTGGAGGTGATCGCGGACGAGCTGTCGCTGATGGTGCAGCTGATGCGCGGTCAGCGCCGCCACGAGGCGGATCACTGGAGCAAGTCCTGATCGCGGGGAGAGCGTGAGGAAGAACACAGCACCTGTGTTAGATCACCCCATGACCTGGACACCACCCGAGCTTGATCCCGCGAAGTCCCTCCGAACGGCGCTGTCCGCAGAGGGGTGGCTGGTGGCGCACGCCGCGATCCTGGAGCGCCACGGGCTCTCGACGGAGGGGCTCGCGCTCTTTCCCTCGGGCTCGGACATCGTCGCCGGGACCGCCGAGCATGTGGTCAAGCTGACGACCCCGCGCTGGCGGGAGGCGATGGGCGAGGAGGCGAGCTGGCTCGCGCATGTCTCGGGCCGCCTGTCGGTGCCGACGCCGCGAGTGCTCGCGGGCGGTGAGCTCTCGGGCTGGCCCTACCTCGTGAGCACCCGGGTACCCGGGCGCGGCTTCGGCGAGGTGTGGGAGGAGCTGAACAGCGCGGAGCGGCTGACGCTGGCGCGGGCGCTGGGGGCGCTGACGGCGGAGGTGCACGCCATGCCGCTGCCCGAGGTCTTCGAGGCGTGGCCTGACTTCCTGGCGGCGCAGATCGAGTCCGCGCCGCGCCGGCACCAGTCGGCTGGTGTCCCCGAGGCGCTCGCGGCGCAGATCCCCGCGTTCCTGGCGCGGACCGCCCGCGCGCAGCGGGCGTCGGTCTGCCTGCACACGGAGCTCCTCGGCGATCATGTGCTGGTGATGCAGCGCGAGGGCGCCTGGGTGCCCTCGGCCATGATCGACTGGGCGGACTCCCGGGTGGGTCACCCCGGCTACGACCTGCCCGCCATCGCCGAGTTCGTCTTCAAGGGGGAGGAGGGCTGCCTGGGGGCGTTCCTGTCGGGGTTGGGCTGGTCGGCGAGCCCCGAGCAGATCATGACCTGGGGGTTGATCCATCGCTTCGGGAGCCTCAGGCGCATGCTCGGGGCTGTCGGGGCGCCGACGCCCGAGACGCTGGAAGAGCTGGCCGCGCGGGTCTACCGGTTGTAGCGTCGCCGCGCGGTCGGAGCCGCGCGGGAGCGCTCCCCAGACACCCTCAGAGGACGGCGAGCAGCATGCCCTCGCCGGCCGCCGCCGCGGCCTCGTAGGTGCTCCGCAGGAGCTCGTAGTGGGCGCTCACATAGTCGTTCGCGAACGGCCCGTCGTCCCAGATCCCCGGGTAGATCTCCGCGGCGCCGAGCGCCTCGGGGTCGAGGCGCTCGGAGAACGCCGCGGTGGAGAGTGAGGAGAGCGCGCTGGAGACCGCGCGGACCGCGTCGGGCTTCAGGTAGCGAGCGGGGCCATAGCAGAGATCATCGCCGACCTTCTCGCCGCCCATCACCGCGTCCGCCAGCGGGCCGTCGCCGCCCCAGGCGTCACCCGCCAGGGTGAAGTGGATGGCGTGCCAGGCCTTGTCCAGGCCGACGACCCCGACGTCGTTCAGGATGGTGTTGGTGAGCTTGTCGTTCGCGATGAGCGCGTCCAGATCCTGCTGGGAGACCGGCTTCATGACTCCGTACATACCCATGGTTGACTCCAGTGATTGTGGGGGATTGTGGGGGATTGTGGGGTGATTGTGGGGGTGGGTCAGGCGACGATCGCGCTGGGGAGGCGGCCCGGGACGTCCGCGCCGCGCAGCACGATGATCTCGAAGGCGCTCTCCTGCCAGCGGTGCTCATCGAGGGTCTCGGCGGGGGGCACGATGGTCTCGTAGGGCGGCCACTTCCCCTCGGGCTCCTCGGGCTGGATCGAGAGGGCCGCGGCGTAGGTCGCGGCGGAGGAGGCGTCCCAGGTCTCGCTCTCGGCCAGGGCGTCGCTCTCCCGGGCGTCTGCCTTCACGATGTCCCGCTCGGGGATGCCGGCGCCGATCTCCCAGATCTGCTCCCAGATTCGTCCGCCGGGTACGGACTGAAGGGAGGCGACCGACTCGAACCAGAGGTCGTCATCCCCCGGGCAGCCGTAGTCCGGCTCCAGGATGAGCATGCCCTCGACCTCGTCGCGGGTGTCCATCAGCTCGCGGGCTGAGACCGGGCCGCGGGCGAGGCGCTCGGCCAGCTCGACGGCCCGCCACGCCAGCTCGGGGGGCTCGCGGCCGGCGTCGCGCTCATCCTCCAGGCGGCGCAGGGCGCAGCGGGCGGCGAAGAGGCGCAGGCGGCGGGAGGCGGTGTCCCGGGTGAGCAGGCAGCGGGCGGCCGCCTGCCAGCGGATGGGGTGGGTGGTGCGCATCAGCGCGTCGGCGAGCGCGACGCGGGGCGCCTCCTCCAGGCAGTCCAGGCGGCGGAAGCCGTCGGCGCGGAGGTGGGGATCCCACTCGGTCAGCAGCTCGATGATGGTGTTCAGCTCAGCGTTCACTTACGACCTCCCAGCTACTGAATGAGTAGCCCAGGAGGCGGTCATAAACTGTCCTTTGTGGGTATATGTGTCCCTTTGTTCAGCTCACAGCCGGTAGAGCAGATCGCGCACGACCCGCGGCAGGGCGGCGTAGGTCGGGGCGTGGAGGCGGCGGCCCCGGCCGGCCTCGGCGATGGCGCGACAGGCGCGCTCCGCCTGCGGGCGCGGGGCGCCGATCTGGACGACGTGCAGGCGCGGGTAGCGGGCGGCTGCCAGCGCTGGATCCGGGCCCAGGTTGGCGACGCCGTCGGAGAGGAGCAGCCCCAGCCGCTCCCGCCGGGTGGAGCGGGCGAGGGCGTCGGCGCCGGCCTCCAGGCCCGCGTGGATGTTGGTGTAGCCGCGAGCTGGCACCTCCAGCACCCGCCGCACGATCGCCCGAGGGTGCAGGGCGCTGCCCGCTGGGGCGAGCACGTGGGCCGCGCTGTCAAAGGCGACCACGCCGAGGCGCTCCAGCTTGAGCCGCAGGATGGCCGCGGCCACCGCCAGCAGCGCGATCTTCTCGCCGGTCATGGACAGGCTCATGTCGAGCACCGCGACGACGTCCGCGTCGCGGGGCAGCCGCTGCACGACCCGCAGATCCTCCGCGGACCAGGGGCGGGGCCGGGCGAGGGTGAGGTCCAGATCCAGCTCACCGGGGGCCGGCCAGCCCGCCTCGATGGTCTCCATGGGCCGCGCCCCGTGGCGCAGCAGCCGCCTGGCGCGATCCAGCACCGCCTGGACCGCCCGCTCCCGGACCATCGCCAGGGCCTCCGGATCCGGGCCGGAGTCGGCGAAGTCCCGGTAGCCCATGGCCGCGCCCCAGCCCGTCGGGAGCGTCGGCTCCTCCGTCCACCGCTGGCCGCTCCGGGCGGGGGCCGCCGTCGCCGTCAGGCGGGCGCCGGGCGCGGGGGCCGCGCGGGGATCGCTCAGGTCGTCAGGGCTTTTTTTTTGAGCCGTTCCTGGAGGGAGTCCACCCACTTCGCGGGCTCCAGGCCGCGCTCGTCCACCAGCTCCACCCGCCCGGGCAGCGCCAGCGCGGCGGCGCGGGCCACGTCGCCGTTCAGGCCCACGGCGATGTCGGCGATGGCGATGGCCGCGCGAACGCTGGCGCCCCGGCGCACCCGCCGGTCCTCCCGGGTCGCCCGGGTCAGGGCCACCGCCTCGGCGACGACGGCGGGGGAGGGGGAGCGGCGGGCCTCCCGGGCCACGATCAGGCGCTCCTCAGCCTCGGATTGGTAGGTGAGGCGCAGGAGCTCGAAGCGATCCCGCAGCGCCTCGGCCAGCTCGCCGGTGGCGACGAACTCAGCGGGGTTCTGGGTCGCGATCGCGACGAAGCCGGGGGCGGCCCGCACCACGCCGTAGCGGGGCACGTCGAGGAGGCCCTCGTCCAGGGCCGGCAGCAGCACGTTCTGTACGCCCTCCGGCATGCGGTTCAGCTCGTTGATGAACAGCACGGCCCCCTCGGTCATGGCGCGGACCAGGGGGCCTGGCAGGAAGGCGTCGGGGGTGTAGCCGCGCTCCAGCACCACGGGGGGATCAAACTGGCCGACCAGCTTGGACTCGCTGTAGCGGCCGTCGCCGTCGATCCGGACGCAGGCGCGCCCGAGCCCCGCGGCGGCGGTCCTCGCGAGGGCGGTCTTGCCGACGCCGACCGGCCCCTCCATGAGCACGTTGCGGCCAGCGGCGACGCAGGCGAGCAGATCCTCAAGCTCGCGGCGGCGCCCGATGACGCCGTGGGAGTCGCGCAGCGCGTCCGGGTCGGGGAGCCCGTCGATCGATATCACGAGGCATCGGGGGCATCGGGGGCATCGGGGGCACTGAGGGCACTGAGGGCACTGAGGGTATCGGGGGCCCGGCAGCGAGCGGCGGCGAAGGCGACGTTGATCTGCATCTCCCAGTCGCCCTCCAGGGCCTTCTCGACCCGGGAGAACTCCTCGGCGTTCAGGGTCTCCTGGAAGCCGGAGATGTAGTGCTCCAGTGGGTGCTCGACGTGGGGATCGCTGGCCCCGGCGATGACGCGGGCCTGGAAGAGCATCACCATGCCCTCGACCGGGCGGCCGTTCTCGCAGAGCAGCCGCCCGGCGAGCCGGAGCGCCCGGCCCTCGCCGGCGGCGAAGACGCGGTCGCGCTGCAGCTTGCGGACGGCGCCGAGCAGGGTCACCGCCCGGTCGACGAGGTTCTGGTCCGCCGCTGAGTGGGAGAGGGCCTCCAGGGCCTCCGCCTCACCCCGACCGTCGCTCGCCGCCTGGAAGGTCCGGGCGGCGTCGAAGAGCAGCGCCTCCGCTGTCGCGACGTCCCCGCTGGCGCCGATGAGCATGGCCTTCCGCCGCAGCGCGGCCCCGGCGTAGCGGCCGTCGCCGGCCGCTCGGGCCATGGACAGCGCCTCGTCGGTGCGGGCGAGCGCGGCCTCGGTGTCGTTGACGCCCATGGCCTCCTCCGCGGCCTCCAGCCGGGCTCGGATGGCGTCGCCGCTCTTCAGGAAGTGCTCCCGGGCCCGCGTGGGCTGGCCCAGCAGGCTGAGCGCGCTGCCGAGATCCCGGTGGGCGAGCTTCGTCAGGTCCGCGGGGTGATCCTGGGCGATGAAGGCCTCCAGGAGAGAGACCGCCGGCTTCAGGCCGTAGGGGCCCTCCCGGGGGAGCACCTCCATCACCTGATGATCGAAGGCCTCCATCACCTCCGACGCCACGGCCGCGCCCTGTCCCCGGAGCGCCGGCAGGGTGTTCAGGAGCTCGGCGACTCGCTGGGTGAGGTCGACGCCCTCGCCCAGCGGGCCGTCCACCAGGCCGCGGAAGGCGGCCTCGGCCTTCACGCAGGCGCCGGCGGCGGTCGCGGCGTTGACGTTCTCCGGTAGCTGCGCGGCGGCGTTGAACACCCCCGTGCTGGCGGCGCGGCGCAGCGCGTTGGCCAGCGCCCCGGCCAGCTGCGCGCGGCCTGCGTAGTTGGGGCTCAGTATCTCGACCGCGTCAGCGGCGAGGGCATCGCGCGGGGCGCGCGGATCGGCGATCAGCAGGGGCGCGATGGCCCGCAGCCACCCACGGGCTACCAGGGCTTCCAGTCCGGTCAACGGGTCTCCTTTCGTACAATGCGTTTGGGGTGGGGGCAGAATATCTGTGAGTAGACCGATCGGGAGGCTGCTTTGAGCCGGTACACGACGGATGAGGCCGCCGCGGCGCTGCTGGCGCCGGTGGCGATTCGCCTGAGCGAGGCCGCGGAGCGACTCCCGCCGGGGCCGCGGGTCTCCGTCACGGTCGGTGAAGTGCGCGGCTTCTACGCCCTGAGCGGCGATCGTCTGACGCTCTCCTCGGGGCTGGTCGGGCCGGACGTGTACCACCCCACGGAGGCGGACGACCTGCTGGCGCTCGATCGCTGGCGGCGCGCGGTGGGCAGCGTGTTGGAGGGGATCGCGCTGGCCGCGCTCGCGGCCTCGGCGGGGCGCGAGGCGGGCCCGGAGTGGTTCTGGGTCGGCGCGGCGGTCGACGCGGCGGATCGCGCGGCCCCGGAGCTCGGCCTCGCCGCGCCGGCGCTCGCCCGGGCCGTCTCGGCCTGTGAGCCGGGGCGCTGGCCCCGCTCCGGGGTGGCCGTAATGCGGGCGTGGCGGTCGCTGGGAGTCGACCCCTGGGAGCGCACGCTGGCGCTGATCGGCAGCGAGCTCGGCAGCGATCTCGGCAGTGATGAGTGGCTGCGGCTGGGGGCGGAGGTGCTGGACCCGGCGGCGCGGCCGGCGGGGATCGCCGCGGCCCCGGACGGGATCGTGCCCGCGACGCTGGGCCCCTGGGCGTGGCGGCGGGTGGTGGTCGACGGCGGGCGGACCGGCGGGCGGCTGCACCTGGCGGGCGGCGCCTGCGAGCCGGAGTGGATCGAGGCCGGCGAGCAGCGGCGGGTGATGATCGCGGCCGTGGAGGTCGGCGAGGTCCGCATCGTGGGCGGCGGGCCGGGCGGGCCCTGGGTCATGGCCAGCGGGCAGGGCTTCGGCCAGATGATGGGCGCCCGGGGCGTCGAGTTCACCTTCCGCCGGAGCGGCGCGCTGGAGATCCTGCTGGCGGACGCCTTCGTGGGGCCGCTGCCGGCCCTGGAGGTGGCCGAGCGCATGGGCACCTCCGGGGTGATCAACGGGCGCTGGGCGGTCGCGGGGCCGAGCGAGGTCCGGCTCTTCGGGCTGGTACCCATGGGGCTGACGGTGCACGGCCGGGAGGAGATGCCCTTCGCGGTGCCGGCGCCCGGAGCGGGGCTGGAGAGCTACCTGAAGGAGCTGGAGGGCAGCGCCTGGCGGTGGGCGCTGGAGGGCGGGCGGCTGATCCTGCGCGGGGAGAGCTTCGGGCCGACGGTGGAGCTGCGCTTCCGCCGGGAGTGAGCGGGTGGACTTCGGGGTGGGGGAATGTCACGGACTGTCCCGACCGGTCATCGACGGTCTGACGCGGTCCTGCTAGCTGGGAGAGGATCCGCTCCTGCGTGTGGTTTCACCACAACCAGGAGTCCTCGTGAACGCCATCATCCTCCTCGCCCTGACCGCCCCCGACGCCAACGCGGGCATCAGCCTGAGCGGCAACCTCCTGAACTGTAAGTGGAACGAGTCGACCGAGGAGCTCGAGTGCACCTCGAAGGTACGCAAGCCTGGTGAGAGCGAAGAGAACTGGGGCATCCAGACCGCGGAGGCGGAGGGCGACAGCTCAATGCCCCCGTTCCTGATGGCCGTGCGCGACGGCGACCGGGCCGGCGCCATCTACCTGCTCCAGGAGGCCCATAAGGAGAACCTCACCTACGCCGAGCTGCTCGTGGACGTCCCGGCGGATCTCAAGGACTGGGATGCCAGCGTCGAGGATCTCGATCGCGACGGCGCGCTCGACCTCGTCCTCGACCTCTCGAGCGAGCGCGAGACCTTGATCTGGTACGGCGAGATCAAGGAGGCTGTGTCCTACCTCGACCCGGACAAGATCTGGTAGGACCAGGCCCGACTGAGGAATCACCCGCCGCCAGGATCCAGAGAACGGCAGAGGCGGAAGCTCTGGGTCGGGCGGCGGGCCCCCGGCTTCAAGTGGAGCCGGTAGTCGGCGCGGCAGGCGAGCGCGTTGTAGGACCACGCCCCGCCGCGCCCGACTCGCATGACCGCCTCATCACCGGGGTCGGGCGCGGCGGCCCGGCCCCGCTCATCGACCGCCGGCCCCTCGGGCCGGTAGGGATCCGCGCACCAGTCGAACGCGCCGCCGGCCATGCCCCGCACACCGTAGGGGCTCTCGTCCGTCGGGTAGCTCTCGATCGGCTCGGGCAGCGCCCCCCCCTTGCGGCTGTAGCGCATGCTGCAGAAGAGTGGATCGAAGTGCTTTCCCCAGGGGTAGATGCGGCCGTCGACGCCCCGGGCGGCCTTCTCCCACTCGAGCTCAGTGGGCAGCCGCCAGTCCAGCCCCGCGCGCGCGGCCTCCCAGGCCGCGTAGGCGGAGGCCCCCCAGAAGTCCACGTGCAGCACGGGCCAGCGCGGATCCCAGAGATCCCCGTCCGAGTCCGGCTGGAGGAAGAAGCGCCCATCACCATCACGGCCATAGAACAGGGTGTCGCTGGAGGCGCTGGCGTTGGGCGCGTATCGCAGGGCCTCCTCCTCGCGGCCCTGGGTGACGAGGTCATCGAGGAAGGCGATGTAGCCCTCGTTGGTCACCGGGAAGCGGCGGATGACGAAGCCGTCCAGCCAGATGCGCCGCGACGGAAGGAAGTCCCGCTGGATGCGCTCGACGCCGCCCGAGCGGTACCAGCCGGCGGGCACGACCACGTCGTCGGGGCCGAGGGCGTCTGCTCGCGGCAGGCGGACGGGGGAGGGCTCGGTCGCTCCCGGGGGCGCGCCGTCCCAGTGGTGCTGGCGGGAGATGCTCACCGGGTAGCGGATCGGCGAGCGCCCCTCGGCCTCCAGGGTCAGCAGGTAGCTGCCCATCGGCAGCGACACCGCCGAGAGCGGCGTCTCACCCAGGGCGACGGCGCGCCCCGGGATGAGCTGGCGGTCGGAGGGCTGGTAGCGCTGGAGGGTCACCCGCGCCGGGGGCTCGGTCAGGAGGGTGAGCGCGCCGTCGCCTTGGAGCCAGGCGGTGTGGTGGCCGTCGTTGTAGGCCCCGACCAGCGACTCCGCCTCGGCGGCCCCGTCGGCGTCGCCGCGAGCGTACGCCCGCTCCTGCACCCGGCGGTAGTGATCCGCGAGGCGCGCGCGGGCCTCCGGCAGCTCGGGGGACTGCTCCAGGGCGGCCCGCAGACGCTGGAGCAGGTACAGCTCGGCGAGGCGGGCCGCGCGCCCCGCCTCCCGCGCGCGATCCTCCTCGAACCAGAGCTTGCGCTTCTCGTCCAGCGGCGCCGACGCCTCCAGGGCGCCGCGCTGCTCCTCCACGGCCTCGGCGAGGGCGCGGGCCTCCTCCCAGCGGGCCTCGATGTCCGGTCGCAGGGCGTCGGCGGCGCTCACCAGCTCCAGGGCGCGCTCTCTGGCCCGCGCGCCGTCGAGCCAGCGCCGCAGCGCGCCCGCGAAGGCCGCCGCGTCGCTGGGGCGTCGCTCCGGCGCGGGGCTCATGGCGGCGACGCACAGCTCCACCAGATCGTCGGGTCCATCCGGCGGCGGCGGCTCCTCGGCGACGGCGCGGTCCTGAATGGAGCGGCCGGCGTGCGGGGGGGCGCCGGTGAGGAGCGCGAAGAGGGACGCGCCGAGCGCGTAGACATCCGCGGCGGGGGTCAGGG
>Ga0316204_10010956_pt1 | contig 11508 bp, 11 predicted proteins | sample 6monrhotite_MG_2_FD_205661 | JGI IMG/M metagenome (GOLD analysis project Ga0316204, IMG submission 205661) | Microbial mat bacterial communities from mineral coupon in-situ incubated in ocean water Damariscotta River, Maine, United States -... | ecosystem: Environmental > Aquatic > Marine >...
TCACACTGCCATCGGGATTTGTAGTGACACGCGCACCGACCGGCATCATTTGACCCGGAAGAGGAAGCGGGACGGCTGTCTCGACGATTTCAACCGGTCGCGTGTTGTCTTCGGTGACAGCTAGCGCAGGCTTGAATGCGCTCTCATCAATGGGCGGGAGGCTGGTGTCTGTTGTCGCACAACCGGTTGTTAGTGCCAGGGCCGATGTTGCGAATAGGATGCGGATCATTGGGGATCTCCTGTGACAAGGTCCTGACCCCAATTGAGGGCATGGACATAAAGGCCGAGAGGGTTGGCGCGCAGGGTTTCTGCGTCTGTCGGCGGCTGGGTTATGACGGTGAAATTGCCAGTGAAGCGCTGGGCCTTCATGAGCGCACCGTTCTCATAGGTCTTCTCGATCCAGCGGGCCTGGAAGCTGTCATCGGAGACCCGCACGACACTGACCACATCCACGGTGCGGGACTTGCGGCCGACATCCGCGAAGGGATCATTCTCCTGCGCGTACTGATTAAGTGTTGTCGCAGCGCGGTCGGTGACAAAATTATAGGCTTTGAGCCAGTTCTCCCGAACAACCACCGGATCGATTGACAGCCCTCTGACATGCTGGATGAAGCCAGCAAGATGATGCGCAATCTGAGCATCATTTGCGGTGTAGCGCTCGATCGCTGGTGTGACGGCGCGGGCCGCGCCTATCTCATCGACTTCAACCACATAGGGCGTGACGGTTGATTGCATTGAGCGCCAGACGAGCGCGCTGGAGGTGACAAAACACAGTCCAAGACAGCCAATGGCCATCAGTCGCCAGTTCTTGGCCTGAACGCGGGCAGAACCGATACGCTCATCCCAGACCTGCCCAGCTTTCTGGTAAGGTGTTTCAGGGAACGGACCCGAGCCGTAAGTATTAGAGGATCGTTTGAAGACCATAGTCTAGTCATCCTTGTCATTGAGTTGGGGCGCTGCGCCGGATGAGCCGCGGTCACCTTCGCGAAGGCTATGCGCTGCCATCTGGCCTGCTTGGGCAGCGTTCTGGCGGGCCTGCATCCGGCGCGCCCAGCCGGGACTTTGATTGGGGTTCGACGTGGCATTCGGCGTGTCGCCAGAGCTGGAGCCGCCTGTGGCTTTCCAAGCGCTCTGGCTGCCTTGGCTGTAGGCGGCTTTAAGGGATTGCATTGGTTTGCCGGCGGTCTGGCGGATGGCATCGCCGCCCGCGCGCGCGACGCCGGCCATGCCCGCGACAACTCCGCTGGCGCCGCCTTTGCCTGACGCGACTGATCCAAGCGTGTAAGACGTGCGCGCTGCACCTGCCATGCTTGCGCCCGCTTTTATAGCGCTTGAAGCGCCGCCCCCAGCAGCACCAATGGCGGCCCGTCCGCCAGCTCCCGCCATATATGTCCCGGCGGCGACACCGGCGGCAGCGCCAGCTGCTGAGCCAGCACCAAGCTGCGGTGCGCCAGTGATGAGACCGCTTGCTATGCCGGGGGCAAAGATACCCATCCAGAAGAAGACAATCGCAGCGAGAACGGTGCCCATGACCTGAGCCAGGGTGACATCGTCGCCAGTGCGGAACGCATCAGTCACCGAACCAAACAGGGTCGAGCCAATACCGATAATGACCGCCAGTACCATAAGCTTGATGCCCGACGTTATGACATTGCCAAGGACGCGTTCTGCCAGAAATGACGTCTTATTCCAGAGTGCGAATGGGACGAGGATAAATCCCGCCAGCGTGGTCAGTTTGAACTCCAGGATTGTGATGAAGAGCTGCACCGCAAGCACAAAAAAGGCGACCATGATGACGGCCCAGGCCACGAACATGACAATGATCATGATGAAGTTATGAAAAAAGCTGATCGGCCCGAGCATGTCTGATATCTCTTCGAGCAGGGGCTGAGCCGCATCGAACCCAACGCTTGCAATATACCCAGGACGCAAGAGATCAGCCGCCGTCATCGTGCCGCCGCCTGCTTTTATGCCGAGCTCTGCAAAACTGTCGAACACGATCCCGGCGAGCAGAGCGAAATTGCCAATGATGAAGGCGAAGAAGCCGACATAGAGCACCTTCTTCAAAAGGCTGGCGATCACATCTGTGTTTTGGCTCAGCGCCCAAAACAGACCTGCCAGCGTGATATCGATCGCGATCAGCGTGGTCGTGAGATAAGCAACATCCCCCGCCAGCAGGCCGAAGCCGCTATCGATGTACGCAATAAAGGTCGCAAGGAAGGTGTCGATGACGTCCATTAGTCGCTAGATCCCAAAAAGCTGCGCGTGCGGGCGCGGCCACGTTCGGCTTCAGCGAGCTGGCGTGCGCGTTCGAGGGCTTCGGCGCGGTAATGCGACGCCATCATGGCTTCCATCTGCATTAGCTGCTCTGTCTGCAGGGCCTCAATTTGATTGCCCGCCTGCAAAACCTGGAGATTTCCAACAGCTGACTGGCTGTCACCGACCAGACGGTCGAGGCTTTCGCTATCTTCGCGGGCAGAAGAGACGACTTCAGCTGTAACAAGCAGGCTTTCACGATAGGCGGTGCGGGACTGTTTCCAGCGGGCTCGGGCTTGCTCAACCAGAACCTCATTCTCAGGCGGTGTTTCGCCATAAGTTTCGGGATAGATCTCTTCATACTCGCGCTCGATCTCTTCGACCTTGTATCCAATGCCTTCGGCCTCGCGCATCAGCTCGTCAATACGGCGCATACGGCGCAAGATGTCTTCGGCGATACTGCCGGGGAGCTTTTCGAGATCACGGGCCATGTTCTCCAGCATCTCGATTTCATTGGTGAGCTGCTGAATTTGCTGATTGATCTGCTGTAGAGACCGAACCGCTGTCAGAATATTCTGAGTATGGTTTGCCGGATCGTAGACAATCCCGCCGCCAAACAATTGCGCGGCGGCAGGCGGCGCCGTGATCACTGTCATTGGAAGTGCGCAAAGCGCAGCAGAGAGTAGAAGGCGTTTCATGAGTTTGGCTCCTATTCGGCAGCGACAGCGTGAGCGGGAGTAAAGGGATCGCTGGTGCCCGGCGCATGGCCCGGCCAGCGCGTGAGCAGGTCCGCGGCCCAGGGCAGAGACTTCTCGTGAAGCCAGCATTCGGCGAAGTCTTCAGGCGCGGTTTCGGCCGTCACGCGATCAAGCAGGGCCTGATCTTCTGGCGAGGAGGCTCCGCAGATCGAAAGCGCAATTGGACCAATGCCGAGATCGAACACGCGCGCACCAAGCGGCGATTGATAGTAATAGTCGCGCTTGGGCGTGGCTCTTGAGATCAGTTCAATCTGACGGGCGTTAAGACCGAAACGCTGATAGGTTTCTTTGGATTGCGGCTCCTGCGCGCGTTCGTTTGGCAGGAAGATCCGTGTGGGGCAGGACTCGACCAGCGCAGGCGCAATGCTTGAATTGGCAATATCGGCGAGGCTTTGCGTGGCGAACACGACGGACACTTGTCTTTTTCGCAGGGTTTTGAGCCACTCGCGGATGCGCGCCGCAAACATGGGGTCATCGAGAAAGAGCCAGGCTTCATCGAGAATAAGCAGCGTCGGTCGCCCATCGAAGCGCGCTTCCAAACGGTGGAACAGATAAGTGATGACCGGGGCGACTGCGCCCTTGGCGTGCATTAAGTCTTCCATTTCGAAGCAGACCGTGCCGGCGAGGGAGAGGCTTTCATGATCTGCGTCGAGCAGCCGCCCATGTGGACCTTCCAGCGTGAACGGATGAAGCGCAGATTTGATCGTCTCATCCTGCAGCATGAGGGTCAGACCTGTCAGCGTGCGCTCAGCTTCCGGCGCAGTGCTGAGAGACTGAATCGCTTCCCAGAGGCGGGCTTTCAGGTCCGGCGTTAGGCGCAAGCCTTCATTCGCGCAGAGCCCCGCCAGCCAATCGGCGGCAAAGCTCGCACCGGTCTCTGTGTCCACGTCCTTCAGGGGCTGCAGGCTCGGAGCGTTCGAGCTGCCAAGGTCGATATGGTGGCCGCCCATGGAGAGCGTGGCTGCACGCGCCGAGCGGCCCTTGTCGAAGATGAAAACTTGGGCGTCCTCATAGCGTTTCCATTGCAAAGCCAGCAGCGACAAGAGGACCGATTTGCCTGCGCCCGTGGGGCCGACAACAAGTGTGTGACCGACATCACCAATATGCAGGTTCAGCCGGAATGGCGTTGTGCCATCGGTTTGCGCTTGGATGAGAGCTGGGGCGTGGAGGTGTTGATTGGTCTCTTCTCCGGCCCAGACGGCTGAGAGCGGCACCATATGTGCGAGATTTAGCGAGTGCAGAATAGGTTGGCGAACATTGGCGTAGACGTGACCTGGCAGTGAGCCGAGCCAAGCATCGACGGCATTGAGGGTTTCTTGGATCGCGGTAAAGCCGCGGCCATTCACGATGCGCTCAGCAATCCGGATATGCTCGTCGACGGTTCGGGCATCTATGTTTGCAATCGTAATCGTGGTGGTGACATAGCCATAGGAGACAAGATCGCTGCCAAGCTCTTGGAGCGCGGCATCAGCGTCGGCGGCTTTATTGTCGGCGTCATTGTCGACAAGTGCGGCCTGTTCATTGAACATTGTCTCGCGCAGCACCGCGCCGATCGACTTGCGTTTGGCAAACCAGTGGCGGCGTTTCTTGCCCAGGACTTTTTCGGCTTCCGCCTTGTCCATCGCAATGAACCGCGTCGCCCAGCGATAGGCAAAACCCTGCCGGTTCAGCTCATCGAGAATGCCGGGCAGGGTGGACGCGGGAAACCCGAGAATACTTAACGTTCTGACATGGGCCTCACCAATCTTGGGTTCCAGTCCACCGCAAAAGGGTTCGTCTGCCAGAATGGCGTCGAGGAAGACCGGGAGTTCCGGCGTAATCACAGGGTGCCGTTTGGTCGAGATAGTCGAGTGGAGATAAGTCAGGGTCTCATCATCGGAGAGCTTTGCGATCTCAGCCAGAGAGGTGCCGAGGAGATCGAATACGCGGGCGGCATGCTGCTCGAATGTTTCCAGCCGGTGACGCCAAGTTGCTGCGTCTTCTGTTTCTGCGCGCTGAATCAGAACTTTCTCTGCGCGGCCTGTCGCATCTACGGGTGGGAGCCAGAGAAGCGTCAGATAATAAGAACTGGCATACCGGGCCCCGGCTTCTTCAGCCTGTAGCGCGCGTTCCTGATCCACGAGCCAAGACAGCGGATCAGGAAACGCAGACTCTGGATAATCGTGGACTTCATTGCGCTGCGCTTCGAAGAAAAGGGCCCAGCCCGAGCCGAAACGGCGCAGCACATTGTTAACCCGGGCCATAGTGGAAACCAGTTCTTCCTCGGTTGAGCTTTCCAGATCTGGGCCGCGATATTTGAAGCTCGTCTGGAAGCTACCATCCTTGTTGAGGACAACGCCCGGTGCCACGATACAGGCCCATGGCAGGTAATCAGCCAGAAGCGTTGGTGTATCGGAATACTCACGCAAGTTCAGCATGACAGATGACCCTTGTGTCTTGTTGATCGGCTGGCGACAGCCATGAAATCTGGATCGCTGCGTGCCATGAATACGGCTGCGCTATGACCAAGAACCCAGAGCAGCAAACCTGGTATCCAGAGCTGAAGACCGAGGCCGACAGCCGCCGCGAGGGTTCCGATCGCTATTGCGGCGGTTCTAGGCGCGCCTGCCATCAAAATTGGCTCCGTCAGCGAGCGATGCAGAGGGATTTCATAGCCTTCAGGCACTAGATCAGCGCTCCGCCGCCAAAGCTGAAGAAGGTGAGAAAGAAGCTCGTCGCAGCGAACGCAATGGAGAGACCAAATACGATCTGGATCAGCTTGCGCATGCCGCCGGAAGTTTCGCCAAAGGCGAGCGTCAGACCGGTCAAGGTAATAATGATGACCGCGACGATCCGGGCAACGGGGCCTTCGATTGAGGTCAGGATCTGGTCCAGTGGGCCTTCCCAAGGCATGCCGGAGCCTGCGGCATGAGCCGGTCCTGCGAGGACCAGGCCAATGCCCACCATGGCGGCGATTTGAACCGGTCGCGTTAGGCATCGAGGTCGTTTGGATTGAGTCATTGGGGGTCTCCGTGTTGAACGAGGGATAATGAGCGAGAAATGAGCGGAGCGGTGTCGTACCCTTCGCCGTTGAAATCGGTGACACGCAGGGCCTCTTCGACACGGCGCTGACCACCCGCGCGGCTCATGAACACGACGACGTCTATAGCTTCAGCGATGAGGTCGAAGGGCGCGCGCGGCGTGGCTTCGAGGGTAAGCTGTTCAAGCCGTCGAAGCGCGCCGTGGGCAGAGTTCGCATGCAGTGTCGTGATGCCGCCCGGGTGGCCCGTATTCCACGCCTTGAGGAGGTCGAGCGCTTCTGGACCACGAACCTCGCCGACAATGATGCGATCAGGGCGGAGGCGTAGGGTCGAACGGACAAGCGATTGCAGGCTGGTGCTGCCGCGATGGGTTCTTAGCTGAACCGCATTAGGCGCAGCGCATTTGAGCTCGCGTGTATCCTCAAGTATAATGACGCGGTCATCGTGAAGGGCGGGCTCGGCAAGTAGAGCATTTGTGAAAGTCGTCTTTCCTGAAGACGTTCCACCCGCGATCAGAATATTTTCTTGAGTGCGTATGGAGTCTCTCAAGGCTTCTGCCAATGCGGGCGCCAGCGCGCCCTGATCGACATAGTCGCCGAGTTCAAATGGTGTCGCTGCAGGTTTCCGGATCGAAAAGCACGGGTTCGTCGAAACAGGTGGGAGAAGCCCTTCAAACCGCTCGCCGCTGCCGGGGAGTTCAGCAGACACGATCGGGGAGGCGCGGTTCGCCGCTTCTCCCACCCCAGAGGCGACCAGGAGTATAACGCGCTCCCGGTCAGAAGCGGAAAGAGTGTGATCCGAGACGGTTAGGCCGATCCCGGATTTTTCGATCCAGACAGATCCATCCGGGTTGGCCATAATTTCAATTGTGTCAGAGGCGTCGAGCGCTTCTCGCACCACAGGGCAGAACGCGGTACGCAGCATCGTGCTGCGACGGACGTCTGTTTCTGTGGGGTGCGAGCCATTGCCCATTTGTATCACTCCTGTCACTTGCCGTTTGGTGTGACTGGAGTTTCTCAAGCCGCGGGAAATTACGGGAGTGAGAATGGCGGCCAATGAAAGCAAAGCCCGGCCTAAGTCGGCAACACCTGGCAAGACCGGAACAGGGGTGATTTCGCGCTGTGGGAGAAGTGTTACATCCCCCTTGTCTTCATGGTTAAGGGCATAAAGCGCTGATATTGAATGTATTAATATTCGGGGCCAATTTGTTAACTTCCGTGGTTTTGGCTTTTTTCTTGCTGGATATTCTCCCAACACGGGAGGCGTACGATGAAAAAATATCCATTGAAAACAGACGAGACATTGAAGTCTTACAACTACCTCTGGCGCATGTCGCGGGATCGCTGGGCCTGGGAATACTTGCGCAGGAATGACGATTTTAAACAGGATGCTGCGCTTCACTCATCGGATGATGTGTCCGAAATGGAAGCGCCGTGCCGTAACGCTCAAATTCGATTAATCCGCTCGCGGGTGCCTCAGAAACTGGCGGCGCGATGGGGACTGGTCTTTATGCCTGATCCTTCGCTGAATGGCATTGACGCAGATGCAGTCTGGTTGAAGACCGCCTTTCCAGATCAGGTTGAAGTTAACTGTACGCCGCGCGCTGCTGGCGAAACATGCGACATCTGGGATCGGACCGTCCCGCACTGCCAGATTACTCATATTACAGATCGAGCGCAGCGAGAATTCCTGCTATTGCGCGGAAACGGCTGCGTTGCACAAGTTCGTTGTACGGGACAAACTTTGCTTGGCTTAGAGCCGGTTCGTATGAAGCTGCAAATCTCTGACATGGAGGGGTATGAGCAAAAGTTGAAAACTCAGAAAGAAGGAATGCGTATCTTCGGTTCTGATCCTGATGCTGAGACCCCCATGTGGACGAAAACAAGTCAGATCCTGAGAGATGGCCTCATCGCGCTTGACTGTCTTGAGCTTGGCATGACGCAAAGAGACATCGCAATCGTGCTTTACGGAGATACCGTAGTTGCCGATCAATGGAAAACGACCTCTATGAAAAGCTCACTTCGCTACGTCATCAACAAGGCTAAAGCCCTTCGCGATGGCGGGTACTTGGTGGAATTGCTTGGGTCTCAATTAGGTCCAAATGCCTTGGCAGCTTAATCAGGACTGAAAAGTCGCTGAGTCTTATGCGGTTTGCCCGCGCCAGCGGCGCGGGGCGATCCGCCCAGCTGTGAGGGTTGTCTGAATGCTCAATGCGTTCCGGCGAGATCACCGACCTACGCCCGGCGCTTTCACCGGAGCCGCAGGAATCGTCTTTCGCCGACCGGCCCGGCGAGGCTCAGTGCGGGCATTAGGAGTCGTGCTTAAATATGCCGCTGGGTCTCACCGGCAAACCGCTCACCCGCAATTCCCATTCGCTGAGCGAAGGGATGCGGGTGGAATAGAATACAGGGCCTGCTGAAAGGAATGGCCGTTTGTGTTCAGGCCGCTTTAGCTAATTTGCCGGGATTGACGCTGGCAATTAGAAAAAGCCTTGGATAGGTGGGACGGCCATTAAATCGAAACACTTGGGCATTCACTGATCCCGCGCGCTGCCAGTGTAAGAGACGCTCGGACTGAAGACGGTTGATGTAGCCAAGACATTCACCCGTATCACGAAGAACCTGCACAGCATTTTGATCGTGGGCATTGTCGGGCTGATGAACCAGCGAGACATTGTCTCCCGTTTGTAGATCAGTCGCGGCTGACATGAATCGGCGGAATCCAGCGACGTCAAAAATATACCGGAATGGCCGATCAAACCCGTCAAACGTCTCGGTTATGCTGAAACTATCTCCAGCGAGCCGTGCGCCCGTGTAAGCAAGTAAGCTTAAACCAGACCATCCCGCATCGGGTGAGAGGCCAAAGGTCTGAAGGAATTGATCGTAATCTGGACGGTCCGTGTTTGGTAGGCGGCGAAGAAAGATCGCGAGCGTATCTTCGGATGGTTCGGACGCCAGAGCGATACCTGGATAGCCCTCGAAACCATCCTCCACAGCAGCGCGGAATGACGCCGTGTCAGAGAGATAGCGAAAACGCGCACCACCATTGTCAGCAACGAGTTCGCCAACGGCATGGCGGCGTCGCTCGCCGCCCGTTCCGAGCGGCGTTTGCCAGGTCAGCAACGCACGTTGTGTCTGAATGGGGTTCGTTATCAACTCAATCTACTCCTCTTCCAGAATGTTCCTAATACGTTCTTGCCCTTTTTTCAATAGGGCTTCGATTTGACGACTACGATTCTGGCTCATCCGATAGGGTGCTGCCAAACCTTCGAGCTCTACGATTTGCGTCATAAGGGTAAAAACGGGCTGAAGATCAAGGCCTGCGACTGTCGCGAACAAGGGCGATTGGTCAGGTCGAAGGGCCAAAAAAGCCTCACTGACCTCGGAAAATGGGCTACCCCGTCGATCTGGTTCCCCAACGCGCACATGATGTTTGCCATTAGCAATGTAGGAATTTAGCTTGGAACTCTGAATGTCTCCGCGATTCGAGAACCAACGCCGCGTCAGACTTTCATCGCTCCACTCGCAGCCCATACTCGTCGCATTGTCGTATAACGGGGCCATGCGTAACCCATCGCTGGTTTCGATGATCGCCCAGTTTTCGGCATGGCGGTCGGAATTCGAAATCAAGGCATCAAGTGCGAACGCACGTCCCCAAAACGCATAATAATCACCCTCCGGCAAACCCCGTTGCGCCAGATCGGTGCCGACCTGCATGAGCAAATCCAGCGTATGCCGATCCCCGCGTTCTATATCATAATCAGGATCAACACCCCGACACAGCTGCCACCCCTCCGTGAAGGTCTCCGCCCCGTCATCATAGATGTATTCCATCAGGTTACCGAGCCGGCCATCACGTATCCCTAGAGAAACATGCTGAACTGGCCATCCAAGCAAGTCACCTGCGATATAGGACGCGAGTAATTCGGACCATATTTGAGCTTCGCGGTGGGCTTTGGGTTCTTTGAAAACGAACGTCTTCTCGGTTTCTGGATCAATAACGGTATTCTTGGCGCGTGATCCGCCCAGCGGCTCATCAGCAACGTCCCAGTCATCAAGCTCGATGATCGGTGTAACGGAGATATACTGGAACGCTTCAGGCATAGTTTGGCTTTATTGGAAGTTGCGAATAACGCAAACGCACCAGCGAAAATTGCCCTCGCATAAAACTTCATCCAGACGCGTTCGGCCGATATGTAGCGCTGAAGGCGTTACGTGGGCTCAGTTGGTAAAAGTCTCTCAGACCTCCATCTGCCTCAAAATCTCTCCTCAGCAAACGGGTTTGGGCGGACGGTGCGTCTGCCAGAGCGCGGTCGCTGCGCAAGGGGGCGGGGCTCCATTATCTGTGATCGTCTTTAGATCTTTTACCTACGGCCTCCCCTTGCGCAGCGCCCTTGTCCGCTCTGGCTGAGCACCTTTTCGCCGCCCATCCCCGCCTGCCGGGGAAAGAACGCAAGGGCGGCGGAAGGAGACTGACATGACTGACCAAAGCTTGAGCCCCGCACCTCTTGTTGCAACCATAGCACCCACGACCTTAGACACCCCCCGCATCTATGTAGCTTGCCTAGCCGCCTACAATAATGGCCGCCTGCATGGCCGCTGGATTGATGCCACTGACCCACATGAGGTGTGGCAGCAGGTGAGCGCCATGCTGGCCGCATCGCCTGAGCCGAACGCCGAGGAATGGGCGATCCACGATTATGAGAATTTCCATGGTTGCAACATTTCCGAATATGCGGGCTTTGATTTGGTCTGCGACCTTGCTGCCTTCCTTGAGGAGCATGGCGAGCTTGGCGCAAAACTCTACGAGTGTTTTGCCAATGACTTAGACCAGACCCGCGCGGCGTTCGACGAGTATGCCGGAGAATACAAAAGCGCCGCGGACTTTGCCGAGAGCCTGCACGAGGACATTGGCACCGAAATTCCCGACAGCCTGCAATATTACATCGACTGGCAGGCGCTTGCCCGTGACATGGCGCTCAATGGCGAGATCATGGTCTTTCAACTGGGCTTTGATCAGACTCACGTGTTCTGGAGCCGATAGCGATGGCGTTCGCCAAGCTTGGCCCACGACCGCGCCTGACCTTGGTCATTTGTCAGGCCCAAGTCGCAGAGATTTGGGTCGAGGGCCGCGCCCCGCTCATATCCATCCGCGACTATGACTGGGGCGAGACTGACCCCGATCCATCCCGCGACGCAGATGGATTCCCCTTCACCAAAATCAACTGGAGAGACCCGGCATGGAAGCTCGGCCTCTCGCTCTACCCGCCAGAACAGGAGACCGACATGGCGCAACCAACTCTCAAACATATCCCGCTTGAGCAGCTCCGAATTAGTAAGCTCAATATGCGCCATAGCCGCAAGAAGCCGGACGTCTCAGATATTCTGCCATCAATCAGAGCGGGCGGCATTCGCCAAACCCTACTCGTGCGCCGGGAAGGCAAACATTACGGCGTAATTGCGGGCCGCCGCCGC
>Ga0316204_10010957_pt1 | contig 11507 bp, 12 predicted proteins | sample 6monrhotite_MG_2_FD_205661 | JGI IMG/M metagenome (GOLD analysis project Ga0316204, IMG submission 205661) | Microbial mat bacterial communities from mineral coupon in-situ incubated in ocean water Damariscotta River, Maine, United States -... | ecosystem: Environmental > Aquatic > Marine >...
TCAATGCACGTGTCAAACCGTGGCGAATTGCGCCAGCCTGACCTGTTGTGCCGCCACCTTTGACAGTAACGTTGATGTCGAACTGCGACGTCATGTTCATCAGCTCTAAAGGCTGGCGAACAATCATGCTGGCAGTCTTACGTCCAAAAAACACGTCAAGCGGTCGCTTGTTAACAGTGATTGAGCCACTGCCGGGTTTCATGAAGACGCGCGCGGTCGACGACTTGCGGCGGCCGGTTCCATAATATTGTGTATCACTCATTAGTTTGCCTCTTATCTCAGACCAAAAGGGTCTCAGACATTAATTTCCAATGCGACCGGCTGCTGCGCAGCATGATCATGTTCCGGTCCTTTGAATACCTTCAGTTTCTTGAACATCTGGCGACCCAATGGTCCTCTTGGCAACATACCCTTCACTGCGCCCTCGATAACGCGCTCAGGCGCCTTCACGAGCTGCTTCTCAAGCGAAATCGACTTCAGATTGCCGATATAGCCTGTGTGATGGTAGTACATCTTGTCTTTGAGCTTATTGCCCGTAACCCGCACTTTCTCGGCATTCACAACGACGATGTAATCGCCGGTGTCCACATGCGGTGTGTATTCAGGCTTGTGCTTGCCACGCAAACGTCTGGCGATCTCAGACGACAGACGACCCAGGGTTTTACCTGTTGCATCTACCACGAACCAATCGCGCCGAACCTCTGCCGGCTTTGCAGAAAACGTATTCATTATCTCTTCCGTAGGGAATTAATTCTAATTTTGGCCACTACCTGCTGGAGGGCCGAAAGGCGCGAAATTTTACTGTAGGCACCGCTGAGATGCAAACAATCACTGCAATTTCGCAGAAACTAAGTGCGCCCGGCTTCGGGCGCACTTATCTCTTATAAATCAGCTACTTAAACTATAGCGTCGAAATTTAGAAGCTATATTCGACTGATATGGCAGTAAACGTGTCCGTCTTCTCGGTGCCCAGCGGCACATCTGAGTTGTTTTTAATGGTGTAGGACGCTACCAAAGCCAGGTCGCCGACCAGAGTCGCTGCTATCGCCGTTCTCGACATCGTATAGGTGTTCTTGTCGCCAGCCTCGACCAACAGATCTTGCGTGAACTCCGAATTCTCGCTAAGCGCCCACTTGTAATACAGGCCACCTGTCAGAATCGTCTCACTTTCAGACGTACCGTTCGCCAGATCCGATTGCCGCGCACCAAAACCCAGCTCACCGTTGAGGCTGTGCTTGTCGGTGTCAATGAAGCGATGTCCATAACCAACGGTCTGCGAGAACTGCTGGTCATAGCCACTGAAGCGATCTTTTCGCCAATTCAATCGTCCGAACAGGAAACTGGCCTCGGTCAGCACTCGCTCACTCTTCCAGCCGGCGACGTAAGCCTCAGCCGTAGTGTCTTTGTCTGTGCTGGCCTTGATAGCAGCCGCATCAAAATTGTGGGTCCACTTTTCGAGCGCATATTGGACCTCGAACGCAGCGCTCATGTTGGTCGTCTCCGTGTTGCCAGACGTTCCCAGGTAACCCAGCCTGGCCGCACCCGACCAAGGACCCTCAGGGCCCGCTTCTTCTTCCACTTCGTGCGCCAACACAGGCGCAGCAACGATCAATGTCGCAACTACTATCCACTTACTTAGACTCATTTCAAATCTCCAGAATTCGGCCGCGGAGTATACGGATAAGAAAATTCGCTGGCGAGTTTTTTACACTTGGAGTTTTTTTACACATGGATTGATATGTCAGGCATGCCGCGCATTGCTATAATGCCGGGATGCACGAACGCCAGCTCACTCCTCTGGACCGATTTCTCTCCGGCGTCAATGACGCGCTGAGAACCGTGGCCGTACCCGCCGGCCGATCCACACGTCAAAGTCCGGCTGAAGGGGTTGCCGAAACAGACCTCAGCACGAGAGCGAAAGCACATGCCGCTGGCCTGATGCGGGTCAATCATGCCGGAGAGATCGCCGCGCAGGGCCTCTATCAGGGACACGCAGCTGTTGCGCGCGACCCGGCGATCAGCGAGCAGATGCAGCATGCTGCCGATGAAGAATTCGATCACCTCGCCTGGTGTGAGCAACGGCTTGCAGAGCTCGATGCCGAGCCCAGCAGGTTGAGCCCTTTCTGGTATGCGGGTTCTTTCGCGATGGGTACGGCTAGCGGATTGTTTGGCGACCGATGGAGTCTCGGCTTTATCGCAGAAACTGAACGGCAGGTTTGCGAGCACCTGACAGGTCATTTGCAGCGCCTGCCGGAAGAGGATGCGCGCAGCCGTGCGATTGTCGGTCAAATGCGCGAGGACGAACAACGGCACGGCGAGAACGCCGTTGACGCCGGCGCTGCCGAACTACCGCAACCAATTCGAAAGCTGATGCAACTGACATCAAAAATTATGACCAAGACCGCTTATCGCATCTAGAATCACTGTTTATACGAAAGGATTGCAGATAAATCACGGACTTAGCTTGCCCTTCAAGGCCAACTGTATTAAAAGAGGTTGCGCAGCCGCGTAGAGGAAAAAACCGAATGCAAACAACAGCAAAGACCCTGAGCGATGTACCAGCAATAAATCGATTTTTAAGCTATTGCCGTGTGCGTACTGTGCCGTCCAAGACGGTCATGATTCATGCCGGCGACCTGCCGGATGTCCTGTACTACATTGTCGACGGTTCCGTTGAAGTCATGATCGAGGACGAAGACGGCAACGAAATGGTGCTTGCTTACCTGAATAAGGGACAGTTTTTCGGTGAAATGGGCTTGTTCTATGAACAACCCACCCGCAGCGCCTGGGTACGCACCCGCACCGAATGCGAAATCGCCGAAATGACGTATCCGCGTTTTCGCCAGATTGCGAGCGAAAGTCCGGGTCTCGTGTTTGAGCTCGCTACGCAGCTCGCAACCCGTCTTGACCGAACCAACCGCAAGCTTGGCGACCTCGCCTTTGTTGATGTCACCGGCCGAGTTGCGCACGCCATCATGGATCTTTGTAACGAACCCGATGCCATGACCCATCCGGATGGTATGCAGATCAAGGTGAGCCGTCAGGAATTGAGCCGTTTGGTCGGTTGCTCGCGTGAAATGGCCGGACGCGTACTCAAGGTGCTCGAAGAACAGGGCCTCGTGACAGCCAGCGGCAAGACGATTGTCGTCTACGGCGCAAGACCCAACCGCAAACACTAAAAAACCGGGGACAGTTTACTCAAACCCCAAATAAAAATAGGGGTTTGAGTAAACTGTCCCCGGTTTTTTTAGGGGTTCTTGCTTATCTCCGACTTCATTGCGGCAATAGTCGCCGCGTAGTCATCGCTGCCGAATATTGCTGAACCTGCAACAAAGGTGTCAGCGCCGGCCGCCGCGATCTCGCCGATATTATCGACCTTCACGCCGCCATCAATCTCCAGTCGGATTTCACGGCCGCTCGCGTCGATAAGCGCACGCGCCTGGCGCAGCTTGTCGAGTGCAGCTGGAATAAACTTCTGGCCACCGTAGCCCGGATTGACGGACATGATGAGCACCATATCGACCTTATCCATTACATGCTGCAGGCAGGCTAGCGGTGTCGCCGGATTGAACACCAGACCCGCCTTGCACCCGGCCTCCCTGATTAGTGCCAGTGAACGATCGATATGGCGGCTCGCTTCAGGGTGGAAAGTGATATAGCTGGCGCCCGCTTTGGCGAAGTCGGGAATGATTCGATCGACCGGCTCAACCATCAAATGCACATCGATGGGTGCCTCGATGCCGTGCTTGCGCAAGGCCTCACAGATAAGCGGCCCAATGGTGAGGTTAGGGACAAAATGATTATCCATGACATCAAAGTGAACGATATCTGCGCCGGCATCGAGCACGGCGGTCACATCCTCGCCAAGTCGAGCAAAGTCTGCTGAGAGAATCGAGGGTGCTATGAGTGGCGTCACTGTCTCTTCCTTGGTTTTTAGCAAATGTACCTGAGCACGAGAGCTCTAGCGAATCGATCGCCTCGCCTTGAGCATCTCATACGCGCTGCGGACTTCGCGCGTGCGCCGCCCTGCCTCTGCGACCACATCTTTGGCGGGATTACTGCCAGCGATCTTGTCCGGATGATTTTGGCTCATTAGTCGTCGATAGGCCTTCTTGATTTCAGTATTGCTTGCGGACTGTTCAATGCCCAGGGTTTCGTAGGCCTTACGCACGCGCTCAGCATCTGCGTCACCGGCTGGCGAACGACGAAATCCTTTTTGCGCACGAATCATTGCCTCGAGCTGTGCCAGGTCGACGCGGCCGATATCGAACTCGGTACAAACGGTCCAGACCAAGCTCCTTTCATGCTGACTAAGACGCTCCTTGGCGAGCGCGACCTCCAGCACCAGCCGCACGAACAGCAACCGCAATTCCGGATTGCGTGCTGCTAGGCGGCGTGTGTGGCGCATGGTCTGCTGCAGTGGATAGTCCGGGCGCTTGCCCTCCTCGAACCAATGCATCGCATTGCGAACCCTGGCGGGCCCCAGACCAAGACGATGCATGATTGTGCGTGTGGCGCGGATCTCTTCTTCGCTGACGCGTCCATCGGACTTGGCAAGATGGCCCATCGCCTGAAAAAGTGGCCGTACGTATTCTTCCGGTAGTCGCCCGACCGTTTTTCCCTGGAACTCGAAATCGCGATAGCGCGCAGCGAATCCGCGATCAAACTGATGACCGAGAAACAGCCCAAGTAATACGAACCAGGGCTTCAGTGTTACCGCCCCGGCCAGGGTGCCGATGATTTTGCCCCAGTACAATCGAGAGCCTCGAGAGAAATCGTTGCGTAATCCTATCGCAACGGTAATCATTCGTGTCATGAATTCCGCTAATGCACAGTTCGAGTCGAATATTCCGAGTCTGCCGCTGATCGCGCGCGGCAAGGTGCGCGATATTTATGCGGTCGACGACCAGCACCTGCTGCTAGTAACGACAGATCGCTTGTCCGCCTATGACGTCATCTTGCCCGATCCAATAGCCGGGAAAGGCAGCGTGCTGACGCAAATTTCACTGCGCTGGTTCCGCATGATGGCCGACCTGGTCGACAATCAACTCACTGAGAAAAGCGTTGCCGACGTCGTCACTGATGCGGCCCTGCAGGAATCACTGCGCGACCGGGCGTTGGTCGTGAAACGACTCAGGCCGCTGCCGATCGAAGCCGTGGTGCGCGGCTACCTGATCGGCTCCGGCTGGCGCGATTATCAGGAGACGGGGCAGACTTCCGGCATCGAGTTGCCCGTTGGCATGCAACAGGCACAGAAACTGCCACATACGATGTTTACACCCGCCAGCAAAGCCGAGGCAGGCGATCACGATGAGAATATCGGCTTCGACGATGTGGTCGATCTCATCGGTGAGAAGCTTGCAACCCGAGTTCGCGATCTGTCTATCGCGATTTATGACCGGGCCGCCGCATATGCTCTGGAGCGCGGCATTATTATTGCCGACACCAAGTTCGAGTTCGGCCTTGACGACGATGGCCACTTGTATCTAATCGACGAAGTACTAACGCCGGACTCATCACGTTTCTGGCCGGTGAACCAGTATCAGCCCGGTACCAGTCCACCAAGCTTCGATAAGCAGTTCGTACGCGACTATCTGGACACCCTCGACTGGAACAAGACAGCTCCGGGCCCAGCGTTACCGGCAGAGATCCTGCAGCGTACCGGCGAGAAGTATCAGGAAGCTTTCACCCGCCTGTTCGGCTGATCGCCTATACTACGACGCTATGATTGCCAAGCTTCGCGAACGATTCGACAAGCTCATCTGGAGCGACATGCTGTACGCACACGGCATGCCAGGGCGAATTCTTGCCGGCACATTGCGCTATGTCGTAGCGTTGCTTCGCGATATGTTCGCTGGCGGCCTGATGCTGCGCTCCATGAGCCTTGTCTACACCACCTTGCTGTCGATCGTGCCGCTGCTTGCATTGAGCTTCGCGGTACTCAAGGCGTTCGGCGGCGAAGGCAAACTCGAGCCGATGCTTTTTTGGTGGTTCGAGTCGATGGGTGCTGAAGGCGCCGAGATGACGAAACAAGTTATCGATCTGGTCGAGCATGTAAAAGTCGGCGCACTCGGCGGCATCAGCCTCGCGTTCTTCATCTACACCGCCGTGTCGATGGTGCAAAAAATCGAGGAGAGCTTTAACTATGTTTGGCACGTCGCCAAGCGCATGAATTTCGCGCGGCGCATGGTCGAGTATTTTGTCGTGTTGCTGGTTGGCCCGGTGCTAATCATCATTGCGATCGGCATGATGGCCTCGCTAAAAAGCGCTGCAATTATTCAGGTCCTGCTCGGCTTCGAGTTTCTCGGACCAATAATCGTCGCGACCAGCAAATTGACGCCCTACCTGATAATTACATCAGTGTTTACGTTCCTCTACATGTACATGCCGAATACGCGCGTTCATTTTCGCTCGGCGCTGATTGGCGGCATTGCTGCCGGCTTTTCCTGGGCAAGTGTCGGCGTAATTTTCGCAACTTTTGTTGTGTATTCGACGCGGACGCAGCTGATCTACTCCGGTTTCGCGGTCGTAATAATCACCCTCATCTGGCTGTATGTGAACTGGCTGATTCTGTTAGTCGGCGCACAACTCGCTTTTTATCATCAGAATCCTGCTTATCTGCGCATTGGCCGACGCGAACCGCGACTCTCCAATTCAATGCGTGAACGACTTGCACTGAATGTCATGTATCTGATTGGCGCAGCGTTTCGAGATGGGAAAAATGGCGAAACGCTGCGCTCACTGGCCGCGCATATGAAAATGCCATCGGTCACCTTGCGACCGATTATCGACGGTCTCGAGGAAGGGCATTTGTTGACGACGACAGATGCAGAGGAACTCATACCCGGGCGCGAGATGTCGCGCATGAAGTTGGTGGACATACTGGCTGTTGTTCGGCAGCGCGGTGAAACCGGTTCCTATCGCGATCCGAAATGGGAAAAACCGATTGTTGGTCTCGGCAAGCAGCTGGACCAATCAATAGCAGATGCAGTCGGCGAGCAAACGCTTTCGGACTTGCTGGATAAAGTAAAAACCTAGTCCGAAACAGCAAACGGAATGCGTTTCAGCGCAATCGTTCCGTTGCTCATGACCAGCAAGACATCCTGCAAGGCCTCAATATTGATCAAAGGGTTCGCTGGCACCAGGATCATGTCGGCTTCGTAGCCAATAGAGATACGGCCGGTTCGATCCTGCAAATGCAGAAGCTCAGCCGAGCTAACCGTCGCTGCCTGCAGAGCTTCAAAGTTACTAAAACCCATGCGGACCAGTTCCTGCGCCTCAACTGAGATTCGATTGATCGATTCGTTGTCGTAGTAGTTGTCCGCGCCGGTCGCAAATTTGACGCCCAGCGCGTGCGCCGCACGAATTGCCTGTTCGAGCTGCGGCACCATGTGTTTGCCGCGCAAACGCAACACATGGTCGTACTGCTCTTCGTTCATTTCGTCCATGGTCACATAGGTCGGTACAAACCACGTGCCACGCTCTTTCATCAGGGTCAGCGTTGCGGGCGACAGATAGGTGCCATGCTCAATACTTCTGGCACCGGCAAGCACTGCGGCTCTGGCGCCTTCGTCACCGTGCGCATGCACCATCACTGACAGATCGTGAGCAGCGGCCGCGTCGACGATAAGGCGCAACTGGCGCTCGGTATAGACTTGCTGCCGCGGGTCCGTATGCGGCTGGCCGGCCCTTTCAGTGCCGCGCGTCTTGATCACATCGACGCCGCGATCGACGTTTATCTGCACCACCCGCAGCAATTCGGCATCCGTATCCACACGCCCATCAATTTCACTGAGCCGTGAATCCGCCAATACTGATCCCTCAAGATCCGGCGTCACATAGACCCCAGCCGCGACGACGTCCGGACCCGGCAGCCTGCCGGCGCGCACCAGCTCGCGCAGCGCGACATCCTGATACGCGTCTACGCTGGCACTACGCACGGTGGTAACGCCGGAATCCAACGCTCGCCGCGCCTGATCCAGTGCACTGATATGTGTATGCACATCAAACAGGCCAGGCAATAAATAGTTATGTTCCAGATCGACAACCGTGTACGACGGGTCGACGGCCGCGCCCTTGGCGTTGATAGCCTCGATCTTTCCGTTTTTGACCAGCACCGTCACGTCGTTCTGAATGCGGTCATCAATGCCGTTGAAAAGGTTGGCATTTATCAGTGCGTAGGCACCACTCTGCGCGACTGCAAGCTGCGCACTACAAAGCGCCAGTGCCGTTAGCAGCGCACGCCTAGCTGCCCGCAACGGTCATCTCCTCGACCAGCAATGAGCCACAGCGGATGCCGCCGCGCAGATCCGGATCGTTGCCGATCGCCGCGATACGCGCATACAGATCGCGCAAGTTGCCGGCGATCGTAACCTCATGCACCGGATACTGAATCTCACCATTTTCGACCCATTGCCCGACAATGCCACGCGAATAGTCGCCGGTAACCGCGTTAACACCCTGACCGATCAGCTCTTCTACGATCAGGCCGGTACCCATTTCTTTGACGAGCGAGTCCAGATCGCCGCTGTTGCCAGGGACGATCAGGTTCTGTGTGCCGCCGGCATTGGCCGTTGACTGCAGACCAAGACGTCGCGCCGCGTAACTACCCAATACGTAACCCCTGAGAATACCGTCTGTCACGATGTCGCGGTCGTAGGTCGCAACACCTTCGCCATCATACGAAGCGCTCGACATTCCTTTGGGCAAATGCGGGCGTTCCTGGATAGAAACGAAGTCCGGAAATATTTTCTCGCCTGCAGCGTCCAGCAAGAATGACGCGTGACGATACTGTGCTCCGCCGGCGATCGCGCCGATCGCATGCCCGATAAAACCACGTGCCAGCTCCGGCGTGAACAGTACCGGCACCTTGGTGGTCTTTATTTTGCGTGCGCCAAGACGGCTCACCGTGCGTCGCGCAGCCATTTGGCCAATGTGATCGGTGCTCTCAAGATCGTCGGAATCGCGCGCGGCGCTGTAGTAATAATCGCGCTGCATGTCGCCGCTGTCCCCAGCCAGAACAACACAACTCATGCTGTGACTGGATTTGGTGTAGCTGCCAACAAAGCCGTGCGTGTTGCCATAAGCGCGCGCACTGCGGTTGGTCGCGACTGTAGCGCCCTCTGAATTATTGATGCGCGGATCGTAGTCGAGCCCGGACTTCTCGCATTCGATCGCCATCGCAATAGCTTGCTCTGAGTCGATCTGCCATACGTGATCGAGATCCAGATCCCGAACCTCGGTGCACATAAGCGCCGCATCTGCCAGGCCTGAGTGCTCGTCTTTTGCCGTGTAGCTGGCGAAGGCGCAGGCCTTCAGAACCGCCTCACGTATAGAGTCCGGTGACACGTCCGAGGTGCTTGCATTGCCCTTGCACTGGTTTTTGTAGACCGTGATGCCGAGCCCGCGATCGTTAGTGTATTCAAGGTTCTCGACGTCGCCGAGACGCGCCGTTGCCGACAGACCGAGGTCATGGCTTGCGGCCACCTCGGCTTGATCGACACCTTGTGCGATGGCCTCATCAAGCGCCATTCGCACTAACGCTTCCAGTTCTTGCTGACCCAGAGATCCTGTTGTGGCAATGTCGCCCATTATGTATGTCGCCTCTCGCGATCCATCTACAACTCCGGGGTAGCTTAGCCGGTGACTATTGATAAGCCCAGCAAAAACGCGCGCAAAAGAGAACAGCAAGCCTTGCAGGATCTCGGTGAGCATCTGATCCCGTTGAAGAACAGCGAGCTTGATGCAATCGGTCTGAACGAAGAATTACTGCGTGCAGTGCGTGCGGCCGCGCGTATGAAGTCGCACGGCGCATTGCGGCGGCAAAAGCAATTAATCGGCAAGCTGATGCGGCAGGCGGATGCTGACCTGGTGCGTGCGCGGCTTGATTCCCTGGGCGCGCGCGAGCGCCACGAAAAGCAGATGTTTGCCAAAGCGGAAAAATGGCGCGACAAACTCCTCACAGGCGGCGCCGAGGCGCTGGCGGAGTTTGAATCGGCCGCCGGCGGGCCCGACTCCGAGCTGCGCCAGCTGCTCGCCGAGCTCGCGGTCACTATGAATGAACGCACGGAAAAGACGCTGAAACGCGAAGTTTTCCGGCGCGTGCATGCCATTCTGGTTAGAATCTCGCAATGAAAACTGCTGTTGGCATCATTATGGGATCGCGTTCCGACTGGGACACGATGCAACATGCGAGCGAGACGCTAGAGGCGTTGAACGTCGCTCACGAGATTAAAGTTGTGTCCGCACATCGAACGCCCGACCTTCTTTTTGAGTATGCGTCCACGGCGGTTGATCGTGGTCTCAAAGTCATTATTGCCGGCGCAGGTGGCGCGGCGCATCTACCAGGCATGGCCGCCTCCAAAACGCGCGTACCCGTGCTGGGTGTGCCGGTTAAGTCAAAAGCCCTGAACGGCATCGATTCGCTGCTCTCGATAGCCCAAATGCCTGCCGGCATACCGGTTGGCACAATGGCAATCGGGAAAGCGGGCGCGATCAATGCAGCCCTGCTGGCCGCGGCCATGCTGGCAAACGACGACGCCGATGTGGCAGCTGCCCTCGACAAGTACCGCCGCGATCAGACCGACAGGGTCCTCGGCGACAGTGACCCCACCCAATAGAGATTGAGCGCGTGCGAATCGGCATTATTGGCGCCGGCCAGCTCGGCCAGATGCTCGGATACGCGGCGCGCGATCTCGGCATGCAGTGTGTGTTCATAGATCCGTCATCGTCGCCGCCTGCAGCTGCTTGCGGCGAAGTGATACAAGCCGCGTTTGACGATGCGACCGCATTGTCCAGGCTGGCAGAAAGCTGCGACGTTGTGACCTACGAATTTGAGAATGTGCCGCTTGCTGCGTTAGCGGCGATCGGCAGCCGCGTACCGGTTTATCCACCACCGGGCGCCTTGCAGCAAGCACAGGACAGACTCGCAGAGAAACAGTTGTTCGAGCGTCTGCATATCCCACTGCCTGCGTTTCATCGGGTTGACTCGAAGGCGGATCTGGAAGCCGCTGCGGAGGCGATCGGTCTACCGTTGGTGCTGAAAACGCGACGCTTCGGCTACGACGGCAAGGGTCAGTTTGTGGTCAGAAATACGGCCGACATCAGCACCGCCTGGCAAGAACTGGGGGGTGTGGCACTGATTGCAGAACAGTGGGTCAATTTTGACTACGAAGTCTCAGCTATCGGCGCGCGCAAACCTGGCGGAGACATCATCAGCTATCCGTTGACACAAAATGAGCATGTCGACGGCATCCTGCACTCCTCGCGCGCACCGCTTGCGGACGAGTCTTTGACCCGCCTCGCTGAGCAATACCTGCACCGCCTGCTCGAGGAGCTGGACTACGTTGGCGTGCTGGCACTTGAATTGTTCGTAGCGGGCGATCAATTGCTGGCAAACGAGTTCGCGCCGCGAGTGCACAATTCCGGGCACTGGACCATCGAAGGTGCGCAACCCAGCCAATTCACAGCGCATTTACTCGCGATCTGCGATGCCGAGCTCAAGCCAC
>Ga0316204_10010959_pt1 | contig 11506 bp, 16 predicted proteins | sample 6monrhotite_MG_2_FD_205661 | JGI IMG/M metagenome (GOLD analysis project Ga0316204, IMG submission 205661) | Microbial mat bacterial communities from mineral coupon in-situ incubated in ocean water Damariscotta River, Maine, United States -... | ecosystem: Environmental > Aquatic > Marine >...
CTGGATTGATGAAAAATCATTAGCTGCAATTAATTGAATATAGTCTGAAGATATGACGCCATAATCGGCGGTGGAAAAATCTGAGCAGATGTGAGCAATTATCTACGCAATTGTACTAATGTAAATACAAACACCATTGACTATGGCTACCAGCAAAAACAAGAAAAATAATGCGCTTGTTGAAGTTTACAAGACACGCTTGGCCGTGTTCAATAATTGCTCCGGATTGAAAGGTTTTACCAGCCAGCCGGTGGCGCCCGCTGCCTTACCTTCCGCTTTTTTAGCCGGACTGGCTTCTGTCGTTAACACCAGAATCGGGGTGAATTTATAATTTGCAAGTTTGCGTAATTCTTTGGTAAAAGCCAGGCCATCCATACCGGGCATATTGACATCGGTAAATACCAGATCAAAGTTTTGGGTTTTGGCGGTATTAAGCCCCTGTTGGCCATCATTGGCTTCCATCACTTCGTATCCAGCACCTTTGAGGGTAAAAGAAATCATTTGTCTCATAGAGGTTGAATCATCAACTACTAAAATTTTTTGCGCCATTGTTACTCCGTATTCCTGTTGTTTGTGGCTAATAATTGCCTATGAGTTATAAAAAATCAAGTTTTAGCAGTGATTCATTGTCAGGTACGCCAGTCAATGGCTTGTTGTCCCTGTTGTTGTAAAAATTGATTGATTTTGGAAAACGGTTTGCTGCCAAAAAATCCTCGATAAGCCGATAATGGTGATGGATGCGGAGAACGAATGACGAAGTGTTTACTGGTATCAATAATTGCCCCTTTTTTCTGGGCATAACTACCCCATAGTACAAAGGCAACGGGACGAGGCTGTTCGTTGATTTCTTTGATGATAGCATCGGTAAATACTTCCCACCCCTGACCTTGATGAGAATTAGCCTTGCCGCTTTCAACGGTTAACACACTATTGAGTAATAACACTCCCTGCTCTGCCCAGGATTGCAGGTGACCACTTTGATTGCTAATACCTAGATCGTCCTGTAATTCTTTATAAATATTGATCAGGGATTTGGGAATGGGTCTGACCTCAGGAAGCACGGAAAAACAAAGACCATGGGCATGGCCCGGTGTTGGATAGGGGTCCTGCCCCAGGATGACGACTTTTACCTGATCCGGTGGTGTGCTATTGAGGGCATTAAACCAGAGACTGGAATGAGGCAGAATAACCTTGCCCTGATCCTTTTCCTTGCGTAAGAATTGTTTCAGGGCCGATAAAGTATCAGATTGGAAGATTCCAGAGAGACGGCGTTTCCAGCTGTCATCCAGGGCAATTTCGCTCACGGTGTTTCCTTTGGTCGAACTTATTTATCAAAACGTATGAGCAATAGAGTATAGCGTTTTCTGCTTTAAATAATCCAGTTTAAGTTGCGGTCAAGTTGCTGGCGTGTCTGTTGAATGGATTCAGCCTGTTCCGCTACAATAGCAACACTGCCTTTTTTGCTTGGGTATAAAAGCCCACTAAAATGGCTATCATGCAGAGGATAAGGATGCTCGATTGCCTGGGAGGGTAATAGCATGACGGTGACCTTGCCCTCGGTGGATTTTAACACCATATGTATGCCAGTCTTTCCACCAATAATGCAATGCCCCAAAAAGGTAACCTGGCCAATGGGACCATCCAGTTTGCCCCCATAAGAGGCCAGCATGGTATCAATGCTGTTTTTAGGGACGTCCATTTGTACATTCAAAGCATGGGTATCCTGAATGATGTGCTTGATAACCTGCTGTCCAAGTTGACTGCTGTCAATAGTCCCGGGAAGCAATAAACTAATGCTTATCAGCGCCACGGCAAAAGATGCTGCAATGCCACTGAGCAGCCAGGTACGCTGATGTTGGCGTTGTACTTTATGCTGTGCTAATTGTTGTGCCAGAATAATACGCTCAGAAAGATTTTCTGGTGGCGTGATGGCCAGGGTCTCCAGAAGTTTATCATTAAAGGTAAGTTGTTCATCAACAAAGCGACGATTATTGGAGGTCTGGTTCATCTTGTCCAGAAATTCCTGGCTTTGCTCGTCAGGTTTTATGATTGCATTTTTTCGAAACTCAAGATCATCCACGATGACATTTCCTACACGCTACTAGGTCTCTTGAAAGAGCCTTGAACTCAATAGTGAGCCGAAATAAGTATCGACCTGGTTTGAGATGTTTAAGGTTTTCCAGAGGTTTGTTGATACATTTTCTGGTCCTGAAGTAAACCTTTTTTAAGTTGATCCCGGGCTCTGAATAAGCGGGTATTTACCGTATTCAGATTTAAATTCAGCATCTGGGCAATTTCACTGGTCTTAAAACCGCCAATGGTTTGCAGTAACAAAGGCTCTCGATAGTCCAGGTCAAGACAGAGAATTGACTGATGTAACTGCCATTTTTCCAGGGACTGTTCCGGACTCAGGCTCAGATGATCTTCAATAACAACTTCTTCGATATCAACCAGATCAAAACTCTTGCGCTCAAAGCGACGGGCATTTTCCCGACGCAATATGGTAATGAGCCAGCTTTTCGCTTTTTTCTCATCTTCCAGACAGTCCAGTGCTTTCCAGGCTCTTAAGAAAGTTTCCTGAAGCAGGTCATCGGCTACCGAATGATTGCTACATAACCAGAAGGCAAAACGATAAAGATCACCGGAATAGGCTTTTACCAGCGTTTCAAAACGTTTTTGCCTGCTTACAACATCATAGACCGGCTTTTTATCCGATTTCTTTCGTGTGCTTAAGTTTTTTATATTAAACATGGTGGGATTCGCTGCAGTTTTTCTAAAGTCTAGAGGAATTGTCCGTGTAATGATATTTCGGAAAATACCTAGCTGTGCATCACCTTTAAAAACAGACTTATAATTGGACTTGATGCAGTATTTTTTATTGCGGCTATAATTATCACTGTTCGACGCTGAACCTTAACTGAATAAAAAATGAAATTTTTTTCTGCCGGGTCAGGTCGTATAGATTAAGCCAGTTGAAATTTAAGGGACTGGAAAATTATTTGCATCAACTTAATATAAGGAAACGATAATGGGAAATTCTAAAAAGACAGCTTTGGTTGGATTGTTTGCTCTGGCTTTTGCAACATTAGGTGTGAATGCTCATGCGGGTAAACCTGGTTTTGAAAAATGTCAGGGTGTTGCCAAGGCAGGCATGAATGACTGTGGTACCAGCAAGCATGCTTGTGCAGGTATGGCGAAAACTGATGCTGATCCTGAAGAATGGGTTTATGTGCCAGAAGGAACTTGCGCCAAGATTGCAGGTAATAAAGGTAAAAAATAAGCCTCTAGTTAAAAACGCCAGGTAACGGCCGAGTCTGCTAGCTGGCGTTTTTAACGGTCTGAAACTCTTCTTCTAACAATAAAAAAAGCCGACAAAAAATGATTAAAAAATTTCTGTTTGCCCGCAGTGATATCATGGTTCATGGTTTTGATCTGATGGTTCGCCTGTATTTATTGAAGGTTTTTTTTCAGTCTGGACTGACTAAGATTCAATCATGGCAATCCACTCTGGATCTGTTTGCCTATGAATATTCTGTGCCTTTGCTGTCGCCAAAAGTTGCAGCCATTCTGGGGACCGGCGGCGAATTGATTTTACCCGTGCTGTTGTTAGTGGGCTTAATGACTCGTCCTGCGGCAATTGGTTTGTTTATTCTTAATGCAGTGGCCGCGTACGCCTATGCCCTGACTGACTACTATAATATGATAGGAATGCTGGATCATATTCTTTGGGGCGCCATGATTCTGGTCTATGTTCTGTATGGCCCAAGTCCTCTATCCATTGATAATCTACTGGCCAGAAAAACGACTGATTCCGATTAAACTTCGGTGGGTTTAGCTCACCCTTTATTCAGGGTAATGTCTCAGGGCAGATCAAGGGTGAGTTGCTTTTTGCCATACTGATGCACACTATCATGGCCTCTGATAATCACGCTTTTATGGCTGTCGGGAATGGTTGCGGTTAACGAACGGGTAAAGGGCTGTTCATTAACATGAGGATGGTATAAGGTCCTCGTTGCCAGAATATTGCCGTCACTATCTAATATTTCCCATCGGTTGGCATAATGTTTCCAGCCCGCATCTTCATGCTGCAATGTCACGTCAAAGCGAAATTGCTTATTCCCCAGTGATTTGACCCTGGCATCAACCACCTCTACCTGACCCGCAAATATAGAGCCTGAGACCAACAGGCAAGCAATTATTAGTGCAAATTTAATCGTTTTCATATCATTTTTCCGGAAGAAATTTTAAGATTGACGCACGGCTTTTAGAAGAAATTGTACAAGAAAAAAACTGAAAAGGAAAAAACATGCGTTGTCATGAAGTGGATTATGACATTATTGGTCATGATATGCAGATGGTTGAAGTGGAACTGGACCCGGGGGAGACTGTTATTGCTGAAGCCGGCGCTATGAATTATATGGAAGAAAGTATCGACTTTGATACCAAAATGGGTGATGGTTCCGAACCCGATCAGGGCTTTATGGGCAAGTTGTTCAGTGCTGGTAAACGCATGATTTCCGGTGAATCCCTGTTTATGACGCACTTTACCAATACCGGCGTCGGGAAAAAGCGTGTGGCTTTTTCCGCACCATTTCCCGGTAGCATTATCCCCATCAATATGGCTCAAATCGGGGAAGAAATCACCTGTCAGAAAGATTCTTTTCTGGCCGCTGCATTAGGCACCAAAATTGATATCACCTTTAATCGTAAATTGGGTAGTGGTTTCTTTGGCGGTGAAGGGTTTATTTTAGAGCGTCTGCAAGGCGATGGTATGGCATTTGTTCATGCCGGGGGTACGGTGGTTGAAAAGCACCTCAATAATGAAACCCTGCGCCTGGATACGGGTTGCCTGGTGGCCTTCAGTCAGGGAATTGACTATGACATCGAAATGGCCAAAGGACTCAAGAGTATGTTTTTTGGTGGCGAAGGCATGTTCCTGGCGACCCTGAGCGGTACTGGTATCGTCTGGATTCAAAGTTTGCCCTTTTCCCGACTTGCCGATAGAATTATTGAACAGGCCCCATCACATGGTGGCAGCTCACAGGGCGAAGGTTCGGTGCTGGGTGGCATTGGCCGCCTGATTGATTAGTTTTCCAGCAATAAGAGGTAGAATCGTTTGCTTAGTGGCATCATCATTGTTTTAGGGAGCCTGGCCATTTATTTTCTGGTGGTGTGGCAGTTTAGAAAATGGCTGGTCAGACGTCAGGTCTCCTGTTTCTGGCGGAGTATCTTTCTCGCGGTTTTTCTGGCGCCGGGATTATTGCTCTATGGACAACATGGTAGTATTCTTCCGGCTTTTGCCTGGATGTCAGGCGCCAGTAATGTTTATAGCTGTATAGAAAATGGGCTGTTCTGCGATATTAAGCTGAATCTTTTTGTGTCTATTCTGCCATTTCTGGCTACCTGGTTTTTTGTTTATCTGATGTGCAAGGGGCCAGAAAAAGAAACCGATTAATAGGCTACGCCAACGCCGCCCAGGCCACAATAACCAGCGGGATTTTTGGCCAGATATTGCTGATGGTATTCTTCAGCGTAGTAGAAAGGGCCCGCAGAAATAATCTCAGTGGTAATGTCGCCGTAACCATTTTCGGTCAACAGTTTCTGAAAATGGGCTTTGCTTTGCTGAGCCTGTTCATTTTGCTGTTCTGAGAAAGTATAGATCCCTGAACGATATTGGGTACCCCGATCATTGCCCTGACGCATACCCTGAGTGGGATTATGACTTTCCCAGAACAGTTGTAATAGTGACTGATAACTTATTATCTCAGGATCAAATACCACCAGAACCACTTCATTGTGACCGGTTTGACCACTACAGACCTCCTGATAACTGGGATTTTTCGTGATACCGGCGGAATAGCCAACGGCCGTCGTATAAACCCCTGCTGCCTGCCAAAAAGCTTTTTCCGCACCCCAAAAACATCCCAGACCAAAGATAGCCTGCTGCAAATGCTCGGCAAAAGGCGCTTTTATGGGATGCTGATTAACAAAGTGACGATTAGTCACCGGCATCGTTTCATCACGACCAGGTAAAGCGGTGTCTTGAGTGGGCAGGGTGTCTTTGGATAATGAAAACATCAGAAGTCCTTGAACCTAAATGAGCCAGTTACTAACCATTTTAGGTTTAAACAGTCACAACGTCCATAGGATAACTGATGGTCTGGTTGCGGCCATTTTCTTTGGCATGATACAAAGCCTCATCAGCCTGATTAAACATGGAATCAAAATCAGCCTGGTTGTCGGCACAGGTGACGCCAATACTGATAGTCACTTTCAGCCCTTCAATCAGGTGATTGGCGACGTATTTTCTCAGTATTTCGGCTTTTTCAATCGCATCATCAACGGTTGAGTTGGCCATAATGACGACAAATTCTTCGCCGCCGTAACGGGCAACCAGATCCTCTGAGCGAAAATTAGCGGTGACCAATTGAGCAAACTTGCTAAGTACATCATCGCCCTTGGTATGGCCATAAGTGTCATTGACGTGTTTAAAGTGGTCAATATCCAGTACCAGCAAACTCAGGGGTTGTGAATGCCTGGTCGATTGGCTGAAGTATTTGGGTAATAGATGGGCCAGGGAATGGCGATTGTACAGGCCGGTAAGCTGATCAGTCATGGCCAGCTGGAATAATTGTTCCTGCTGCATTTTAACTTGATCAAATAGTTGCTTGGTGGTGACCAGGTTACTGAGTCGTGCGGCCAGTTCTTCTTTTAAAATAGGCTTAACAATATAATCATTGGCACCCATGCGTAATAATTCGGTACGGCGAGTGACATCGTCATAACCTGAAATGACCAGAATCGGGAGGTTTGAGCGATCCGGATAAATTTTTCGGACTGCACGAATAAAGCCCATGCCATTTAAGGAACCTTCAACCAGCAGGTCGGTAATGATCAGATCGTATTCTTTCGATGATTGTTTAAATGAATCCAATGCTTCATCTGCACTGGGAAAATGTTTCACTGACATTTTCATCGATTCCATCTGCCGTATCATCATCGTTGCGACGGTTTTGCTGTCTTCAATAAACAGAACCCTGGCATTGATTTCATTGCGTTTATTTTTTATGGAGGCGGTTAAATGCTTGGACAGTTCATTAATATCACAACGGTTATAAATCTCAGTCACGCCCGAGTTGTAGGCATAATCAAAAGAACTATCAATATCGTTTGAGGTCAATAAAATGACCGGGGTATCCTTGGTTTTGGGCGTGGTGCGGATCAATTGCGCCAGTTTGATGCCATCAAGACCGCAGGGGAGCTGATAGGCTGTGCAGACGAAATCCATGGTTTCACTTTCAAGAATTTCAATCGCTTCATCACAATGATTGGCAATTCGTACCACCAGACCTTCATTATTGAAGATTTGTGAAATCATAATTTGATGAAAGCGAGAACTCTCAACCACCAGTACTTTCATAGGATTCTCAGAATAAAACGATATAAAGCAATTACAGTCAGCCTTATTTTTTTAAAGCATTATACTGACTTGAAATTTGATTAAATATAGGATAAACATGACGCAAATCGTAGGCAATTGATTACAATACCTACATGAGGCTCCTACATGAGGCTCCTACATGAGCGCGCGTCCAACAACGAAATCAGACCTTTATTAGATCCATTTTTATTTTTATGGTCTTTACTATGGTATTGAAAATAATATAAAACACCAATAATTTCTGTTACATTAGAATGTTCTAATTAAAATTATGTGATGTGGTTCACAAATCAGGGTTTATGCAACAGACTAGCCAGACAAAGATATCCGACAGCCCGTTTCATTATGACAATGAAAGTGCCTATCATCGGTGGAAAAAAGACAAGTTATCGGACTATCCCAAATCCATCAGCGAACTGATTGTAACGATTGCTGATGCGAAAGCGTTGACGGCTCGTGAGTTACAACAAATAAAGAGCCTGCTGATAAAAACCAATATGGTGATTTATGATACTGCTGACGACATGGAGGATAAGTCCATTCCTGAAGCAATCGGTCATCAATTGGGGATTCATTCGCTGGACAAAAACGAGTGTGCCGATGATGATGGTTTTACTTCAATTCAGGTCGTTGATGATGGCCTGCATGCGATTTACATCCCTTATAGTGACAAAAGTATTAACTGGCATACCGATGGTTATTACAATCGGCTGTCAGAACAGATTTATAGCATGATTTTACATTGTGTGCGCCCGGCCAGCGAAGGTGGCGAAAATCAATTATGGGATAATGAAATTGCCTATATGCTGCTCAGGGATGAAAATCCAGACTATATCAAAGCGCTGATGGCTCCGGATGCCATGACCATTCCGAAAAATGTCTTAAATGGTGAGTTGGTAAGACCTGATCGTAGCGGCCCGGTTTTTATGATCACCGAAGAAGGTCGCCTGCATATGCGTTATACCGCCAGAGCACGTAATGTTATCTGGAAAGAGGATGACATCACTCAAAAAGCCCAGCAAGCTTTACGTGATATTCTCAATAGTGACTCAGAGTATCAATTCCGGGGCAGCTTACAGGCTGGACAGGGACTTGTGTGCAATAATGTTCTGCATACCCGAACGGCCTTTAAAGATGATAAAGACTCTCCGCGCCTGCTTTATCGCGGCCGATATTTTGACAAAATACCACTATAGGTTTCGGGCTTTTCCAGCTCCCAGGAGATTTACCATTTAGCTGTCGTGTAAAATTTTTCCAGACGACGGAGTTTGTTTTTGGCCGCGTTATAGTCTCTGGGGGCCAGGCCTTCAGGGTTGATTTCACAATGGGCGTAGACATCCGTTTGTCGTATTTGTAAATTATCTTCTGCTTTTAAGATTTTACGCATTATGATGCTGTTGTGAACGCAATCTTCCAGACTGCTGTATTGTTTTTCCATCTGATGTCTGAATTCAGTGCCTGAATCCGGGCCGGGGCCATTGTAAATGCCACTGATAAGCAAAATCAACACCACTTTCATCAGCATTGTTCCCAGGGCAGACCATGATAACGCCAGCCCCCGACTGTACTTCGCTGGTGTTTCTCATCCAGTTCACCTTCAAAACCTTCATCAATATTATAGACCTGGTTCAGGCCAGAATTGATTAACAGCCGACCGGCTTCCAGTGATCGTTTACCACTACGGCAAATGAGAATAATTGCCGGGTGTTCTGCGTCTTCGCCACAGACACCACCCAGTACCAGTTGTCGGATTTCAGTGGCAAAAGTTGGATTGATATCCCAGTCAGGTTCATCAATCCAGGCAATGTGCACCGCGCCTTTGGGATGGCCAACAAAAAGAAACTCCATTGATGAACGGACATCAACGAGTATGGCGTTGGGATGTTCTTTCAGCATACGAAAAGCTTCCTGAGGTGAAATAGATTCCGGTTCTTGTTTGCTCATGGGGGTTCCTATGCGGTCGCTAATCGTTTCAGTCTGAGTTGTATTATAGGAAAGTCTGTGAAAAAAAACAGCTGCGCTTCATTCTGGACTGATTGAAAGTTATAATTAGGCACTGTCGGGAATACAGTGCACTTTTCCGGTTAATGAAGCAGGGTAAAAAAATGGTTGGCAGACGTAAAGACAAAAAGAAGAAACTTAGCACCGAAAAGCTGGATGCGATTGTTCAAAAAGCTCATACTGATATGAATGAACGGGAACAGGGTTATCGTGAGCAATCACTGAAAATACATCCATGGGTCTGTGGGCGTTGCGGTAAAACCTTTACCAGAGAAAATTTGCAATTGCTGACGGTGCACCATATTGATCATGATCATAATAACAATCCACCGGATGGCAGTAACTGGGAAAATTTATGTATTTACTGCCACGATAACGAGCACCAGAAAATGAACGAATTTTTAGAACATGGTCATGTTTCTACGGGGCAGCAAGCCGAGGCCTCCACACATAATCCTTTTGCTGATTTAAAGTCCTTGTTGGGCAAACAGGACAATTCGTAATGACTAAAGGTGCCAGTTAGTCCCAATAATCGGTTTTTATGACGTCACCCAGATCGGCATTAATAAGACGCTGGCGGACTTCCAGTAGTTTTTCGATCAGTGCCTCTTCCGATCTGGCATAAGCATCAGCATCCGGAACACGTCGTACCACCACGCCCAGTAATTCGGTAATGGCATTGCCAATGGAGTTCTGGCTGATGGTGACAATGAGGTTGCCCTGATCATTGCGATAAATCAGCTGCTTGAATGCCGGTTGCCAGCGTATGGCGTTGGCATATTTAGCATCTTTGATGCACATATCACGAACCTTTTTGGCCGTAGCCAGAAAATCATTATCAAACAATAAGGTATTTTCGATTTGATCCGGGAAATAGGTTTTTCTGGGGATTGGGGCGTTGCGGGTAGAAACCTGGGTAAAGAACGTACGATAAAAATCCAGAAAACCTTTCAGGATTAAATCGTATTCGCGCCAGAAATGAACACTTTTTAGCGTTTCGACGCCACCCTGGATTTCCCAGCTCGGTAGCCCCTGAGGATAGCCAGTCAGTTTTAACTGTGAAGCGGCACCATGGACCGGTTTCAGAACTTTAAGATCCAGCGCGGCAAAAAATTTGCGATAAACCGAGTGCATATGAGCCTGAAACAGACTGTGTTGGCCACCGTCGGTCAGATTGGGATTATCCGGATCCGCCATTTCAGCCTGGCGTAATTGCTCCATATTAAACACGATAAAGTGGTTATGCAACATGCGAATACTGGGCACACCGGGTGCGGTTAATGGCCAGGTGGAATCCAGGCTGGCTTCACCGGCCAGAATCAAAGCATCTTCCGGATCGGGATATTTTTCCAGCATATACTCAATTATGATTTGATTCATGCGATTCCAGGTGTTTTTGGTTATTTCTGGTAATTGCGTGCGCCGTACCGGACGACCCAGGGGATCAAGGATACATTTAGAGGAGTTGAAAATAATGGAGGTATCGAACTCGTTACTATGTCCCAGAGCCTTGCGATACATTAACAGGTTTTCAGGGTTTTCAAGCAGACCGTTGTTTTGAGAAAGATCCTGGAGGTTCTCGGTACTATTAAAAAATTCATTGGGTTTCATGCCTTCTGGCACTTCCAGTGGTATAGGCCGAAATGGGGTAATGATCTCTCTTGGTCCTATCTTCATACAATGCCCTTACATGATTCCAAAAAACGTTCATATTAGCATTTTACAAAGAAAGTTGTCATGATGTTTATCATGATGAAGTGATAAAAATTGCGCAGCCCCGGAGATACTGGGGCTTATTTCCGGACTAAATGATCGGGTAATAATTACTTATGCTGCAGGCTTTTTTGAGCCGAGGACAGTGCACCTTCAATGGTGGATGTCAGTTCAGCGGGATCGAATTTAGCGACATAGGCGTCGGCACCGACATTGATGCCCAGATTCTGGTTGGAATCAGCAGACAAAGAGGAATGCATGACCACTGGAATGCCTTTAAAACGGCTATCGGCTTTAATTTTTTTGGTCAGTACAAAGCCATCCATTTCCGGCATTTCCACGTCGGTGAGA